>CEQE01069782.1_pt1 | contig 13881 bp, 13 predicted proteins | sample 356201 | NCBI WGS metagenome assembly CEQE01 (sample SAMEA2619970, study PRJEB7988) | marine metagenome | biome: marine biome (ENVO:00000447); feature: mesopelagic zone (ENVO:00000213) & marine oxygen minimum zone (ENVO:01000065); material: "saline water (ENVO:00002010), including plankton...
ATTGAAGGAAATTACAAGGAGGATAAAAAGGACGGTCGGTTTACTTTTTGGTTTGCAAATGGACAGAAAAAGTTAGAAGGAGTTTGTCGTAATAATAAATTACTAGGAGCATGGACATTCTACAATTCAGATGGAAGCGTGAAAAAAATAAAAGAGTACACTAATGGATCAGAATAAATAAATGAATACAATGACTAAACATTGGGAACCCCACGATACCCAGTAGCCTCAATTGTAGTATTACAACCCTTCACAGTCCCCTCCTTTAAGCGACACCAGTCCATCGAGTCCAGAGAAGCAGCAGCAGCCCCCCCAACGACACCAAGGCTCCACATACCGCCAGAGGCCTACGCTGCTGGCCCCTGCTCGTAAAGCCGGCGGAAAGTTTCATTTGCCTTTTTATTGGTTTGAATAATTCTGCACAGGGTTTGGGGATTTATAACATGGGGGACATGCCCAAAGAATATAATTCCGCCCGAAAAATATTTGTTTTAATGACGGGTGGAAAACTTGAACTGGATAGCCGATTTTATTCACCGGAGCAGATTCCCATGGGCACCGTTTACCCGAACGGTCTTGCTAACCTGAATGTGACCTTCCGGAAGGGCCTGCTTGATGATTGTATTGAGCTTTCTTTTAAGATTCTGGATGCATTCAACAATGAAGAAAGAAAAAGTGAAACCTCTGAGTTAGAAAGGGACACAGCAGTCCGCACCCTGGTTTCTTTTACCAAACCGGACAGAAGAACATTCTTCCTGAATATCAAGTATAAATTCGGGATAGGCGGTAAAAAGTCGAAATCAGAAAAAAACCGGGAGTCAGAAAGATATCGGTATTAACGAATTTATTGAGTCAAATTCTGGGGGTTACTTCTACTTCAACAGTACCTCTTTGTAAAAAAGTGGGGATGGGGTAAATTGAAGGGATGAAGAGACTTTTTTTTGATATTAGATTGGTCACGATATGGTCACGCTGTCCCGTAAATTCAGTTATTGTTATAGGATTCCCGGGTTCGATTCCCATGCGTTCCTGCCATTTGAAATTGTCGGTAAGTTCGGTTCAAAATATTTATGGTTGAATTAGATCAAATTGGTGAAAAATAAACTAAAAAGAAAATATGATGTTATCATCCTTGGCGCAGGGCAGGCAGGACTGTGTTTAGCAAGACAATTATTACTCTATACAAAATGTACAATCCTTCATTTAGAAAAAAATAAATCATTGCCTGGTATACGGCAAAAAGTCGGAGAGTCCACGGTACAAATTGCAGGGTTTTATTTATCCAAAGTTTTAGACATGGAAGAGTACCTTTGCCAGGAACATTTTATGAAATATAATCTCAGGTTTTTATGGAAGACACATGACTCGGATAATAGAAATTATGAAGATCACTCACAGGCTTATATCAGAAATTTTTCCAATATTGCAAGCTATCAGTTAGACCGAAATTTGTTTGAATCAAAACTATTAGAGCTTAATAAAAGCTATGAGTCAAGATACACCGTGATCATAAATACTCACGTAAAACAAATTGATATAAGAGACTTAAACCATTCACTTGAGTTTGTCTACAAGGGTTTGTATAAACATTCATGCAGTGCGAAATGGTTAATTGATTCAACCGGAAAAAGCAGATTTCTTTCAAAAAGGAAAAATTTGAACAAGGTTACACCAATCAATCATAATGCAAACCATTTCTGGATTGATGGCATAATAAATATTGAAAAACTCACAACAAAATCAAAATCTCAACAAAATATTTTAACTATTAAGAAACAGGTTGGACATTTACCTGTGTGGTTAGCAACTAACCACTTTATGGGTGAGGGGTATTGGTTTTGGGTAATACCAATAAAAAATAGAACAAGTTTCGGATTGGTTTATGATCCAGAGTTTGTAGATAAAAATTCTGTAAATAAAAAGGGGAAACTCCTGGATTGGATTTCCAAAAATCATCCCTCATTCAAAAATGTAATTAACGATAAATCAATTATAGATTTCACAACTTATAATAATTTTTCCTACGATTGTAGAAAAACACTTTCAAGCCGGGGATGGGCTTTAACAGGAATGTCTGGGAGGTTTAACGATCCGCTCTATAGTCCAGGAGCAGATACAATTTCTATTCAAAATTGTGCAATTATTGATTTGATCAAAACCAAATCAAAGAAAGAATTAGATAAAAAATCCTCTAGATATGAATTGCTTTTTCAAATATTATTTAATTCTTTTCTGCCTACTTATCATGTGAGTTATAATGCTTTGGGAGATCAAGAATCATTTATTTTGAAGTATACGTGGGAGTTATCCATTTATTTTAATTTTTTTGTGTTTCCATTTATTAATAATCTATTTACAAATATTCAATTTCTTGATGAATATTTTAAACGAATGGCTCAATTAGGTCCATTAAATCATACCGTTCAGACTAAGATAAAGGACTTTTCTAATTGGAAAAATAATAATAATTCAAACTCCAAACAGACATTTTTTGACTTAATGGACTCATACGTTTTGAAAGATAGTGAAAAAACCTTTTATGAACTTACAAATAGCGTACCGGAGGCAATGCTCATAGTGGATTCAAAATTGGAATTAATGAAAAAGTATGCACTCCTTATTCTATGCCATGTTCAGGCACGAAAGTATAATGATAATGCATATTTTTATAAAAGTGAGCTAATTGAAAAGGTTAATCTAAATATGTATAAAAAAAATAGAAATAAATTGAATAATCAATGGGAAAAAGAAAAGTTTTCGTGGGGTCCTTTTGATCCCGAAATATACTTTAGAATATTTAATAATTAACTTGATTAATTTAGAATCAAAAATATTTTCGCTACCAGAATCCTTTGAACAGCAATTTAAACGGCCAAAGGGATTTCCATCAAGCTTACGTGGCAGATGGTTTCTAAATGGGCCCGCAGGTTTTTCTTCTCCCATTTATAAGCATTGGCTTGATGGTGACGGAATGCTGAGGATGCTATCTTTTGGGGATGAAATAATTTATAAAGGCATTTATATCGATACCCAAAAAAGAATTGACGAAAAAGATATTAAGAAACCACTCTACAGAACATTTGGCACCTCATTCAAAAGTGATCAATTGAGAAAAAATATTGCTCTCCGTACACCTGCAAATGTTAGCGTTTTCTCATATGCTGACCGCTTATTGTGTTTTGGAGAACAAAGCCTTCCTTTGGAGGTAGATACATTTACTGGGAGAACCAAAGGCGAATGGTTGTTTCACAACAAATTAAATCCATTATCTCAAATCTCAGCCCACCCAAAAATCATTGATAATGAATTTGTCAATTTCGGAGTGCGATATCTGAAAAATAAAGCAACGATCGATATCAGCGGATTTGATATTGATTGGAATAAAATACTCCGCAAAAGAGTTGATTTAGATTATCCATATTACATACATGATTTTTCACTAACATCTAACTATATCATTTTTTACTTATCACCCTATTTTTTTAATATATCATCATTTATTCAAAAAAAGAAGTCTGTATCTGAATCATTAGAATGGAAAAATTCTTTAAATTCAGTTTTGCTGATTGTTGAAAAGAATGATTTGGAAATGATTCATTTCATTGATTTAGGGAATCCAAATTTTGTTCTTCATCATATTAATTCTTATGAATCGGATTTATTATTACAAGTTGATGTTTTAGAGAATATGGTACCATATTATAATAAATATGACAAAAATGAAGGGATTCTGAATAATATGGGCAATACATCAGTAGTTAGATATACTGTTGATATTGAAGACTGGAAACTACTGGATAAGAAGATAAATTCTTATTCAAACCTACACTTGGATTTTCCGCATATTTCATCAGTTAAAAGAGGTAAGGAGTATAAAGAATTTTGGAGTCTTGGATTAGATATCAAATCAAAACAACAGAATTATTATAATCAATTACTCAAATTTGATTGGAATAATTTTGATTTCATTTCCGTATTTAAAAGTCCAAGAAATAAAATATTGTCTTCAGAACCGTGTCTAATTTATGATAAATATTATGAACATAATTTTCTAATTCTCCAAGAGTATGATCTCATGAATGATAAAAGTTCATTAATAATTTTTGATTCAAATAATATTGAATCAGGTCCTAAATTCAGTTTTCAACTTAATAGTTTTGACCCTCTTGGATTTCATACATTTTTTAATCCTTAAACAAATTATCATTTTTTTGTTAAGATATTAAAATAATATGATAATTAATGGTATTAATTCTGGTTCCATTCAAGAAGTTGAAATTTTATCGGATCAGGAATCAGAAAAGGTAAGAAAAATTGTTTTATCCTTGAAGAATAAATGGACCCCGAGACATCTAAAATATCCTGTATATAGTCTTGGTGCTGTAAACTACTTCGATATTCCAGAGCATAGGAATCCTCCTTATATGAAATACGCAAAGGAATGTAATCCTATTTTGTGGAAAAATCTTGATTGGATGTACAAAATACTTAAAGATAAACTGAGCATAATTTTAGGTCGACCTGTTGGATTTAATCATAATATTGCTTTGCCAGGATTTCATATTTTTGAATTTCATGATGTGTTTAGAAAACCAGAGTCTGTTACACATCATGAATTTTTTCGAAGGAGAGATAATCCCTCAACATATCCTGGAGTTCCAATTCACGCAGATACATCTTATTTATTGATAAACTGGGATCTGGATACTGATTTAAATAATCCTCTTTCTTTTACTGTAGGCATTGATCTTCCTGAAACCGGCAGTGGATTAAAGGTATGGGATTTAAGATTGAATGAAACATTCAATCATTCTGAAGATGAAATATTATCTTTAATTCAATCAAGAACCTCAAAATTGTATTGTTATAAACCAGGGAGATTGATACTTCATGATGGAAAAAGCTATCACCAAGCATGGTCGGGGGAAGATATTAAACCAGGGGAAATGCGAATGACATTACAAGGCCACGGTATTTTTACAAAAGGACAGTGGATTTTATATTGGTGAACTAAGATTGGACAAAGTTCAATATATCGCAGAGGTCTTATTAAGATTAAGAGAATCAGAATCTTCAAAAAACGTATTCCAAAAACCATTAATTTATTGTCCAGGATTAACGGACAAACCCTGGCATAATACGGAAAATTTAGATTGGATTATGGAAATTGAATCCAAATCAGATTTAATTGGAAAAGAATTAAAAGGACTCAATGATAATTTCAATTTATTTAAAGAATATCGTGAACCGGGGAATAAAAATGAATCCTATAGGGTTCTCCATGATGAAGGAACTTGGAATGTGTATTATTTTTATTTCGAGCACAAACGTTTTGATAAAAATTGTGACTTGTGTCCTGAAACTGCTCAATTATTAGATAATCTTCCATTCCGGACGGGCTTAGCATGTTTCTCTACTTTGTCTCCTGGGACGCACATCCCCAAACATAATGGATATTTTAACTTTATTTTGCGTGCACATCTTGGATTAGATTTACCAGAGAATGATTGTAAATTAAGAGTAGGGACAGAGTCTAGAAATTGGGAAAAAGGTAAGTGTTTCATATTTGATGATACATTTGATCATGAAGTCTGGAATAATAGTAATTTGCCACGCACAGTACTTATGATTGATTTTTATCATCCTGATCTTACTAAAGAAGAAGTTGTAGGACTCCGCAGGTTATGGAGAGAGCCACAGGCTCAGAAACAAATACAATCCTGGATTAAGGTTATTAATGACACGAAATAACAGAGTTCAGGTTCTTTAAAACATTTTAAACAGAATGTATTCAATTAAACCAAAATGACAAACATAGAATTACGGAAAAATATATTAACACAGCATACTAAAAATGATTCCATTATTAATGAATTATTAGCCTATAATCATAATCCTTATCATGAAAATATTACTATTACAGAATTGGACTTACAAAAAGAGTCTGAAAAACATTTAGAAAGATGGAAATTCTATAAAAATGAGGCTAATGAAAATGGCGTATATAATACCTTAAAAAGAAGATTTCCACAGTTTCAATTCCCTGTTATTGAGGGGATCAGCAAAACAGAAAGGTATCGGAACGCTACTCTAAAAGGTAAACAAGTACAACAGGCAAGTGAATCAGCTTCTTTTTCACTGACTGATCCTGAAAATTTGGAATTAATTATTCAACAAACTCCTATCGGCGAGATTCCTGTTCTGATTCCTGGTAATAGAGCAGATTTTGAATCCTTAGTTCGAGTATTTGCTTTGAGGAATGAGCCGGGCCCTGTGCCAAAATCTATGGGAGCCTGTACAGTGAAGGGATACAATAACTGGGATAGGATTCACCAATATCGTAGAGATTTGGAAGAAAACTCCGGTAAACCAATGGATGAAATTTTGTGGCAAATAGAATTCAAAAAAATAATTCAAAATAAGGAACTTTACCAGGATAAATTTATTATTTTAAGTCGTGGACCGTATAGCAATGTAAGGGCGGAATCTATTGGTATGGATGAAGATGAATGGAAAAAATTATCGTTAAAAATACGGTTGGAGCATGAATGTTGTCATTATTTTACACTACGGTTATTTGGGATAACAAGAAATAACCTTTTGGATGAATTATTAACTGATTTTTATGGGATGGTTAAAACATTCAATAAGTTTCAATCAGAATTATTTTTCCAATTTATGGGTCTTGAGGATTTTCCGAATTATAGAAGTGGTGGGCGCATGGAAAATTATTTAGGAAATCCTCCTGTTAGCACTGCAGCGTTTGCAGTGCTTCAGAAATTAACGTATTTGTCCGCAAAAAATATCGAAAACTTTTATAATAAAATATCGAAGAAAAATAGTAATCGCTCATTATTTTTAGTATTATTAACGATTTTGAAGTTAGGCTTAGAAATGATTGGTTCTGAAGATGGACAAGAAAATTTACGAAGTACTTATAAAGAATTGATGGGACAAAATAAAGATTAAATTACCAATATAGGTGCCAGGTGCCTTTGCCATATATTGCATGTCCCTGAAGTGTTAACCTGTTGTCACTTGGAACACTATTTTTCATTGGGGCGATTTGATGAACTAACAGGCCAGAATGAATAATCATTTTACCTTCAGTATACGGAAAGTAGTTTCTTTTTTTTCTCTGAAATTCTTTTTTTATTTCCATTTTAGAGAGTCCTATACTTTCATTATATAAATAATTCCAATAGTATAAACCCGCTCCTTTTTTTGGTAGATCTATTGATAGTGTAAAACTGATTGGATTTTCTATATCAAGCGGGTCAAGCATTGACCAATCAAGGTTTTTAAATTGCAAATCACAATGAATCTCACCAGTTTTTATTGTAAACATTGGGTGATATTGAAAAATATGAAAACCTGGTAAAGCATGGTATGTATCAAGGCTAATAGAACCATTTAGATATCTCTTTAGTGAGGTGATAATTTTTTCATATAACCAACCAAAATTACTTTCCAAAATGGGATTATTCTGCTTCGCCAATTTTTGATAATAATTTCTGCCTTTTAATTTTGCATCAAAATAACTTGCAGCCCCCAAGGTAAATAGTGGAGCTAGTGCATGTCTTTGAATCCAATTCTTCCTAAGTTTTTGAATGGTCGAATTTACTTTTCCACATTCTTTTTTATTTAGAACAGAAATTTCTTGGAACATATTTTTGTTGATATTAGCTAAAATATATCAAGAGGAATTTATCAATAATTCAATTTTGTTTTTCCATTGTTCCTGGTCACTGACCCACCATGCAATAGCATCTGGACCATCTGTCCCCTTAAACTCTAAACGAACAAGTTTATACGGGAGAGCTTTTCCTAAGTGTGTGTGTGTAATAGAGACGTTTGTGATTAAATTAATGGGGATTTCGTAATCTGCTTTTGGTAGTATTCTAAAAAAACGTAGATGTGATTTTGTTAAAATTAAGACACCATTCCCGCGAATTTGCACAACACTTTTTGATTTTATACCTAAACAATTAGCTTTTAATTCTTTTAGTATAATTTCATCTTCGTTATATAATTCAGAGATTTTTTGTTCCAGTTTGGGTTTACTTATTCTGTAAAAGATTTTAGGTCCTATAATAACAATAAGGATGATTACAATTACTATGACTGCAATTTTCATAATTTTTCTCCATCTTTTTATTAAGAAGCTTAATAATAACAATTTATGGAAAAATGTGACTTAAATCACAGGGCAAAAAATTCTGTTTTTGAGGAATGATATTTATTTTAAATTGCGTTGCTCTGAGGTGTTGTAGTTTTTCTAAAAAGTGAAATTTATGTTAGGGGAAGTTCAATGAATAAAAACGGATCGATTGAGTTAAATAGTTTTGCGAATGCATCTGCAGTTCAGTCAAACTATAATATTTTTACTCCACTAAAAAATAATCGTTATCTTGTATATAACTCCTTAAAAGCCTCATTTGCACTATGGGATAAAGATGACATGAGTCTTTATAAAAAAGCCAAAAAAAGGAATTATAGTGTCCATGATAATCAAATAAAAGAGATGGTTTATGGTGGTTACCTAACTTCTAGCGCTGTTAGTGAAATGGAATTACTCCAAAATAAATATAATGCAACCAGAAAAGGTAGCAGAAGTATGACCATGACAGTAGCGCCAACATTGGGCTGCAATTTTGCATGCGATTACTGTTTCCAAGGATTAGATAAAGCATTCGCCACAATGGATGATGAAATTCAGAATGCGATAGTAGAAACTGTAAAACATATAAGTCCGAAATTACATTCTATTCAAATGGCATGGTATGGGGGTGAGCCATTAATTGAACGAAAATTAATTTACAAGATGTCGGAAAGAATTATTGAAGTTTGCAAGGAAACGCAGACAGGCTATACCGCCTTTGTGGTTACAAATGGATGGTTTTTAAATGTGGAAGTAGCTAAAAGGTTAGAAGAGCTATTTGTAAAAAGGATTCAAGTTACTTTGGATGGACCTGCTCTTTTTCATGATGAACAGAGATATCTTTTATCTAGAAAGCCTACGTTTCATCGGATAATTGAAAATTTGCAAAATATTGTTAATAACGATATAAATATCTTTTTTGATATTCGGGTAAATATCGACACTCGGAATCAGGATCATATTATTGCGCTGATTGATACTATGGAAGAGTATGGACTCTCTGGAAAAAATTTAGGCATGTATTTTGCACCAGTTGAAGGAATTACCGAGGGTTGCCATGATGCAAGTGCCACATCAATGAGTAAAAAGAAATATGGTATACTAGAAGCAGATTTATACCGCTATGCTTTTGAAAAGAAATTAACTTCCCTACCATATCCTCCTAATTTTTTCGGTTTATGTACTGCCACAAATCCAAAAAGTGTTGTTGTTGTTCCAAATGGTGATTTACATAAATGCTGGGATACCGTTTCATGGCCGTCAATGGCTGTTGGAAATATAAAAGATTACGATTCTATTTTCTCTGATGATAGGTATATAAAGTGGAACTCATGGTCTCCTTTTGATGATCCCATTTGCAATAATTGCAAAATACTTCCAAATTGTGCTGGAGCCTGTGCTTATAAATTTGTTCATAATGATAAGTTGCGGGGAGAGGCAGCAGCGCTCCCATGCCCAAGTTGGAAATATAATATAAATGAACGTTTATTCCTTCGTGCTGAAAAATTAGGTATGGTTAAGAAGGAAGATTGGGATGACAGTATTTCTGTCACGAATTTAGAAACCAGGGACCATCAGTATGATAAAAAAACCAGAACGAGCAAATTACAAACTCAGATTTTGGCCCCGGCCTAACCTAATTATACTTGTCCAAGTACATACCGCTTTTATATAACAAGAGGATTTTAATAGATGATTCCAATTAAACTAATTAATATGCCCTTTGCTTCTTTGACTCACCCTTCCCTTGCTCTAGGTCAGTTTAAAGCACAACTAACCAGTGAATATATTCCAAGTCTTGTACATAATTTTAATTTTGATTTCTCAATGAAAATGGGTGAATTGAATTATGAATTGTTGGCAAAAAGTAAAGGATTCAACTCCCAGTTAGGAGAGTGGCTATTCTCTGAACAGGCTTGGGGGAAAACATTTGGACCCGATGAAGATAAATTTTGGAGTCAGTGTAATATTGTATTGGATACACTAGATGGTTTGAAAAATCCTCAGAAATGGTTGAAAACAATTAAAAAAGAGCTAATACCTGAATTTTTAGATGATTGTCTTTATACCTTATTTAATGATCAATCGCCGAAAGTTATCGCATTTACATGTACCTTTTTTCAAACTATTTCATCGTTGGCCCTTGCAAAGAAAATTAAAGAAAAATATCCGGAAGTTTCTATTGTATTTGGTGGTGCATGTTTTCATGACGAAATGGGTCTAGAACTTATTAAAAAATGTTCATTTATTGATGCTGTGTCTATTGGAGAAGCTGACGATGTATTTGTAGATCTTATAAAATCTTTACAATCGAAAAAACTTCCGGAGGGTCTGCAGGGGATTGTGTATAGGGATAAATCTGGCGATATTAAACAGGATGCACCTCATGTACCGTTGTCACAACAGCTTTTGGATAAAATTCCGGATCCAGATTTTGATGAATTTTTTCATGATTATGATCGTACTGGATTAATTAAAGACTCCTCATTACGTGAAAGAGTATTTTTACCGTATGAAAGTTCTAGAGGATGCTGGTGGGGAGAAAAACAGCACTGTACCTTTTGTGGGTTAAATAATGATGGCCTTGGATATAGACAAAAATCACCGGATCGTGTATACAAATTATTGCAAAGTTATGCGGACAGATATCCAGTACAAAGGTATGATGCTACCGATAATATTCTGCCAGTATCGTACTATAAAGAATTTTTACCACTCTTACGGGATAAACCTATCACGGTGTCTGGACGGCAGGTCCAATTGTTTTACGAGATTAAGTCAAATGTAACAGCCGAAAAAGTGAAATTAATGAGTCATGCTGGTATTCGATTTATACAGCCGGGCATTGAGAGTCTTTCTACTCATGTGTTAAATCAAATGAGAAAAGGGGTAAAGGCCATCCACAATATCAATCTTTTAAAACAATGTAATAAATATGGTGTCTATATATTATGGAATCTTTTATATGGTTTTCCTGGTGAAACAGAGGAAGACTATGACGAAATTTCAAAAATTATTCCATATTTAGTTCATTTCCAACCTCCCTATGGTGGCCCCCGAAAAATTGAATTACATCGCTTTAGTCCCTATTTTTTTGAAGAAAGAAAAGATTGGATTGAGAATATTAGACCTAGGGAGTGGTATAAAGGCTTGTACCCTGAGGAGGATGTGGATATTGCAAAAGTGGCATATTATTTTGAGTGTGATTGGAACAATATTCCAGGGAATGAATCCTATACCAAGGTGATTGATCAAGTTTGGGCATGGATAGATTGTTGGAGAGATTCGCCTCAATTACCTCGGCTTGTTTTTCAAAATCTTGAGGATGGTCATTCAACAGTTACAGATACACGATTAGGGCGCTACGGAAGGTGGACATTAGATAATAATGAAACAAAAATACTAGAATTATTGGATGATCCTACTCCTTTTAATCAGATTTGGGGTTCATTAAAGGATAAATTGAATTCGAAGATAGAATTAGAAGAAATATTAAACAATTTTGTAGAAAACGGGATTATTTTTAAAGAGTCAAAAACATATCTTTCTCTTGCTGTACCTTCTTCAGTAGAACCACCACCATACAATTTTAGAAATTCATTTTTTAATAAGGTTGGACAAAGGGCGCAAAGAGATATTGAAGGAAAAAATCCCGGGCTTAATAATAACTTGTTAAATAATGATCGAAATGCAAGAAATCTTGGTGAGAAGGTGTTTTAATAATTCATTTGTTTTATGGTAATAGATTTAATTCTGAATTCACCTCATGTTTCAATTCTTATGAAAAGTCTAATAATTACTATGTAAAGAGTCGATCTGCAAAATATACATGAACTTATAAGCACTGAATTAAAGGCTCTTATTATTTCATGTGATGTAGATCACATATGATATTTATTCATTGTACCAATTGTTTTCTATTACTAATTTGGACTTCGGAAATCAAAGCAGTACTAAATTTGTCCACTAATAATTTTGGAAGGAAGAAATTATGGAATTTATTGAAGAACCTATGAGCCCACAGGCTGCAGTTGAAGCTGGACGGTTAAATACCAATAACTGGGACGAGCTGTTGCAATTGCAGGAGGTTTTGACTTTTAATGCCGAAAAACTTAAAACTATTAATGCTAAAGCTCAAGCTGAGATGACTGCAGATGATGTTATTACCTGGAAAGAATTTGTAAATACTGCAGCTAGGCATTTCCCGGAATTTATTGATGCTGAAAAGGCAGGAGGTTTATCTGCCAATATGCATTTTGTGATTGGTGGCGGTGAGAAAAAGATGAGTGAGTTTACTTTGAAAATTGAAAATGGTGAAGCAACTTACACTGATGGGCTACAAGGAGAGCCATCTTCAGTGACTGCGATGGATGCCGAAACGTTCATTTCTACCATTTCTTATAGCCGGAAAGATTCAACTGGTGATCTTGAATTATCAGATAGTGAGTTGGAAGGCATAGCTGGAGGAAAGGGCAATGTTACTAGTGGCTCAGGTGCTTGTGGTGCAGATTCATGTGGTGGAGTTGCATGTGGTGCCGCTGCGTGTGGTGCCGTTACTGTTGGGGTAGGAGCATGTGGTGCAGATGCATGTGGTGCTGCTTTTTGTGGTATCGTACTGACAGGAGCAGATGCTTGTGCAGCGGATGCTTGCGGTATTGATGTAATTCCTGGAGTACCTGGTATTTAGATATACCAAGATACAATTTAAGCACATAATAAAGCCCTCAGTATGAGGGCTTTATTATTTTATGTGATGAAGGTCACAGTTATAATTTAGGTATTGATTTGTATCTTAATTAAAAGATAAACTTCCTGCCACCTATTGTGTGGAAACAAAACAAATATGATTAACAAATAAGAAGGAGAAGCTATGGAATTTATTCAAGAACCTATGAGTCCGCAGGCAGCAGTTGAAGCTGGGAGATTAGTGACTTCAAACTGGGATGAGTTATTACAATTGAATGAAACATTAACATTTAATGAAGAAAAATTGAATCAAATTAATGAAGAAGCGAAATCAGAAATGACTGCTGATAATGTTATAACTTGGAAAGAATTTGTAAATACTGCAGCTAAATATTTCCCTGAATTTATAGATTCTGAGAAGGCAAAAGATTGGAATGCTACCATGCATTTTGTGATTGGTGCCAGTGAAGAAAAAATGGGTGAATTTACCTTAAAAGTAGAGAATGGAGAGGCAACATATACTGATGGGTTAGAAGGAGAAGCGACCTCTATGACATACATGGATGCAGAAACATTTATTTCAACCCTTGCATACACTAGAAAGGAATCAACTGGAGACCTACAGTTATCTGATACTGAATTAGAAGGAATAGCGGGTGGTAAAGGTGCTTCAGCTTGTGGTGCAGCAGCTAGCGTTGCTTCAGCTTGTGGTGCCGATGCTTGTGGTGCAGCGCTCGGTGGTGCTACGGCTTGTGGTGCTGCGGCTTGCGGTGGAGCTGCTTGTGCTTATGCAGCCGGTGGTGCTTTGGCATGTGGCGCAGCAGGTTGCGGTGCTGCGGCTGGTGGTGCTGGTGCTTGTGGCGCAGATGTGTGTGGTTATGCTTTTTGTGGGATCGTACTTACTGGAGCAGATGCGTGTGGCGCGGATGCATGTGGTATTGATGTAATTCCGATCATACCTGGTATTTAACACGAATATAAAATCATAGCTAAATAAAAAACCCCTCAATAATGAGGGGTTTTTTATTATTATT
>CEQE01119964.1_pt1 | contig 13880 bp, 17 predicted proteins | sample 356201 | NCBI WGS metagenome assembly CEQE01 (sample SAMEA2619970, study PRJEB7988) | marine metagenome | biome: marine biome (ENVO:00000447); feature: mesopelagic zone (ENVO:00000213) & marine oxygen minimum zone (ENVO:01000065); material: "saline water (ENVO:00002010), including plankton...
TTTTAATACAATACTTTCGACCAAAATATATCAAACACATTAAACTTATAATAAAATTTCTATTAACAATTCATTAATTATATCATTTTTTTATAAAAAATTGCAAAGAAACAAAAAATGTTGGTATTTGCTGCAATAGAAACAACTTTCATTCTTTTTTACACTATTCCAATAAAAAAATTCAATTGGATATATAAAGAGTACGAAATCTGTTTCATTATTATATCTGACATATACTGCTTGAATAAATTTTATACAAAAAAATGAATTATTTATTTATTGATTTAGATTTTTATTTCTTTGATTGCTTTATCATTTTCAAGCTCAATCAAGTACTTTTCATATTCAGTTACTACATTATGACATTCTTGACATACATTGACTTTTAGGCCCATAGATTTAACGTGGTGTTCTGTCATTTGTTTATTTTTCTTACAACATTGACATTTGGCCATTCCGCTCATAAATGTACATTATCTTAACTGATTAATAAATAATCCCGATTCATCAATAAATTTAGTGAGATATTTTATTTAATCAAATTATTCAAATCTTTAATCATGTTCTCTAATTGTTTGCTATCCATCCCATGAGCCATTGCACCTTGCTCTAGGGTTTCCCAAGTAGCAACATGACAACCTATACAGTGTAATCCGTACTTCATAAGAACCTCTGCTGATGCTGGATGTTTTTCCACTGTTTCACCAAGAGTCATATTTTTTGTTATTTTATTTTCCATAATTTTAACTTCCAGTAATTTTTAGACTTTCATAATATATTTTAACATTTCTCTCAATTAATACATAAACCCAATTTTATTTTTAAGAGCAAATGACCAGTTTTTCTTGATATCTATGAGATACTATCGATGATAATATCTCAACACATAAAGAATTAAAAAGAAAGAATTAAACAAATAAAATGATAAAAATGAATACATCTATCTCTCAGGAAGACCTAGAATCAGCAGAAGATATTGATTTTGAAGAAGAAAAAGAGGCTTGGAACACTTACAAATTGAAAGATGGATCAACATTAAGAACAAAGTTGATCTTAACTGGAGTTAAGAGACTTAAGAAATATGCACCTGATGGAACACCTCTATATGTGATAAACAGCACAAATAGCGTACGTGTTCTTAATGTTCCTAAAACATTGATGGGTAAACCAAGACCAAGTAGTAAAGGAAATTCTCAAGTATATTCTTAAAGAAGAAAATCAATTAATTTAGTTCATAATCTATAATATTCTACAATTTATTTTAGGCATAATTCAACATATATTCAAAAAAGGTTACATAACGGTTTTCTTCAATTGTTATAAGTTGATTATCAGTTATTATTGGTGGAATTATCGTGTAATTTCCTAAAACATTTTGTCCAAGATTTATATCAAAAGTGTAGATAAAGGTTTTAGTTGCATCAGGTGCCATATATTTATTGGTTACACCTTCTCTCGTTAAACCATTATCTTCTGAAATAGTATGTATTACAGTAAAATTTCCTCCTACATCGTCAACATTTTTCATAACAACTATCACATTCACAAGTGCTCCACGTTCTAAATTACCACCTTGATTTACATAAGATTCATAAACGATATATTCTAATTCACGCTGAATTGTTTTTTCTTCTGTCGTTACATCAAAAACTGGAACAAATGGGACCAAAATCATGACAGAGATAATAATTATTAATGATGATAAAATCCATATCCACTTCTTACTTTTCTTGTACGATTGTTGAGAAGAATTTTGACCCAGAAATATTCTATTAAACACTTTCAAATCAGATAGCTAATTATTGAGATATATATATTTCATTGAATTTATGGAATCTTCTTGAAGAACAATATATTTTTTCTATAATAACTTGCAAATGATATTCATAATTAGCAATAAATATCTTTAAAATTTTATTTAATAGAAAGATACGATTCGAGATGATTAGGTCAGATATTATGTACGAAAGAAATGATTTTGATACAATAATTTGTAGGATAACTGGATTTTTCACTATAATCTTGATTTTCGGGATTATTCTAGTTGTTTTTGACAATTTGTTTCACATGAGCAAATTACTTTTTTACACAATTATTTTTTCCAATATTGCAATAGCTATAATTGTTATTGTAATAACAATAGGTGTCATTATTCAAAAAAGATTTTAATCAGTGCTCAAGAATGACTAGGCAATTGGTACCTATAGAATATAAATACTACAAAAAAAACCAATTTTCAATATTAAGAATTCATGATCTATTGAACATACTAATTAACAAAAGATTATTAGGTTAGATGATTACTTTTGTCGTTAAAGTTCTTCAATACACTAGAAAGAAAAAATGTAGAGTTCAAATCTATTGAACCTAATAAAGTACAAATGTATACTTGTGGGCCAACAGTTTATGATTATGGACATATTGGGAACTTTAGAACTTTTGTGTTCCAAGATATTTTGAGGAGATATTTGAAGTATAAAGGCTATGAAGTAACACAGATTATGAATCTAACTGATGTTGATGATAAGACAATAAAAGGTGCACAATTAGAAGGAATTAGTCTGAAAAAATTTACAGAAAGATACACAAAAGCATTTTTTGAAGATCGCGATACTCTAAATATAGAGCAAGCAGAACAATACCCAAAAGCTACTAACTATATTGCAGAAATGGTTAAAATGATAATGAAATTAACCGAAAAGGGTTATACATATCAAAATGGAGGAGCCATATATTTTGATATTTCGAAGTTTAAGAATTATGGAAAACTTTCTGGGATAAAAACACAAGAAACTAGCAGAAGATCTAGGATAAAAAAGGACGAATACAAAGATGAAGCAATTGATTTTATCCTTTGGAAGCCATGGAATAAAAATGATGGAGACATATTCTGGAAGACCAAGTTAGGTAAAGGAAGACCAGGTTGGCATACAGAATGTTCAGCAATTGCAAATCTATACCTAGGACCATTATTTGATATTCATTCTGGTGGAGTAGATCTAATTTTTCCACATCATGAAAATGAAATTGCCCAGTCAGAAGCGGCAAATGATAGTAAATTTGCAAATTATTGGTTGCATGCAGAGCACTTAATATTAGATGGTGAAAAAATGTCTAAATCTCTAAAAAACATATACAGCGTAAGAGACATTACCAAGAAAGGATATAGTGGAAGAACAATCAGATATCTTCTTGCTTCAGCTCATTACAGAACTCAACTCAATTTCACAGATGCAGGATTAAAACAAGCAGAATCTTCATTAGAACGTCTTCAAGATTTTATCAGAAGACTGAAAAACTTTGAAGACGGAAAAAATAATCCAGAATTAACTAATAAGGTCCAAGAATTTAGCAGAATGTTTGAAGCTGAAATGGATAATGACCTGAACATTCCTGGAGCATTATCAGTTATCTTCGATTTTTTAAAAGATATTAATAGATTAATGGATATGAAAGAAATATCTAGAGTAAATGTTGATGACGTTTATAATACAATGATTAGATTAGATAAAGTTCTGGGTTTTATAAATACGAGCGAAGAAAAGATTTCTGAAAAAATAAAAGAACTCATTATTCACAGAGAAGAAGCTAGGCGTTCTAAAGATTGGAAGAAATCGGATCTGATACGAGATGAACTTCTAAAGAAAGGCATTATTCTTGAAGACACATTAGATGGTGTGAAATGGAAAAAGAAGCAATAATAAGTTAGAGAACATTTAGATCAACTAAAGATTATTTATGGTAGTGTAATTAAATCTCTTGCGATGGGTGTCCCTGAGAAAATCAAACAAATAGAAGATGAAATTGCCAAAACTCAGGTTAATAAGAATACTAACCATCATTTAGGAATATTAAGAGCAAAGATAGCAAAACTCAAACGTGAACAAGAAGATGCAAGAAACAAGGGTAAATCTTCATCAACCGGAGGATACGATGTAAAGAAAAGTGGAGATGGAACAGTTGCTATCGTTGGATTACCTAATGTAGGTAAATCAACTCTTCTTAATCAATTAACTAACTCAAAATCTAAAGTTGGATCATATAAATTCACGACATTAACAGTGGTCCCAGGAATTATGGAATACAAAGGAGCAGCCATTCAAATTCTTGATCTTCCAGGAATTATTGAACAAGCTGCTAAAGGAAGAGGATTAGGTAAGAGGATTTTATCGGTAGCCAGAAATGCTGATTTGATCCTTTTAATGATTGATGTTTTTCAGCCAGAAGTTCATCCTTTATTGCGTAAGGAACTTATGGGAATGGGAATAAGACCAGACGAAGAACCTCCTGAAACAATTATTGAAAAAACAAGAATTGGAGGAGTTGCCGTAACAAATCTGGTTGATATTACAAAAATTTCTCATAAACTAGTGAAAGATATCCTGCACGTGTACAAGATACATAACGCAAGAGTCATAATTAGAGAAGATATATCGGTAGATCAATTAATTGACATTATTTTAGGAAATCGAAGCTACGTAGGTACATTAACTGCACTCAATAAAGTTGATCTTGTTAACAAGGGATATATTAAAGAAATCGAAGATAGGTTAAAGTGTAAATTCATTCCAATTTCTGCTGATGCAAACTTAAATCTTGATACATTGAAAGAACAAATTTACCAAAGACTTGATTTTATCAGAATATACCTACGTCCAAAAGGGGGTCATGCTGATAAGGTTGAGCCATTAATTATGAAGAACGGATCTTCAGTTTTAGATGTATGTAATAAATTACATCGAGAAATGAAAAAAGAATTGCGCTATGCACGAGTATGGGGAAACAGTGTAAAATTTGGAGGACAAAGAGTTGGTTTGGCACATTCTTTAATGGACGAAGACATCCTAACTATATTTACTCGTTAAACAACTTATCAGTGTCTATTTGAAGTGATTTACGTGGATACCAAACCTTTTTCTTTTCAATACATGCTTTAAAGAGCAGAGGTAGACCAATAGTAGCATCCATATAGACTGTTGAAAATTTAGCGTTATCTGTGTATTTACCCCATGACTGACTTTCATTGAATGTACTTCCAGAGAGCCCACCCCACTTAGGGTCGTCAGTAGTTATTTGAATCCCATATGCATGAGAAGGCGTGTTAATCTCAAAAATTTCAGCCAAAGGTCCAATTTGCTGGATATAGTTCTTTGGCACTCCACCACCGATGTGAATTGCACCAGTTATTTTGGATTTAATTTTTAAATTCAATATTTCTAAAGTATCCTGAATCATATCGACTAATATTGGTTTACACCCTTCTTCTTTTCTTTTTTTTGTATGCCAAGCAAGACATAAACCAATGCCTGAATCGGTGATTGTAGGACAAAATACTGGGATTTTGTTCTTCGCAGCAGTGAACAGTATAGAATTTTTATCGTTAAGATTATTGCCTAATTGAAATAAAAGATTTCTCGTTGAATAAGTTCCAGGATGAAGTGAATCTACAAAATCCTTAATGAAAATATCTGTTTTTAAAAATTCCTTATTTGAAGCATACACATCAAGCATTCGATTTATTTGATTTCTTCTCAATTCTAAATCTGAAACTTTTTTCTGAGCAAGATAATGATGAAAACCCAGTGATTCATGTATATCGTGATAAAGATTAGCACCGGTTGATACTAGAACATCAATTATTCTTAAATCAAGCATATCCCGTAAAGTCTGTCTTAATCCTCCAGGAACCATAGCTCCAGCAAGACCAAAGAATATTGTTGGACGTTGAGGATCTTGAAGCATGTCGAGCATTACTTTTAGACATTTGGCTAGATTTCGACTTTGAAATGCAGTTCCATTGAAAGATTCGATAATATTGGATATATTTTCATTGGATTGTACGTTAATATGTGATACAGGTGTTTTTAGGAATTCATTTTGAGATGTGTCTGAATTCTTGTTCTCATTGTTATTCTTAACTGTGGATTTTTTATGTTGATTCATTTTTGACACTGCATTAGTGATTAATATTCTAAAAAATTTACTTTATAACTTTTCTTAATTTTTTATACATAAATAAAAATCTGAAATTGACGTTAGTAAGAACCAATCCAAGGAAATTTAAAAGAAGATGCTGATTAATACCATCACCATTGCTGTTACAAATCCTGCCAGAACCATTAGTCCCCCATAAAAAAGAACGTTTGACCGTGAAGTTTTTCCAAGAAAGACACCTAATACAAATAATGTGGCTCCATTTAATCCTAATGAAAGATATAATGCATCTGTAACATTGAGTAATCCGAAACTTGAAGCAATAAAAGGTGAAAGGGATATTAATGATGCAACAATTGGTGAAAGAGCGTCCACAAATGCGACAAAATATACAGCTGCATTCGAAGCTTTTTCGATAACTGTATCATTCAGTGTGGTAAACATTGCGTCTTCAAGCTCTTTCATACTTTTTACTCGTTCAGCTTTTTCAGCCATATAGGCACCTGTAGCACCTGATATTCCCATTGCGAGACTAGCACCGAATCCTGCACTAAGAATTAGCTTAATTTCTAAGGCACCTGCAATATACGCACCCATTATAACACCTAATGTTGTAAGTGCACCATCAAATCCATTCATTGCCAAATATCTTCGTGCAATAGAATCAGCACGTGTTATTCTTAGATAATTTCGTAGAGATGAAAGAAAACTACTCAATTTATCTTTCTTTCACACCCACGATTATCAGTAACTTTCTAACCACCTATGAACTTCCGTCCTCTTTAGCCTATAAATCGGTGGGATTTATTCTTAATCATAATCTAATTTAGGAACACAATGAACAAAAAAAGATTCTTATTAGAACAAGTATTAAAGCCTAGTAGTTTATCTTTATTTATAACCAATACCTGTACATAAAAGGATAGAGAATTTTGTCAATCAATATCAAAAGAATGGTGATAGACGCAATGAAACCTCGTGAAACAACTATCCTAGATTTGTCTCGGGCCCTTTGTGGTGGAAAGGGTGTTGATGAGGTAGATGTTACAGTAACAGAAGTTGATGTAAAGACTGAGACAATTAAATTGACACTACGTGGATCAAATATTGATTATGATAGGGTTTCAAGCATTATGGAAGAAAATGGTGCAATAATACGTAGTGTTGATGAAGCTAATGTTAGCACATCATGAGTAACAGAATTCAATATACTGAGAAGCTGAAAAAAGTAATATTTCACAACTTAATATTCAAGAAAAGGTCTTAAAGTATATTCAAAAATTATTCATTTTCTTAACAAATTTTATAATTATGAAAATTGAACCCCAAGTTAAACCCATGAGATTCTTTTGATAAGTAGAATTAAAATTACAGCAGAGAATGGCATCACTATAAATTATGATAACAAGAGGATAGATATGGATCCAACCAGAAAGTCAAATGGAGATTATAAGTTCATTTCACATGCACACATGGATCATATGGGAGGCAAAAACTCTAGTGGAAATATAATTGCATCAAAGGAAACAGCATTCTTAGCTGCACAAAGGGGTGTTAACCTGAAACTTGAAAGCAACATCCCTAAGGAATTTACGCTTGTTAATTCTGGGCATATTTTAGGTTCTCGAGGAATTATTTTAGGTGATGGAAAGGTATTCTATACAGGTGATTTTGCTGTTAAACCACGAGCATTTCTTGAAGGTTGTAATCCTGATGAATGTGAAGTCCTTATTATTGAAAGTACTTTTGGAAAAAGAGATTTTATTTTTCCATCAATTTCAGATATTCAGGAAAAAGTTAATCGACTGATATCTGAACTTTTTTCCAGGGGTATTCCAGTTATATTGATGGGTTATGCTTTAGGTAAAGCGCAGATACTTTCTCATTTGTTTTCAAGTTGGGACCCAATTTATGTAGAGAAGTCAGTTTGGGAGATGAATAAGGCATATATCGATCTTGGAGTAGATATCAGAAAAGATTTTGCAGTGTATGATAGCACAAAGCAAAATGAATTTTTAAAAAAGAAACCGTGGATACTGATATCTCCAATGCAGAATAGGTACAACAAATTTGTAGCAGATCTAAAAAAAGATTTTGGAGCAGTAACAGTAGCTTTTTCAGGATGGAGTATAGATCCCAGATATAAATATAAAATGAAAGTTGATCATGCATTCCCTCTTAGTGATCATAGTGATTTTAATGAATTAGTAGATATGGTGAAAAGATGTAATCCAAATAAGATATATGCAGTTCATGGATTCGAAGAAGAATTTGCTACTCATCTTCGAAATATAGGGTTTGATGCCAGACCACTAGGTAGTGGACAGTCATCTATCTCTGAATATTTCTTTGATTAAATGGAAAAAAGTCAAGTATAGTTTTTAACCTACATGTTATAAAGAGACTTGGAACAGGAGTAATAATAAAATGTCATCAATAGTTTTCAGACGATTTAACGAAGAAATGGTTTCGATTGTAGGTAAACGAGTAGATGTGGAAACTTCAGAGGGTAAAAAATATCAAGGAACTCTTCTTGGAGTAGATGAGAATCTGGATATCATTTTAGATGATATAATAGGTGCTGGAGAAAATGTTTTCAAGATGGTCATGAATGGCAAATTCGTTAAGGAGATAAAACTTGTTGAACAGCCTTTCAATTTAAAATCCCTTGCAGATAGACTTAGCCGTGTTTTCCCTGGTTTAGTAAAGATGAGAGATGATATAGGTGCAATCATTGTTATGGATAAAATCAAAGTTACAGAACATGGAGTCACCGAAGGTGGAGGGTTGGCAGCTGATAGAGTTAGAGCTGTTTATAACGAATTCATTAAGGAATAGCACTAAACTACAATTAGATATTAAATACATAGAAAATCTAATTCGAGTGCATCACAATGTAGTGCGGGATATAATCTGAATGTTTGAAGTAAAATCAACAGATCTCGCAGGAAGAATAGGACGCTTAACCACTAAGAGTGGTACCATCGAAACTCCAGCGCTACTTCCAGTGATTCATCCAAGTAGACAGACTCTTCCAGCTGGAACTATCAAGAATCTCGGTTTCCAAGCAGTTATCACTAATGCGTATATAGCAAAGAAAAATTGTTCAAATGTTTCCAGAAAAAAAGGAATTCATAAAACGATAGGCTTTGATGGCATAGTTATGACTGACTCAGGAGGATATCAGGTTTTAGAATATGGAGATGTCAATGCATCACCAGAATCTATGACAATATTTCAAGAAGAAATAAACTCAGATATGGCTGTTGTATTAGACCAACCAACGGGTGCACGAATTAGCCGAAAATATGCAGAGAAGACGGTTAATGAAACTTTAAAGGCTGCAAAGAAAACTCTAGAAACAAGGAATAAAAAAAATATTTTATGGGTAGGCCCTATTCAAGGAGGGATTCACCTTGATTTGGTATCTCAATCAGCTCTTGAAATTAGTCGAATGGATTTTGATATTCTCGCATTAGGTAGTCCCACAGAGATTATGAAAAGTTATCAGTTCAAGTTACTGTCAGATATGATAATTTCAGCTAAAAAGAATATCCCGGTCAACATGCCTTTACATCTTTTTGGTGCAGGTCATCCACTTACTATCCCTCTTGCAATATCATTAGGTTGTGATCTTTTTGATTCAGCATCATATATGCTGTATGCTCGTGAAGATAGGTACTTTACAGATTCTGGAACTGTGAGGATTGAAGATTTATCTTACTTAAATTGTTCGTGTCCTTTCTGTTCATCGCATTCATTAGAGGATTTAGTAGAAAAAGAAAAGGAGGAGAGAATCGATGTAATTGCTCTTCATAATCTTCATGTTCTCATGAAGACAGTTAAGGAAAGTAAAGAAGCAATTCGAGAAGGAAGACTCTGGGAGTATCTAGGATCTAAAGCAAGGTGTCATCCACGACTTTGGGAGGCTTTCAAAAGTCTTTCTGAACATATTGAATATCTTGAAGATGGTTCACGATTATACAAATCAAGAGCAGTCTTTTTTGCTGAACCAATAGATTATGTTAGGCCAGAAGTTACACATCATAGAACTAGACTTGAACATAACATTGAATTTTCTAAGCCGATTTTGTTACTGCTGCCAGAAGTAGAGATTCGACCATTCTACAATTCACCACTATATCTTTCCATTAGTAAAGTATTGATGCAAAGAAATAAGAAAGTTCAAGTTTGTTTCATTATCCCCACTTTAGGAGTAATTCCTCTTGAGATATCAGATATCTATCCTTTATCCCAGTATGAAAGTTCATTCAAACCTGATACTTGTCCAGATATATCTCAAGCAATTAATGAAGATGTTGAGCGGATTATCAATTCCAAATCAATTATCGAAGTCATCATTCTTGTAGATGGAGTTTTTTCAAGAAATTTAGCTGAGAAGATACAAAGTTGGAAAACAATATCTGTTGTAAAAACTGAAAACGATGATTTTCAAAAAACAATTCAAAAACTCATTGAAAGATTACTTATGATAGACCCTTAATTTTAAGAATAGATTGCATTACCATGTTGCCTAACATGATCCGTAGTAGATTCTAATTCAGTTTCAATAACATCTGCACCTTTTAGTAAAGGTGCTGTATCGATTTTAAAACCGTAGTGTCCTGAAAGAACATCCAACGCCGAAACTGCAGCTCTTGGGTCAATACGTTCAGCAGAGGCATATGATAGTAATGAGTATGCTGGGAAATTCTTTGCTTCAAAACGATTAAGCATTACTGCTAGAGGCCCCACAATTATTTGACCATCTTCCAAAAAAGTTGAATTTTTCAGGTTATTATCAGGTTTATACGCTGATGTTTTAACTAATCTATAGGTACTACTATCCAGTCTCAATCTTGAATCCAACCCACCAATTAATGCTGCTTCTTTGAAACCTGCATTAATTATAAAATCTGACAGCTCTTTGAAAAAGATCATATCCTCGTCCTTGTAAAGTGGTGCTTCTACTTTAAAGAATATTATGTCTCCTTTCCGATAAAATTCAAATGGTGAGACTAGTTTTCCATTATTATTTGAAGCCATAGGTGTGGGTGCATCTGAGTCGATTATAGCAATCCTATCGGCTTTTAATTCTTGCACTAGATATTTGACTGTCCAATATCCTGCAGCACCAATACCATGAAAACCTGTTATGATAGATAATCCTTTGAAATTTTCAGAATTTGGAATTATTTTAAGTACCATTTTACTCCCAGTTACAAAGCTTTAAGAATAGCTCTTGAAAAGCTTGTCGCTATAAGATTAGGATGTAAAAGGAAGTATGGAAGTTTCGGTATTAGGTGCGGCTAAACAAGTTGGCAGATCTGCATTTCTTTTAAAAGGAGATAAAACTCGTGTTTTATTGGATTATGGTGTACAATTAGGTAAAACACCTAGTTTCCCAAGCCATGTCAAACCTAAGGATGTCGATGGAATTGTTCTTTCACATGCACATTTAGATCATTCAGGTGCTATTCCACTTTTCTTCCTAAAGAACAAATTACCAGTGCATGCTACAGACCTAACAATGGAATTATCAGAACTTTTGATAGAAGATTTTGTTCAGCTTTCACGATTCTCGCTTCCATTCGAATATTTAGAGGTTGTAAACATGATGAAAAATGCAAAAGGAGCAAAAATTGGTAAAAAATCCAAAATCGGTGAATTCAGCATTAGTTTCTTAGAAGCAGGACATATTCCAGGTTCTGCCATAGTTCAATTAGACAATGGTAAGAAGCGTGTTATATACACAGGTGATTTCAATGCCGAAGATACAAATCTTCTAAAAGCAGCTTCTACTGATTGGAATGAACCTGACATCATTATTACTGAAAGCACATATGCAACAGCTGACCATCCAGCTAGAGAAGATGTTGAAGATGATTTTATTGCTTTTCTTAAGGAAGTTGTTGAAAGAGGTGGAATAGCGCTAGTACCAGCCTTCTCTGTTGGAAGAGCACAGGAAATGGCCTGCATACTCAAAAAGAAAAAATTTCCTTATCCCATCGCTATGGATGGGATGGCTTTAAAAACCAATGATATTTTGATGAGATACCAAGAATATCTTCGGGACCCAGTCCTTTTCAAGAAAAGCCTTGGAAGCCTTGAGATAATGAGAAACTGGGGTCAGAGGAGACGTATCATGAAACAACCCTCAGTTATAATTGCGCCAGCAGGTATGCTAGTAGGTGGTTCTGCAGTTTTTTACAATAACGAAGTTTCGAAAAACTCTAAGAATGCAATATGTATAGTTTCATTCCAGGTCCCAGGAACTCCTGGCAGAACTTTGTTGGAAAAGGGAATCATATTAGTGAATGGTAAAGCACAAAAAGTCAAAGCTGAAGTAAGAAGATTTAATTTTTCATCGCACAGTGGTAGAAGTAAAATGCTGGATATTTTTAAAAAGATAAATGGAAGCCCAAAGGTTCTTACAGTTCACGGTGAGGCAACATCGTGTATCAAGTTCTCTGAAGACCTTAATGAGTTAGGTTTTGAAAGCTACGCACCTGATGTTGGATTTAAGCTAGAAGTATAGAGCAATAACCTCAATTCATAGTTCAAATTGTTTATTATTTTAAATATAATATACATGTTTACTCTTTTAAGTAAATATACTATCTAAAATGCATTAGAGTACTGAGAAGTTGGGTAAAAAAGATGAAGAAAGCATTAAAAGGAATAGTGAAAATACAAGACCCATCACACTAAAAACAATATTACCTGTTATGTCATTCACTCTATTAACTCAATTACTAACTATATTGTTAGTGACTAGCTATCTTTCAGGTAAAGTTATTGTTCCAGCATATGAACCATTTGGAAACTCAATTGTTGGGTCGGTAGGGAACTCTCTGGTAATGTTAATTACTGTTTTTCTTGTGACAATTGGGCTTGTCTGGTTTGTTAGAAAGAAAAGGTTTAGTCTCATCAAAAAGTTTCTATCCATCTTCATTATATTTACAGGGATCTTTCTCACGAATCTTCTATCCCAGATTTTGCTTCCATCAATTGTTGATTCAGAAAATATTCCATTGATTTCAGCTTTATTATCATTGTGTATAGGCATCATAATAGGAATTTCCACTATTAAACCAAATAGAAAACGAATTGGGTTAATCTCGGCGCTTATGTTATCAGTCGAAATTGCAACGTATTTTGCATTATTCATCCATCCACCAACAGTATTTATCCTTCCAGTTGCTTTTGCGCTCTATGATATTTATGCAGTTTTCGTCGGTCCACTTAAGACACTCATTTCAGATGGGAGTGTTGCTCTAGGTCCTCTTGTAGCACGACTTGGAACCTTCGAAGTTGGGTTAGGAGATATTATATTCTATTCTTTTTTACCTTCAGTTGGACTCATTATAATTGGTGTAAATGGGGCTTTATTTGCTATCATATCTACAAATTTTGGATTATTGCTTACACTTCTTATGCTTAGGAAGCGAAGAAGTTTCCCAGGTCTTCCCATTCCGGTTATATTTACAGTGGTTGGATTAGTCGTTCTATCTTAGAAATCAGTTGTTTCGATCTTCAAACCTTTCAGTAATTCTTCAGATTCAGTTTCATCAGTGATATAGGTATAAAGCATTTTGGAGGTTCTAAGCTTTAGTTTCACTTGTTCTTCCCGTTTAACTACTTTACATAGCGTTGCAAATTCCGCTATCTTCCTAAATTCTTCAGCATCTCTGATCTGTCTTGGCATCTGTATCATCTGACTTGTTCTAAATCAGATGCTTTAAACATGACGGAATAATTATTATTTTAAAAATTAAAGATAATATATTTTTGTTTTCTTCATGTTATTCTAATAATGCAATTTTTTCATTAAAATTAATAGAATTCTTGTTATGGCATATCAAATTCTATTTAGACTTAATTAATCTCTTTTTACGTCCTGCATTCACCAGATTAATCCTATACAATATTGGATGATTAATCAA
>CEQE01027159.1_pt1 | contig 13874 bp, 9 predicted proteins | sample 356201 | NCBI WGS metagenome assembly CEQE01 (sample SAMEA2619970, study PRJEB7988) | marine metagenome | biome: marine biome (ENVO:00000447); feature: mesopelagic zone (ENVO:00000213) & marine oxygen minimum zone (ENVO:01000065); material: "saline water (ENVO:00002010), including plankton...
TTAAATAAAGTGTTAAATGAAACCGTTGGTGGAATTCCACAAGGTGATGGTGAAGCACCACAAGTTGAAGGATACGAAGAATATCCAACATTAACTGGAGAAGTATTTGACTCAAATAGGGTTGATGAGTTAGCAGGTGGTGGTGATGTACAAAGACAAAGAGATATTGCTGCAGTACAAACACTTAAGGAAAAGGGATTAAATGTTGATGAGGTTCCTGAAGATCTTATGAATGCACTTACAAAGGATTATACTGAAATATTACAGAAATCTGAAGAAATAACTAAAAATAGACGGGGTGCGTAATAAATGCCTAATACAAGACAAGATGATATAAATCCAAACACATGGATAGGTTTAACTTTTCCATTAGGAAGAAATGAAGGTGTTGGATTTTTTAATCAAAGTAAAACATTACAGGAACAAGCAAAAAGTAATTTACAAAACTTGTTGTTGACTATTCCTGGTGAAAGAGTATCTCAACCAGAATTTGGATCGAGTTTACATCATGTCTTGTTTGAACAAATGGATTCTGATTTAAAAACATCAATAGAAGATTCAATTAATGAAGCAGTTGAAATGTGGTTGCCATATGTAACTATTACGAATGTAGATGTTACATTTGATACTGCAAATCCAAATTTAGCTAATGTAGCTATAGAATTTAGTACTACCTTAACACCTGATGCACTTGATGAATTAACTTTAAACTTTGAAGGTGGTAATGTATAGGAGAAAGTAAATGCCAGCTAAAGATATAAAAAAAGAAGTTAGATATTTAAATAGAGATTTTGCTAGTTTTAGAAATAATCTTATTGAATATGCAAAAGTATATTTCCCAAATACATATAATGATTTTAATGAAGCATCACCAGGAATGATGTTCATAGAAATGGCATCATATGTTGGAGATGTACTTTCTTACTATATTGATCAACAGTTTAAAGAATCTCTATTAGCATTTGCAGAAGAGAAAAAAACTGTATATGAAATTGTTCAATCTTTAGGATATAGACCTAAATTAGCATCACCAGCTATGGCAACAGTAGATTTTTTCCAAACTGTACCTGCTATAGGATCTGGGGATAGTGTAAAACCAGATATGGATTATGCATTAACAATTAATGCTGGATCTCAGGTAAAATCACAAACAAATAATATTATATTTAGAACGTTAGATGACGTAAATTTTAAATTTTCAAGTTCTTATGATCAAATTACTACGGATATATTTGAAGTAGATAATGCTACTAATTTACCAACAAAATATTTACTTAAAAAGAGTACTAAAGTTGTAAGTGGTAAAATGGCTACAGAGTATTTTGATTTTCTTGGAGCAACTAAGTATTCTAAGATTACTCTTGCAAATAAAAATGTTATGGATATTGTTAGTGTAACAGACAGTGATGGAAATGATTGGCATGAAGTAGGATTTTTAGCACAAGATACGGTATTTATAGAAACAGAGAATAATTCATCTACCGATCCAGAATTATCACAATATAATGATACTTCACCTTATTTACTAAAACTTAAAAAGGTTGCTAGACGATTTACAAGATTTATAAACGGAACTGATAAGACTGAATTGAGGTTTGGTGCGGGTATTTCAGATAGTCCTGATGAAGAACTGGTTCCAAATCCAGATAATATTGGATCTTCACTTCCAGGAGGAGTAAACAATTTTGATACGGCATTTGATCCAGCAAATTTTCTAAATACAAAGACTTATGGACAAGCACCACAAAATACTACCTTAACAGTTATATATTCTTATGGTGGTAGTACAGATGATAATGTAGCGCAAGGTGAGGTTAGAAATATATCAGATATTTCCTTTACGATTGATGATAGTGCGCTCGATTCTGCTGTTATTGGAGCTACTAAAAATTCTGTAGCAGTTACAAATGTAGTGCCTGCAACAGGTGGTCAAAGTTCAGAGAGTTTAAGAGAGATGAAAGAAAATTCATTGGCATATTTTCAGGCTCAACAAAGGGCTGTAACAAAAGAAGATTACATAACTCGTATATATTCTATGCCACCTAAATATGGAAATATAGCAAAAGCGTATATGGTACAAGATGAACAATTAGAGGCATCTACAGATGCAGTTATGGAAAAAGTTAAAGGTGGGAATGTAAATAAATCAGGAGTATTAGAGAAACCACTTAGTGCAGATCAGGAAGAACTATTAGCTAAGAAATCAGCTTCTGCTACGAGAATATCAAATCCATTAGCGCTTAATGCGTATGTTCTTGGATATGATTCTACTAAAAGATTAGTAAGACTTAATCAAGCAGTTAAAGAGAATATACAGACACATCTTGGACAATATAGAATGGTAACAGATGCAATTAATATTAAAGATGCATGGGTTATTAACATAGGAGTTACATTTAATATCTTAACTGCTAGAGGATTTAATAAGCATGAAGTTGTATTGAAATGTATAGAAAAAATTAAAGACTTCTTTGATATAGATAAGTGGCAAATTAATCAACCAATTATCGTTGCAGACTTAGTTTATCAATTATCGTTAGTTGATGGAATAGCTGCTACAGTTCCACCTAAAGAAAATAATCCAAATGGACTTCCAATAGTAATAACTAATAAATGGAAGAAGGCAAATGGATATTCTGGTAACATATATGATATAAATGAGGGTACGAAAAATGGAGTTATATATCCATCTGTAGACCCAAGTATTTTTGAATTGAAATATCCTAATACTGATATATTAGGAAAAGCTGATGGAGATATTTAATGCATTATTTTGAATTTGCCCAAAAAGACGCTACATTATATGAGGGTGCAGCTACCCAAAGTGTGAATACAGGTCTCGATGAAATTCTTGAGATAACAAAAGATATGAATGATGCTGCTACAGTAATAAATGTATCTAGAGTATTAATAAAATTTGATTTAAGTTACATTTCATCGTCTGTAAGTAGTGGTTTAATACCTTCTAATGCAAAGTATTATTTAAACTTATATGATGCACATCCACAAGAGTTAATCACTTCAGAGTCATTGTATGCATATCCAGTTAGTCAATCTTGGGACATGGGTATGGGTAGATATAATGATTCTCCGTGGACTCTTGAAGGTGTTAGTTGGAGATATAGAGATGGATTTGTTGCAGGTACTCAATGGGTTAGTCAAAGTAATGACACTGGTGGAACTTGGTTTAGTGGTAGTGGATATGCAGCATCACAATCCTTTGATCATGAGTCAAAAGATATGAGAATGAACGTTACTGAGTTAGTTGATAAGTGGTTAACATCTACAGTTCCAAATGAAGGATTTATATTAAAGAGGTCAGGAAATATAGGTAATAGTGATAGTACTTTGGATGAAGGTAATAGTATAAAATTTGGTAATTTTTCATTTTTCTCAAGGGATACTCACACAATATATCCACCAAAATTAGAAGTAGAATGGGACGATTCAAAATGGTCAACAGGGTCATTATCCGCACTTTCAGGAACGGATGTAGAGAATTTATTAGTTTATATGAAGGGGTTAAGACCAGAATATAAGGAAGATTCTAAGGTTAGATTTAGACTTGTTGGTAGAGAAAGGTTTCCAACCGCAACTTATGATACCACTCCGTCTAATTTAGTAGTAAAGTATTTACCAAGTGGAAGTAGTTATTACTCAGTTAGAGATGCATACACAGAAGATGTTATTATACCATTCGGAAGTGGTTCAAAAGTAAGTTGTGATTCAACTGGTAATTACTTTAATATGTGGTTAACTGGATTACAACCAGAAAGAGATTATCGTATACTATTTAAAGTGGTGAGTGGAAGTGGAGTTGAAAAATTAGATCAATTTTTTGATAATAATTTCGAATTTAAAGTAGTAAGATAACATGCCTTATACAAAAGAACAGTTAGTAAGTAGTGAACACTTTCAGGACATTCTTTCTGCAAATAGAAGAATGTTTGATGAACAAGTAGAGAGAGAATTCACTGCTATGAAGGTGAGTGGATCAAGTGCTAATTCAACACCTACTCTCAGAAACAGTGATAATTCGGTTATTCTTTTTGAAGATCCTGATTTTGGTGGTGGATTAAATAGACCTAATCAATTTGTAGAAGTTCAACAAACAAGACCTATAATGAAAAAGAATATGATTGACTCTACGTTGAATAGAGATATAGAAGAATTGGGTCATTCTGCAGATCAAGGAAAAGGATTATCAGTATCAGAATTCTTTTCAGAATATGAAAGACTTAGAGAAGATATTAAAGGTTCAGGTTTAATTGATTCACATCAATATTTAGTTGAAGTTAGTCGCACATACCTTTCAGGTGAAGAAGATTCTGAATTAGTTCAATTAAAAGACGATTTGGTATCACAAATATCTGCACTTGAAGATGCACAGGATTCAATAAAAGAATTAGGAGAACAGTTACAAAATGAAATTATTGCTACTCAAAATGCTAGAATTGCATTAGAAGGTGGAACACCACCAACTACTCCAGCTACAGCTGATGACGCAACTCTTTATAATGCTTATATTGCAGAAAATGAAAGTGATTATGCAAATGAAATTCGTTCTTATACTTATGAAGAGTGGGTATATTTTTCAAAACCAAAAGCTGGAAAGGGTTGGGATAAGTTACATGCAACACATCAACCAGCTAGTGATTGGCCAGATGTTGTTAATATAGAGTTCGTATCTGGTTATCCAAATAGATCAAATTACGAGTTTAGAACTGCTGCAAAAGGTGATGATTCACTTTCTTATAGGTGGTATTGGAAACCAATTGGACAAGCGCAGGCACATCAAATAACTGAAGAAGATATAGGATGGGAGAATTGGGAAGAAAAAACTATAACATTGTTAGATCCAGTGTTAGATAAACATGATGGAATATTAACCTGTAGAATTATGGACAGAAGTGGTAAGTATTTTACATCACCAATAGAGATAAGAACTGAAGTACCAAGTCAAGGAAGTTCTCGATCCAGATATGATGAGTATAAGAGAGAATTTGGAGGCAGTTAATGATTTGGGAATATGGTAATTATGAATTTGATTGTAATTTACAACCTCCAACTCTGCATAAGTTTAGTGTGTGGAAAGAAAACTTTTTTAGATTAAAGAATGTAGAAAAATACAATGTTTGGTTGGCAAGTGGATTCAATGAAGATTGGACAACATTTGATATAGATATAGTTTTAACAAATAAACCTATATATTCAGAGTTACAAGAGTTAATGTTAAGTGCAATTAAATTGGGTATTGATGAAGATATTTTTGTAGATATTTGTTGGTGGGATAAGGCACCGTTAGATTACACAAAATCAAAAGAGAAGGTAGAGATATCAAAAATTGTAGTGGCAAATAAAATTATACAAGATGGCAGAATGATAACAGATTGGACTAATTCAAAAATGATTTATCCAAACTTATATTTATTTAAAAAAACATACCCAACAGTAAAACAAATGAGTAGAGTTTATAAAAACAAACCAATTTTAATTCAAGAAGGATTTAATAACGGATAAATTATGTCAAAAAGAATACGTGAAATAGATTTAGATTTAATTGAAAGTCCTATACAAGAACCTATTAAAGATTTTGGTAATGATAGTGATTTTGTAGAGCTTCACGTTTATGACCCTAACGATAATTATCTAACTTCTGCTATTATTGATGATTATAAGGTTGATGATCAGGTTAAGTTAAAGCCAGGAAATGATCTTAGAGAGCTCGGATTTACAGAAGGTAAGTATAAAGTTATTTATAATTTCTTTAGAAGAAAAGGTGGATCTGATAATACAGTTCTTTTGAATGCAGATAATTTAATACATAAAAATAAGTTTTATATGACTGATAATAATAAGATTTATGTAGGTGAACCACCAGTTGAGGGTCAGGAAATTGATCAACCAGTTGAACTTTTTGTTGAAGATGAAAAGTTTTGGATTCAAGAGGTATCACCATCAAGACAAGAGATAAGAATTCAGCCTTTAGATATTAATGATATAGATTATCATAGAGAATTTGAACGTTTAGCTATAACTTATGCGGAATATAAGCCAGTTGAAGATGACATTCACGGTACAATAGAATTAAGTAGTCAAGTGGCAGGAGCATCAGATTCTACTATACCACAATCTGGAGCGGATAGAACTTTTTCTGCAACTTTAAGTGATTCAGATCAAGGATTTACGGAAGATATGGTTGGTGGTCAACTTACTATAGAAAATGCATTTGTTATTAGTTATGAAGAAGTTAGAGAGTGGATTCCAAATCCAAATGTAGGAATATCTACTGAAGCACCATCAATTGATATACCTAAACCATCACCTCCAGATTGGGAAAAGGTAAGAAAAAAGAGAGGAAAGCGTGGTCGTAGGAAGTCGAGAAGGTTAAAAGATGCGGAAAGAGGAATTCCAAGTAGAAAGACTTCACCAAGAACAATTGATATGGGTGATGATGGATTAGAGGTAGAGAGTCCAGAAAGTACAGAAACTACGTCCCCTTCTACAACGTCAGGTGGTGGTGGTGGAGCGCCAGATAAAGACATTTTTATGACTGCAGCGTATGAAGTTATTTGGGAAACTACAGACATTCCACAATTTGCTAGAAGTCGCGGTGAAGGTGGTCCTAATGGTGGAGGTCGTGGTGGCGGCGGAGGCGGTGGAAGTTCAAAGAAAAAAACACCTAAAAAAAGAACACCTAAACCTGCAGCTCGAAGGGCAAAACCTAAAAAGACAAGTCCAAAACGCCGTAAAAGAAAAGTAGAAAAAGAGGAAGTTATAGTTGAAGTTGGTGGTAAATTTCCTGTTAAAGATATATTACCAGATGAAATTAAAAGGAAACGTCCAAGAGATATAAAACCAAAAGATGTAAAAAAACCTAAAAAACGTAGAAAATTAGTAAGAAAAAAGATAGATATACCAACTCCACCGAGTAAGATAGAACAGATTACTTATATTCCAGAATACAGACCATTTGTCAGTAAAATAACAAAAGTAATAAATAGAACAACGGTTGAAGTAGAAGATTCTTTTGCAGATAAAGCTAATGCAATTGGAAATAATGATGGTCCTTTTCAAGGTTCTGTAAGAGCAAAACAAACGTTTAGTGTTGAATATAAAACTGCTTCAAAAAAGAATTTAAATACAATGTTAAATTTTGGATCAAATAATCTTTCTCTTGTAACAAATTGGAAATTAGATAAAGAAACAACTCCAGCGTGGCCACACTCAATAATTTACAAATTATATGAACCACTTCCTGATGGAGTAGAACTTAAAGATAGATTGTATGTTGTTGAAGAAATGTTATCTTCAGTCAATGAAGAAGTATTTCTTGTTCCATTTGTTGACGATAAAGTAGACGCAGTATTTCTTAGACCACCAGACACTGATCACTCTGTAAATGATCCTGTAGGAAAAAAGGAAACAGGATATGAAAGTCGAGATAATATATTAACTGGAGATTCTACTGTAGCTAAAAGTTTAGAAGATGAATTTATAAGTGCTAGTTTAGAAAGTGTTAAACTTAATATAGATTACGATAAATATGAAAATTATGTATTATTTGGTTCTACAGAACAAAGACTTAAAAACTTTAAATATAAATTACAACAGATAGAATCTTACGCAGAAAGTAGTGCTTCATATACATCTGTTAGTGGATCTGGAGATGAAATTGCTAAATGGGAGATGAGAAAACGTAAGGTTATTAATGAATTAGATGAATATGAGAAGTATTTATATTTTGAAACTTCATCATACAGTACAAGTTCAGTAGGAGAAACATTTGAATCTGCCTGGCCAAAAACTAATAACGAATCACCTTATACTTTAGCAGCAACAGATTCATCTCAGGCAATTACTTGGTATAATCTTAATAGAGTTAGTGCATCCGATTATGATAAATTGAATCAAAATAGATTAGTTAATTTATTACCAAGCCATATTAGAGAAGATTCACAGAATGAAGTTTTTAATAAATTTATGGATATGATAGGTCAACATTTTGATGATGTTTATTCTTATGTTAGAGGATTAACTGATATTCATTCAAGAGATGAAGGATTAACTAAAGGAATTTCTAAAGATTTAATTTATGATGTTGCACGTTCTATTGGTTTAAAATTATATGATGGTAAAGATACAGTACCACTTTCAAGATATGCATTAGGTAAGGAAGTTACTGGTTCTGCAGCTACAGTTCCTGATTATTCTTCTATACCAGAAAGAGATGTATCAAGAGAAATTTGGAAACGTGTTTTAAATAATTTACCATTCTTTTTAAAAGTAAAAGGTACTCCGAGGTCTTTTAAAAATTTAATAAATTGTTATGGAATACCATCAACTATCTTACGAGTTAGGGAATTTGGGGGACCTGATGTACCTGGCTCTGCACCTTCGTATGAAATAACTAAAAAGTTTACAAAGGCATTAGACTTCAGAGGTGCTCAGTATGTTAATAGTTCTTGGTTAAGTGATGGAAGAACAAATAGACGTCCTGATACAGTTGAACTTAGATTTAGAAGTGTTGGAAGTGATGGCTCTACTGATAGAACTATTGTTAGACAAAATAGTAATTGGGGAATTCAACTTTTGGATAATGGGTCAGTTGATAATGTGGGCAGAGTTGCATTTACCTTATCTGGTTCAGATGGATATAAGACAATTTCATCCTCAGCGTACTCAGTTTTTGATGGAGATTTTTGGTCTGTAATGTTGAAAAGAACTACTTCAGGTTCTAACCAACTTACAAGTGATGCTGGAAATCAAGATATAAAATATCAATTAGCTGTTAAAAAATATGATGCGGGAAGAAGTAAAATTTACTTATCTAATACAGTTGATTTAATAGTTTCTGGAGCTGCAAATGTAGCATCACAATCTTATAATAATGCATTTACTGGAAGTTCTGGTGCAAGTACAATACAAATAGGTGGTTACGGATCTGGACTTCTTGGTAGTTATTTTACTGGATCTATAATGGAATTTAGATTTTGGAATACTGCATTAAATAATACTTCTTTTGATAATCATGTAGCATCTCCAAAATCTTTTGATGGAAATCACGCTTCAGCCTCTTGGACAGATTTAGTTTTACGACATTCATTTGATGATAATATAGACCATTCTGCTAATAAAGTTGTATTAGATTCGAGTGCAGATCAAAGTTATGGTACTTCTGGAAGTGCAGAAAATTATTCATCTTTTGGTGGTGGTAATAATTATTCATCGGTTGTGGATGAAGAGAAAATGTTTATACCAAATGTAGGTCCAAACCGAAGAACGTCTAATAAAATACGAATAGAGTCAAGTAAATTAGTACATGGAAATTTAAGTAGTAAGAAAAGATCTGAGGTTAGTTCTTATGATTTCGCGCCAGTAGATTCTAATAAACTTGGAATATATTTTGCACCAACTGATGTTATAAATGAAGATATTATACGTTCAGTAGCTAATTTAGATTTTAATCAATATCTTGGAGATCCAAGAGATAGATTTAAAAATCAATACAGAGGATTGAAACTTGTTAGAGATTCGTATTGGCAAAAATATAATAGTCCAACTAATTTTTGGGCATATCTTAGACTTATAAGGTATTATGATCAATCTATATTTGATCAATTTAAATCTCTTGTTCCAGCTAGAACTAATGCGCATTTTGGTACAGTAATAGAACCAAATATATTTGAAAGACCAAAGCAAATTATTTCAAGTCCATTAAGTAGAGAAAATCTTTCGTATCGTGCTACAATTAATGTTACTTCTTACGGTGCTGCAGCAGCTATGAGTGCAAGTGGAGAAACTCTTAACTTTAGAGGAACTGCTGATAAAACAGTATTTGATGAACCATCACTTACGGCTTTAGATACTTATGCAAGTAGTGGTAATTGGGGAAACCCAAGCTTATATGCTACGGCATCAGTAACAGTTGGTGGACCTGATTATGTTTTTGTTGAAGCAGAACAACCATTCATTTCTGGTTCAAGATTATCAGAGCATAATAAGGAACGAATTTTTTATTATTCTTCATCTTTAAGTGCATCTTTACATACTTCATATCCTTGGATGTCTTATTATTACTCATCCTCAGATTATGGTACAAGTGGAGATACGAGGTATAGTGAAAGTTCTATGTTGGCTAATTTATTCTTTGAAGGTTGTTTGCAAACAGTTGCAACAACACCAGATGGTGGTTTACCAGTAGAACATAGTGCACAACAACCAACAAGACTGATTGTACAAGAACCTGGCTTAACAAGACTTAAAACAGAAACTTAATATGATAAAAAAATTATTAAACAACTATTTATATATGAATGATACCAGTTCGTCTAAAAATATCACAATGGAATATTTATATATAAATAATAATAGGGAGATAAACTATGGGTTATCTTGATAACACAACCACAACTGTAGATGCTATTTTAACCAAAAAGGGAAGAGAATTGTTAGCACGCGGTGAAAATGAATTTAAAATAACAAAATTTTCTCTTTCAGATGATGAGATAGATTATACATTATGGGATGTTACTCATCCTGATGGAACGAATTCATACGGAGCGGCAATAGAAAATATGCCGTTATTGGAAGCGTTTCCTGATGAAAATCAAGTAATGCGATATAAATTAGTAACTTTACCTAAAGACACTGCAAAACTTCCAATTATTGAAGTTCCGCAACCTTCGGTTCTTTTCAAAAATGCAGGTGTTGTTCAACCAATTACACCTACTACAAGAAATGGTAGTGATAGTAAACTTGGATACACTTTAGTACTTCACAATTCAGATGCAGCAGATTTAGTAATTGCAAGGGGTGGAGAAGTTCTTACTACTGGTGCTACAACTCCAGTATTTCTTAGTGATACAGAACGGAAGAAGAGTATTACTGTTATTGGTAATTCATTTAATTTAATTTCAAGATCTACATCGGCAACTATAGTTACTCAGATTACAATTCACGGTAACGAAACTGGTGGTACACTTACAATACCAGTTACAGTTAATGCCAATACATAAGGAGTAGATAATGGCTGAAATATATACAAGATTCGATCCAGCATTAGATGTAATAACTAATCAAAGACAAGTAGTTTCCTCTGGTATGTGGAGTGGTGGAGTAGGTACTTTAGCAACTTTTCATACATCTTCAGTCCAAAGTGGAAGTTCAGGTCAATATTACTTAGATGTTTATAAGACAAATCCAGGCTCTGATAATGAAGCTGAAATACAATATTCTATTACATATGGACATGTATATGGAAGTGGTTCATATGGGGTAACTAAAAATTATCCTTCTAAAGCAATTTATAAACAATTTGCTAATCTTTTACTTGCACCTAGTGATAGACTATTTACTTTCGCAGGAAGTAAAGATAGTAATGAGATATTTGCAATATCAGTACAAAGAGCAAGACTTCGTGAAAAAATGGATCCAGGCAATTGGGAATTATGGATTAGTGGTAGTAATCCAGTTGGAGCATCCGCTTCAGGCAACGGGTTAATAAAACTAATTGATGATAGTGGTGCTACAACTAATCCAGCGGTTAATCAGGGTGGTAGAGTATTTAATGTAGTTAGTGGTTCGATTGCAACTGGTACAGCTGTAATTGAAACTACTGCTGCAAATCAGACAGGTGGTGGATATGGATTATTTTATCCTGATATGGGAATTATAGTTTTACATCCACAAATACTGAGAAATAATACAGGACCTTCCACTACTGTAGCATTGAGTCATTTCCCATCTTCATCTGATGGAATTAATGATGATAATGCAGGTACAATTCAGAAGCACATTAAAGCAGCTTCATATTTTGTTGCACGAAGAGAAGAGGTATTAAATACTACACATTACTTCTGTAGAGCTACTAATAGAAAATTTAATTTTAGTACTAATCCATCATTTTTCACAGCATCAGATGGTTCATTTACAAATGCATCTTTCTTTAGAGATCCAAAAACATATATAACAACGGTTGGATTATATAATGAAAATAATGAACTGTTAGCAGTTGCAAAACTCAGTAAACCTTTACTCAAGTCTTTTTCTAGGGAAGCAATAGTTAAAGTTAGATTAGATTTCTAATACAGAGGGGTTAAACCATGTTTAAAGCATTGGAGCCAGATGATATTTCAATCAAACCCTTCAAAGTATATAAGAAATTTGTAGTTACTCATACAGATAGTGGAAGTGGTTTTTTCGGGGTAGAAGGAATAACTGGCAGCTTATATAAATTTACACCATCTACTGCTCCTGTACAGGCGTACTCATCGTCTATATATCCATACTCTCAATCTTTTTATAAAGAACCAATTTATTACCAAATAAAGCATTTATATTATGGTGGTAAAACTAAGGATTATGAAAATAAACCTATTTTATCTTTTGGTCCAAATGATACTTCTAAAATGAAAAGGGATATTCATAATAAAGTTAATGTTATTACAGTACCTACAACATTTTATGGTGAACGTATACATCCTGGATCTGTTAAGTTAGTTGATAATGCTAGTTCTATAACAGTTGATTTAAGAGATGATAGAGATGGTAACTTATATGACAATGCGTATTCTGCTAGTTATGCTTCTTATAAAGTAAATGAGTTTGATACTTCATACTTAACTGCTCAAAAAAGTGGAAGTGTTATAGGTAACGTATTTTATGATCAAGGTATTATAACTATAACAAATTCTGGTTCTGTTTATGCTGATGCTGGAACTGGAGGGTTTCATAAAAATGATGATGCTAATGGTTGGGAATTAGAATTTAAAGCGACTCACGAAATAACGGAATATGAGTATGTTTGTACAGCTAATGCTGGTGAATTTAATGGTACAAATAATGTTAGTGCTACGTTAGATTATAGTGGTAGTTTAACTCTTAAAGAAGGATCACCTAATATGTATAATATTTTACCACCAGGTGATAATCCAGCACAAAGAACTGATTTTCCAGAGTATAGTGTGGGCTCTGGATCATTCAAATCAGAATATAATGCAACTGAATATTATATTGGTGAAGTAACCCATTCAGAATTTTCAACTTACGTTTCAACTATAGGATTATATGATGACTTTAATAGATTATTAATAGTTGGTAAACTTTCTAAACCAATTAAAAATGATCCTGAGCTTTTATTAAAATTTGTTGTAAGATTTGACGTTTAAATCCTTTTATATATTATATTTATGACCGTATAAAACCATTAAAAATGGAGAAAAGTTAATGTTTAAAAAATTATTAATAGGATTGATGTTAACAACATCTTTTTTATTTGGACAGATAGAAGATGTTTTTTCAAACTTCTTTAAGTATTCCACGGTTTATGCTGGATTCAATTTAACATCACCAAAATGGGAAGAAGATAGATATTCACTTTCAATGATTGACCCCGAAACAGGAGAGGAAAATTGGTTAAGTGGTGAATTAAATGTACATAAAGAAGAAAGAGATTTAGACCCGGATTTTGATTTATCGTTTGGAATACGAAAAATAGCACGATTTAATTATGAACCAAAACGAGGTGTAAAAAACGCTGGTGTCGGTGGAGATTGGTACAAAGGAAATGGTCAAGCAAATCCTAACGAATCTGCAACCATTGGTAAAGTAAAAGGATTTGAATATCTTGTAAAGTATTCTGAAAATCGTAGGTGGGATGAACAATTTAAATCACAAGAATATTTTTTAAGGTATCTTGGAGATTGGTTTATTTTAAAAATAAAATATTCAGATATGGAGATGGAAGATTTAAGATATGGCCAAGGTGATTTAAGATTAAGAAAAGAATTTGAAACTGAGAACGGTAGTATTAATTTATCATTTGGAGTTGGAGCAAGAACACATCCAGCATACGGATTCGCACCAACTGTTAT
>CEQE01148392.1_pt1 | contig 13865 bp, 9 predicted proteins | sample 356201 | NCBI WGS metagenome assembly CEQE01 (sample SAMEA2619970, study PRJEB7988) | marine metagenome | biome: marine biome (ENVO:00000447); feature: mesopelagic zone (ENVO:00000213) & marine oxygen minimum zone (ENVO:01000065); material: "saline water (ENVO:00002010), including plankton...
TGGTACTCACCGAGCCGAACCTGTACCCGCCCGAGTTCTCTGAGCCCGGCCTCATTTTCCGGCTCTATTTGCAGGAGGCGTTGCAGGGCCTCGACTGCCATTTCGAGCCGACCGTTACCGGCGTAGACACTACTAAGTTCGAGGTATGCCGGGTAGCTGCCCGGATCCAGCAAAAGCGCCCGGCCGAAGTGTCCCGCCGCGAGCGCGTATCTCCGCTGCAGGAATCTTAAACGTCCGAGGCCCAGATGAGCTCCGGTGAAATTCGGGTCCGTGTCGATCGCCCGAGCCAGCAGCTCAGACGCTCGGTCCAGCTGCCCAAGATCGACGTACGCGGCGCCCTTAGCGGTCAAGAGTTCAACGTGATCAGGATCCAGCGCCAGCCCCCTGTCGAAGAACGTCAACGCTTCGTCCCTTTTGCCAAGTCTCCACAGAACGCCGGCGAGATTGGCGAAATCCGTTGGCGAACCATCGTGCAGGTTCAGCACCTGCCGAAAAGCAGTTTCAGCGGCAGTATAATCGCTTCTTCTCGCCAGATCCGCGCCGCGCCTCGAATATGCCCGCGCGGTCACGGCCAGATCGGCCATGGCGCTAACAACCGGACTATGGGGTTGCAGCCGCCGGCTGTGAACCTTTGCCAGCCGCTCCGCTCGACTTGCTGCTGCCGACTCGCCCAGTCGCTGATAGACCTGAGCCAGCAGTGTGTGAACATCGTTGCGCCTTGGGGACCGATCACGGACACGTTCCAGCAGTATGCGGGCATTGTCGACGTCACCTCGAATCAACCCTATCCGAGCGAGACCAACCTGCGCATAATCCGAACGGGTGTTCAGTTCGCTTGCTAATTCGTACGCGGCTTGGGCTTGCTCGAATCTGCCAAGGCGCAGCAACGCGTCGGCAAACGCGATAAAGAAGGCATGGTCGTCCGGATCCATGTCCGCCGCACGTTCGAAATACGCAATCGATCGCAGCGGCGCCTCGAAGGAAACGGCAACCGCTGCAAGATAGGCCCAGCGATAGTCATCGGGATCGCGCCGGAGTGCCTCGTCATAGCAGTGCAGCGCCCCATCGAGCAGGTCATGCGCATGCAGCAGCCTACCCATGTGACCCCATGCACTGGCGGCATCGGAATTTTCCTCGAGTTCGCTGCGAGCTTCGGTGATCGCTATGCTGACCTGCGGCGACATGTTGCCCGTATGAATCGGTGGAATCTCGCTGCTTCGAACGGTGTCCGCCGCAAGCCAAAACATCAATCCGATTGCAGCACACATCCAAGTGCCGCGCCTGCTATTCATTACGTCCGCTGCCTTTATGGATCAGACGGCGTTGATTTGCCGGCATCGCTGGAAATCGTTCCTTCTCACCATCAGGCCAGACAACGACGACGGCGTCCACATCGCTCGCATCACCAAGTCCAAAGTGAACCGTAGCGTCGCTGCTGGTCAGATAGCCGGTCGTGTGCACCACCGGCCTTACCAGCCAGCGGTCGCCAATTCTGACGCGAACAAGCGCACCGATCGCATCACGGCTCAGCGCGGGATCGATGGCGCGAATCTGCAACCATGTGCCTTCGTTAGCAATCTGGTTTCGATAAAGACGTGCGGGCCCGTTCGAGTTGGTCACCAACAGGTCGAGATCACCGTCGCGGTCGATGTCGCCGGCGATCAGGCCTCGGCTCACGTCGCCCGCACTACAGAACGGTTCTTCGCCACAGCCATTCAGGAACTTTCCCGTGCCGGTATTCATCAGCATGAGGTTTGGATCGGCATAGGCGCTGTGGAAGTCGTCGAGCCGCTTCGTTTCGCGGCGACTGCTGGACTTTCGGACACGCCCGTTGGCAATAGCAAGGTCGAGATCACCATCGTGATCCGCATCGAAGAAGACGGTGCCGAATCCGGTGAAGGGTACACTGGTATGCCCAAGTTGGGCGCCTATGGTGGCATCGACCAACAGGTCCTGCCGCGCACGGGTGTAGAGTGTGTTCGATTCTCGATCGATGTGTGTCATGAACAGATCCAGATCCAGGTCGCCATCGACATCGCCGAGCGCGATGCCCATGCTGGCTTCCGGTTCGCCAAAGAGATTGGTCGAGACGCCGAAGGAGATACCCCGTTCCTCGAACGTGCCATCCCCACCGTTTATCCACAGGTGGTTGGCTTCGCCGTCATTGGCGACCAGAACGTCGCTTCGATGATCGCCGTTGAAGTCCATGCAGATGACGCCCAGCCCCCTGCCCGCAACACGCGAGATGCCGCTCTTCTCGCCTACATTCCTGAAGGTGCCCTTACCGGTGTTTAGGAATATCTGATCGGCTGCGGGACGATAGCTGCTCGGCGGACAATAGTCCCGTTCACCCTTGGGGTCGGTACAGACTTCCCGTGGATCGGTGGCGACATAGGTCACTACGTAGAGATCGAGGTAGCCGTCCGCATCGACATCACAGAAAGCTGCGGAGCTGGACCAGGTATCGCCCTCGATACCGGCAGCGTCGCTGATTTCATCGAAGACCCCATGACCATCGTTACGGTAAAGGCGATCCGCCCCCACGTTGGTCACGAAGATATCGAGGTCGCCATCGTTGTCGAAGTCGCCGAGGGCGGCGCCCATGCCATAGCCAGGATTGTCCAGACCTGATGGCCCAGTGACGTCTTTAAAGGTACCGTCCGCCGTCTGTCCGAACAGACGGCTGCGCCCTTCCTCGCTGTTGACCAGGTAGATATCGAGGTCGCCGTCATGGTCGTAGTCAAACAGTGCCGCGCCGGACCCCATGACCTCGGGTAGCCGGTACTCGCCTCGCACCGCGGAAGTATGGCGGAAGTGAAGACCGGCCTCTGCCGTAATCTCGATAAATCTCCCCTGCCGCATCTCTGATGCCGCCGGGCCGGATGGAGCGATAGATAGCACTAACAGCAGGGCCAGTCCGTTGCCCGGGACTGGTCTCTTTGCCAGGAACCGGGCGCTATTGCCGGCGATGCACACCGCTAATAGCGGGCGTTCGATGTCTGACCGAACGCTTACTTATGCCAAGAGGGCAACCAGGTATCGTCTTCCCTGCCTTCAAATTCGAGCTTGCGTGCGGCCCGCAGGATCAGTGGCATCGAGTAGTTACCTTCGTGACAAGCATACTCGAACACGTCATCGTTTGTACGTCGCATCTGTTGACGTGCTGTAAACGGCGCTTCATAGGTTTCCGGATCCTCAATCGTGTACTCGTACTGCAGCGTGTCCTCGTCCAGGCGTGTGAACCGTTCGGTCATGACAACGTTGTCTCCGGTACCGAACGGCCTTGCGAACTCGCGGTAGTTGGTCGTCCTGACCACGAAAGTGTCGCCGTCCCATTGACCGACCGAGTGTCCTTTCCAGAACCTCACATTGGCGGCAACCGGCGAGCCGCCGTCGGTCGGAATGACTCGGTGGTCGTTGACCATCTCGACGTGCACCGCCACATGGCTCTCGGACTGTACGATCTGCATGATGTTATTGTAGGCACCGGACCGCATCGGGTTGTTGTTAAAGCCGATGATGCAACGATCCGTCAAGGCACGCTGCTCCGGTCCCACCGGCGATTGGGCCTGCATCTCGACGTAGGGGCGATTGCGTTTACGGGCCGCGTCCAGCATCGCCGGCATGCGGCCGTTCGGTGGATCGACGATCAGCGAGGTGCGTAACGATTTGTCGAGTTTCGTACCGAGCTCCAGAAAGCCTGAATTGTAGCCGACGTCGACGTCGCGTTGCCCGTCAAGGCCATCGCGCACCGCGCCTTCGGACTCGACGCTCTTGGCTCGCCGTTCAGATATGGCATTTTCAAACTCCGCCGCTTCCTCGGGCGTCAGGAATTCCTTGTCTTTCCAACGCGACGGTCGGCTCAGGGGTGTCGAGGTCTTGAAGTCCCAGGTACCGTCCAGACTGGGCTTTCCCCAGGGCTTCATCGGCACATCAGCAAAGGCAGCAAGGGCTGTGGTGGTGAGAACCGCAGCCAATCCCATCTTAATTCGCATAGTCATGTTGGTCTCCTTTTACTGTATGTAGTCGACCGCAGGTTCTTTACGAACGCCCCTGCGCAGATGGCCGTATATTAGATCCTCGGCAAACTCGACGCACTTGAATTCCAGTATACGCGCGTTTTCTTCCATACGGCGGTAGAGCGGCATCTTGATCGTCCACGGCTGAGTGAAGACATCGGGATCATCGATAGTCGCTTCGTACTCCAGATGGTTCGGCCCCACGACGGTGTAGCGCTCCGTGACCTTCAGCTTATCGGAGTGAAAGTTCCCACCGGCATCGAACCAGGACTCCGGCATTTGGTCAGTAACATCGACGACCAGCGTATCGCCTTCGAAGCGACCCAGCGAATAGCCCATCCACGAAGGCAGAGCGGCTTCGCTTCCTGGCCGGTCGAGGTGGATCAGGCGGCTATTGGCACCCCACGCGTAAGCGATGAAAATCTTAGTATCCGACTGCACGATGTGAAAGGGCAAAGGCATGTAGGTCAGTCTGGGGATGCCGGGAATGAAACAGCCGGCGCCGCGGTCGCGGCGAGTCCACACGTCGCGGTTCTCGTTACGTTGTTTAAGGGCCCAATCCTGATAGGGAATAGTATCGCCTACAACCACGCTGTCACCCGGGGGAATCGCGCCGAATGCACCGTACACATCAGTGGCCGGCGTCTTCGAGGCGGCGTGCCCTTCGAGATCCCAGTGGGCGCTACCCATCGCCTGCCAGACGCCGTTCAAATCCGGCAGTTGGCCAGGTGCAGTGGCAGTATCGACTTCCTCGACGGAGCAGCCTGCCAGAGGAATGACGATGAAGGTCACCAAGCCGACGAATTTACTGAGGCAAATATGGTTTCTCGGATGCTCCCGCGTCCCTTGTTGTTTTGAACTGTGCATCAATCCTCCTTCTTTGGAATCAGGCGTTTTTTATCCCAGGGGTACTATCGATGCGCTATGGCAAACTGAACGCAAAGTAATCCGATCCTGACGGCGGCCCCATCCGACCACCACCTGCGGCAATCACGACAAATTGCTTGCCATCGACGCTGTACACCGCCGGTGTCGAGAAGCCAGCGGCCGTCAAGTCTGCCTGCCACAGCATCTTCCCGTCGTGCGTGTCGTAAGCGCTAAGCTTCATGTCGGGCGTCGCGGCGATGAAGATCAGCCCTGAAGCCGTGACGACCGGCCCGCCGTAGTTTACCGAGCCATAGCCGAGATCAGGATGGGTGGGATAGTTGCCAAAAGGCACCTTCCAGACGATGTCACCGGTGGCCAGATCGATTGAGTTGAGCGTGCCCCAGGGCGGCTTGTTCCCCGGAAGGTTTTCGTGGTCACGAAGGTAAATGTATCCGCCGTGGGCATAGTCGACCTCCTTGCTCGGCTCGTCGATCACGGGCTCGGGTGCGACAATGTGCCTAATGACACCACGTCTTTCCACTTCGGGGAGATATCCATAGGCCGGCATTCGCCCGGTGCCTTCGCGAACGATCCGGGCGACCTTGCGGTACCCCATGCGGTCAAGTATGCCAGTCAGCATCGGACCCGTCTCAGTTCCTTCCAGATTCTGGCCGTGGCAGCTTCCACAATTCTTCGCGTAGACACCGGCGCGGCTGAAACCTGCGGGAATCTCGTAGAGACGGAGAATACCGGCGGTATCTTGAGCATTGAGAATCAATCGATTGTTGCTGGGATCGAACGCAGAGCCCCCCCACTCAGCGCCGCCGTCATACCAGGGATAAAACAGCAGGGTTCCCACTTTGGGGGGCGCCCACGGTCGCAGATCCCAATCCTTGATCTGTTCTCTTACATGGTCCGTCGCTTCTTTGGTTCGGTCGGTGATCTCGAACTCCTGACGGCTGAAGGCCACGGTGGATACCCGCTGAATCGGCGCAGGCACTTCTCCGGGCAACGTACTCGGCAAGGTTTCCACGTCGACAATGGGGTACATCGAGGCCCCGGTGTCGCGGTCGAATACATAAAGATGGCCTGACTTCGTCGCCAGTGCGACCGCGTCGATGGTATTACCATCGCGCTCGAGCTGCACTAATGTCGGTGGCGACGGGTTGTCGCGGTCCCACAGATCGTGGCGTACTACCTGATAGTGCCACTTCAGCTCGCCGCTGCGGACATCGATTGCCAGCAAGGAGTTGGCGTACAGATTGTCACCTAACCGGCTGGCGCCGTAAAAGTCCGGCGTCGCAGAACCGGTCGGGGCAAACAGGAGCCCGCGCTCCTCGTCGAGGGCCATGCCGGACCATACGTTTGCGCCGCCCGCGTTTGCCAGAGACCCTTCCGCCCAGGTCTCAGAGCCAGGTTCGCCCGCTGCCGGGATGGTGTTGAATTGCCAGACCAGCGTACCGTCTATAGCGCTGAAAGCGCGTACGGAGCCCGGAAACGCATCGGCGCCTTCCGTCGTGGAGAAGCCCAGGATGATCTTGTCCTCGAAGACTATTCCCGCCACGGTGACGCCAACGTAACCGGTCTTGTCGCCCCTCGGCGTGAGATCGACCTTGCCCTTCTCGCCAAAGCTCTCTATCGGCCTACCGTCCACAGCATTCACCGCGAGCAATATGCGACCGGCCGTGTAGAACAGACGCTTTTCGCCTTGGCTCTCCCACCACATTAAGCCGCGCTGGGCGCCTTCGACACCGGGGTCGAAGCGCCACAGTTCCTCGCCGGTCGCCGCGTTGAGGGCAAACGCAACGAGCTTTGGCGACAAACCGTAAAGCACGCCGTCGATTACCAGCGGGCTCGTATACATGGTCGACCCACCGCCTCTCAGCTCACCGGAGTTATAGACCCAAGCGACCTCAAGCTGACTGACGTTATCTCGATTGATCTGATCCAGCTCTGAGTAGTGTTGGCGACCACTGTCGCCGAGATAGACTGGCCAGTTTGTGTCTTTCTCCGGTGCACAGGCGCACAAGATCAAGGTAGTGAGAATCACGCCTGACGCTTTCTTCTTCATCATTAGCACTACTCGTTAGCCCTTGCCTGTTGCGCCTCACGATCCGTGTTGGCGCGAAAAATGATGTACTGACGAATCCGCTCAGTGTCTTCGCTCGTCAGGAATTCTGCGAAGCTCTCCATGCCGCGATCCTTGAACTTGCCGTCCAGCACGATTGCTTCAAAAGCTGAGTGGCGGTCTCGTGACATTCGGCGCAGATCGGCAGCCATGTAGCTGCGACCCAGGCCTCCGTGACAATTTGCACAGATCTCGTGGTAAAGCTGATCACCGCGCTTTAGATCCTCTGCAGATGCGGTCAGGGGTGGTTGTTCCGGAATCCTGTAGTCCCGTTTTTGCGGGACCGGCAATTCCGTAGCGCCGCCCAGACTAAACACCATCAGCTTGCCGCCACCATCGTATCGCCGGTCATTTCCTACCATGATCGCCACATACTGAGTGCCATCGATTTCGTATGTGATGGGCGGTGCACCGATCGATGCATAAGCTTCGTATTGCCAGAGGGTCTCGCCATTATCGGTGTCATGGGCCGTGATAATGCCGGCACCATCACCCTGGAAGATAACGCCGCCCGCGGTCGCAAGGACGCCACCGTTGTATCCGCTCTTGTTTCTGACTGACCACACCACTTCACCCGTTAGGGGATTGAAAGCCTTCAGGTGGGCTTGTGGCTCGGGTTTTGGGTCGGCCTTGGCAATCAAGGCGTTGCGGTATTCACCCAAGGCCACACCTAGATTCATGCGGCCCCAGCGGACTTTGTAGATGCCTGTTTTGGCGAATGATTCCGGCAGTGCGTAGAAGAAAGGGAGATCATGGGTGGGGATATACATGATGCCCCGACTCGCATCGTAGGACATCGACTGCCAGTTATGTGCCCCGGCATTGCCTGGAACGATCCACTGCGGCTTTTCTTCAAACGCTGCATCAGGATTTTCCACCGGCCGGCCAGTCGCCAAGTCCACGTGCGTGGCCCACGTGACCACCGCAAAGGGGTGTGCACGGAGGAGCTTACCGTCGACTCGATCGATTACATAAAAAAAGCCATTCTTTGGGGCCTGCATCAACACCTTGCGCTGCACGCCGTCCACTTCCAGATCAGCAAGTGCCATGTCCATCGCAGAGCTATAGTCCCAGTTATCGCCGGGAACAGTTTGGTAGTACCACTTCATACGGCCGCTGTCCGGGTCAACTGCAACGATAGCAGTGAGAAACAAGTTATCCCCACCACCTGGCGAACGTATTTCCCGTGACCAGGGGGCGCCATTGCCGACACCCAGATACAAGGTGTGAAATTCGGCGTCATACACGATGGAATTCCACACTGTGCCACCACCTCCATATTTCCACCATTCGCCATTCCAGGTCTCAGCTGCCAACTCCATTTCTGGATGTTCGAACGGTTTCGATGGATCACCAGGGACGAGAAAGAAGCGCCACACCTGTTCACCGGTCTCGGCATCGTATGCCGTAACATAGCCGCGGATACCGAACTCGGAGCTGCTCTGGCCGATATAAACGTTACCGGCGGCCACCCTGGGTGCAGCCGTTACCGTGAACGGGCTCAGGGCGTCAGGAGCGGTGGTATCCACGTCCCAGACTTTTTCGCCGCTGGCCGCATCGATCGCCAAAAGCCGGGCATCAAACGTGGCCACATAGACGCGCCCTTTATAAACGGCTACACCACGGTTTATCGGACCGCCGCAACAAGAGTAACGAATGAACTCGCGTCGTGTTTTCGGATCGAATGTCCAGATTTCCTCCCCGTTAGCCGCATCTACTGCGTAAACCACACTCCATGGATCCGTGTAATACATCACCCCGTCCACTACCAGGGGTGTCGCTTGCATACGATGTCGCTCATCAACGGGCTTGAACCAGGCGAGGCCCAAGTCTGATACGGTCTCACGGTTGATTTGGGTCAGGCTCGAGAAGCGTTGCTCGTCGTAGGACTGACCATAGGCGATCCACCCACCAGGCTCATCGACAGTGGCGCGCTTAATGCGCTCATCATCGACTAGGCCGGCGCTTGGTGAAGGCGAATCGGCTGTCTCCAGAGGCTGAGATGGTTGGTCCGCAACCTGCGTAGATTGTTCGCCACGCGTCACCCAGAACACGACTATTGCGGCAATTATGGTAAGGATCACCACCACAGGGGCAGTGGAGGCACCGAGCAATCTTCTATGCACTAAATGATCCCCCGTTTCAGGCCGGTTGATCTGCCAGCTTTTTTTGCTGGTCTGTTCCGCTACCGATTCAGAAAGCTGCGCTTCTTTATCTGGCTAACGCTCCTTAGGATCTGCACCGTCGGGCGGTGCACCAGTCCCAGTAGTTCCCATGAACAGGCTGCGGCCATCGGCAAACGTAATGTCCCTCCCGGCACCGTGGCATTTCGGCTGGCAAGAGGCATCCTTGCTTTGGTAGCCACGTACGACGACTTCAGTACCCGGTAGTAACAGCGTGCGTGTAAATCCCCTGCGCAACAACGTATTCGGCGTGCCTGCTTCCATCATCCAGGATTGGGTGGTGCCATCTTCAAGTGCCACATCGACGTGAATCCAGGCGTGCGGGTTAACCCACTCCACCTTAACGACGACGCCTTCAACCGTGAACGGTCGATTGGCGTCGAACTCAGAGGAGAAGGCATGATGTCCCAGCACTTCCATTGGGACCGCGACCAGCAAGCCCAGTAACAACCCATTACCCAAAACACGAATCAACATTGCTTTCTCCTTCTTTAGATTCAGTTAGGGTTGCATGCCAGTTCCGCACCATAGCCAGGTGGCGGATCGGTGACACACATGATCAATATCTGCCCTAAATATTGAAAGGTTGTTCGTATAGTAAACCATTCACTTATTGAATCAAGCTCTTGCCTCCATCTTTGTAGGAGTACAAGCAGGACGCTGGCTTTTTGGGGGCCGACGATCCGGTAAGTAGCGGCAATAACTCTCCCTCTCGACCGTCAAAGTGATCCATCCAAGGCGCTTGAGATGTGATCGCTAACGCGTATCAGTCCGACGAGAACGAAGCAATTCCTCATACAGGCCCATCATGATGGCTACGGTGGGACCAGCCACCCGCACGCCGTCGTGCGTCAAAGAGAAATGGGCTCGTTCGTTGGAGTGCCCAGTCAACTGATAGGAGTCAGATCGAAGCACCTTGCCGAAGGGTATCTCTATGATCTCTTCAACCTCGTCGGGATGGGCTGTCAAACCCAACGGAGGCGTTACTATGCCAACAACCGGACTGATGCGGTATCCGGTCTGCGTATAGTAATCCCCTAAGCGACCGATGATCTCGACCCGATCCGATCGCAGATCGATCTCCTCGTGCGCTTCCCGCAAGGCTGCCTGTTCTATGGTGGCATCAGAATCCTCGCAGCCGCCTCCGGGGAAGCAGATGTGCCCGGCAAAGCGTATGTTTCTATGTCGACGTGTTACCAGCAGGGTCAGACCGTTTTTCCACTGTATTATGGGGAGCAAGACTGCAGCCGCCCTGGCTGTCTCTTTTACCGTTTCGCTTACCTTCAGTTCATGATGGGGATTGCGTAGTGGGCGCATCTCCTTCGCCACATCGCTACTAAAGTGGTCGCGTAGCAGATCGACGCTCGGGACAAGAATCGGATGATTGAAATCAGACGCCATTGGCAGAAACATCCATCCATTTTGCCATTGTGGATACGATATGGCGATTTTCGTCGCCAATGGCGACCGGCATCGCGGTCACCGCCGCGCAGTGGACCGTTGGCATTTCCGATTCTTCCCATGCACGGACTTCAGATTTGGATGTACACTAGAACCCCATGGATGAGAACTTGAAAATCGCCACTACCGCATGGCTACTTGATTCGGCCGACCGAGGGCAGTCCTTAGCGGATCAAGCTGAGATCGCCGAGCAATTAGGATTCCACAGCTTCTGGTTACCCGAGAGCCATTTCAGTGGCAGCGCCTCCATCCCCGCACCGCTGATGTCGTTGGCGGCGGTCGCATCCCGAACCAGCCGCATCAGATTGGGTTCCACCTCCTATCTCTTGCCCATCCGCCACCCGCTTCAGGCCGCCGAAGAGGTTGCGGTTCTGGACCGCATCTCCAATGGTCGGGTGATTCTGGGCATTGGCCGGGGATTCAGAAATGCGCTTTTTACCGCCTTTGAGGTACCTGCAGCAGAGAAGCGAAAACGCTTCGCGGCAGCGCTGAGAACTATGCTGGCAGCCTGGTCTGGCGAAAGCATCGCCGTCGAGGAAGATCCTGAAGGAAGAGAGCGCCCCGTATATCTGGGCCCTCTGCCCGTGCAGCGGCCTCATCCCCCCATCTGGGTGGCCGCATTCGGCCCCCTCGCTATCAAACAGGCCGCCACCCTGGGGCTGCCATACCTGGCCTCACCCATGGAGACCGAAACGGTCCTCGTGGACAACTACAGACGTCACCGGGAGATAAGTGTCAAATCGGGCCACAACCCTGTCACTACGGTGCCGGTGATGCGGACCGTTTTTGTGAGTCGCAAACGCAGTCTGCTAAAGACGGTCAGAGAATCACTCACACAGCAGGGCCGCGGCGTGCTGAGACGGGGGAAACAGGTGGATATCGAGGAGTGGGCTCTGGTCGGGGAGCCGGACTATGTGGCGGAACGAATCAACCACTATCGCGAAATCCTCAACGTTACCCATCTGATCGCCAGGGGCCGCATTCCTGGCGCAAGCGATAAGGAGCAATTGGTTTCGATGCAGTTGCTGGGGGAAATGACCTAAACGGCAGGTCCGCCTGCGGCAGGCGCCAAGTCTACTGTATTACTTTTACTAGCTGACCCGCCTCCGGTTCACCGTTGGGATAGTGTCCATTTATCACCCTCAATTTCTGCTCAGCATAATTTGGTATGGGTGAGTCGGCTGCCAACGACTTGTATGTGGTGCCCGGCTCGACTCGCACCACCTGCACCTTTGGTTTTTTGGCTTTCTTGTAATCGGCACGCGTCATTTTCGCCAAACTGAAGATGGAGCCAATGAACTCCTTGTCATTAGTAATTGAACGCAGGTCCTTCTTTCCCGAGCCGGAAAGGATGTATGCCTGCTGATTCCTGCCATCCAGCAGTGCTGCAACCCGAATGGGTTTGAGCCCAAACTGAGTTGGTGCGCGCTCTGCGATGCCGACAAAAGCCGGCATATCCGCCACCGTGGTAGTCGCCCCCTCGCCCTTGCGCAGGCGCAACCCCACGTGTTCTTCGAGAAACTGTCTTGGCGTCATACCGGGCTTAACGGGTCGACTGCTGATCTCCATCGCCGCATCCCAATTGGAAGACATGATGACCACGCCGGAGCGACCGCTTGCGACGTGCCATCCCATCGGGAAGGTGAGTTTTATACCCAGCTTGGGATAATAGAACATGTTCTTTCTGACGACCCCTACCTGGCGCGCCTTGCCCCACGTCAATCCATTGAGTTTGTCCAAGAATTCATCGTCGTCAACGAAGTCGCTATATTCTCGATTCAGTTTGGCTGCCTCGCGGATGGTCTGCTCGTACCTTTTGTCATTGTCCGGGTGTGAGGCGAGGAACCCATGGTATACCCTGGCATCTCTATTTTCGTTTCTGGCCTGTTCGTACTCCAGTTTTTCGTTCGACTTCAGCACCTCGATGGTTCGCAGCATCGACTCAGGGGAATACCCTGCCTTGGCCATATACTCTGCACCAACCCTGTCCGCCTCCAACTCAAACTCTCTGCTGAATCCTTGCATCAAGGGTCCGCTAAACAGATCGCTCAACTGCGGCACCGTGTTGTACTGCCCACTGGCCATGGCTGCAATGGCAGTCAGTATATTCACTGCTTTGGCACGATTCTGTTTGCGAAATGCATGCCTTTCCGTGACGTGCGCAATCTCGTGACCTAGCACAGCAGCCAGTTCACCTTCGGTGCTCATGTGTGCCAGCAGACCCCTGGTCACATAGATATAACCGCCAGGCAACGCCATGGCATTGACCATATCGTCATCCAGTATCGTGAACGTGAAGTCCATATCGGGGCGACTACTCAGCTTGGCCACCTTTTCTCCTATCTCTGTTACGTATTTCCTCAGCTCCTTGTTGCGGTAGATGCCGAACTGGGAGACGATCTGCCGATGGGCTTGTTTGCCAATCTCGATCTCCTTGGCATATTTCTTCTTCTCCCGTTTGCTCTTCTTGGCCTTTTTCTTGTCCTCTTTGTCCTCCTTATCAGCTTTGTCAGCGTTCTTGGCGACCTCCTTCAAGCTCTTTTCAATCTCCTTACTGCTCTTTTGTACCTGTCGGTCAGCCCTTTCCAACTCGTCCAGTTCATCCTCCTGTTGCGTACCGCTGTCGTCGCTATCGTCGCTGCTGCCTGCCTGCGGAACGCTGTTGTCGGTCTGTTCGGCACTCCTGTCGGCCTGTTCAGCACTCCTGTCGGTTTCCTCAGACACAGCCGTCGATTGCAGAGGAGAATACAGGAGCAGGGCGAAGAGAATCGCTGCAAGACGCTGTCGTATCGTCGGAATCATGGTTATTACCTTAAATCGTGTCACTACAAACATAGCATGGACCAACTGAAGCGAACCTGAACAGTCTCTCCGGGATGCCGGGATGCCGGGATGCCGGTGCCGTACTGCTTATTGTGACAGCTATTTAGCAAAATAACGCGGTTTTTGCCCAACCACCTTCAAGCTAGACCGCACTACATGGAAAACCTTTCCACCAACGATGAGCACAGAAATGTGGGGAGGGCAATAATCGGCAGCTGGCTTGCCGTTTCTTGCCGTATACTTGCCGTATATATGGTACGTTTACACTCCCACAGTCCTGGTTAATAATTGCTGAGGCCGATTGAATATCCGGTAGACCCAGATGATGCATGTAGGGAGAGGCACAGTTCTACTAGTATGGCTCGCGTGCAGCCCCGCGCCCAT
>CEQE01038855.1_pt1 | contig 13863 bp, 13 predicted proteins | sample 356201 | NCBI WGS metagenome assembly CEQE01 (sample SAMEA2619970, study PRJEB7988) | marine metagenome | biome: marine biome (ENVO:00000447); feature: mesopelagic zone (ENVO:00000213) & marine oxygen minimum zone (ENVO:01000065); material: "saline water (ENVO:00002010), including plankton...
GAACTAGACCGCCGCTGCACCAGCGGATATCTCTGATAGCTCCTGAGTAATTCCTGCTTGACGTGCCTTGTTATAAACCAGCTCCAGCTCATCAATTAGATCGCCAGCATTGTCCGACGCACTCTTCATGGCGATCATTCGTGCCGCCTGTTCACAGGCGTTGTTTTCAACAACCGCCTGGTAAACCTGCGATTCGATAAACCGCAGCAACAAGCCATCGAGTAAGTCTTTCGCTTCGGGCTCATACAAGTAATCCCAGTGGTGCTGCAGGTCTTCTTCTTCGGAAGCCTGCAATGGCAGTAGCTGATTTACTTCCGGATTATGGATCATTGTATTAATGAAATCATTACTAACAATCATTAGCTGGTCAATGCTGCCCTCATCGAACTTATCCAGCATGATTTTAACTGCGCCGATAACATCGGCCAGTTCTGCTGTGTCACCGATATTACGAATGGTCGCAATCACATTGCCCCCATAGTTATTAAAGAAGGTGGCGGCACGTGTCCCGATGGAGCAGATGTCGATTTCGACATTCTTCTCCGCCCACTCCTTCATGGACGCTACTGTGGCTTTAAAGGCATTAGTATTGAGGCCACCACAGAGGCCACGATCGGTCGACACAACAATATAACCCACTCGCTTTACTTCGCGCATATCGAAATAGATGTGGCGATACTCAGGAGTAGCATTAGCGATGTGACCAATCACAGAACGAATGCGATGAGCATAAGGCTTGCCCAACTTCATGCGGTCCTGTGCCTTACGCATCTTGCTTGCCGAAACCATTTCCATGGCCTTGGTGATCTTCTGAGTATTCTTGATATTCGCGATCTTAGTGCGTATTTCTTTTCCACCAGCCATTGCGGTTTTCCTACTCTGCCTTACTCATGATTACTAGCTGTTAAACTGTGACGTCTGGCGCTTACCAGGTCTGCGTTTCTTTAAATTTATCTATTGCTGCCTTGAACTGTGCTTCGATGTCATCATCGTAATCACCAGTCTCGTTGATCCTGCCTAACTGGTCGCCATGCTCGCTGTTCATGTAAGAGAGCAGTGCCGCTTCGAAATCCAGTACTTTGTTCAGCTCGATATCTTCCAGGTAGCCTTCGTTGGCGGCATAAATAGAGACGCCCATTTCTGCAATTGAAAGCGGTGAGTACTGTTTCTGCTTCATCAATTCGGTAACGCGCTGACCGTGTTCCAGCTGGGCTCGTGTTGCATCATCAAGATCAGAGGCGAATGCGGCGAAAGCCGCCAGTTCACGGTACTGGGCCAGGGCGATACGCACACCGCCGCCCAGCTTCTTGATAATCTTGGTCTGAGCCGCACCACCCACTCGAGATACCGAGATACCCGGGTTCATCGCCGGGCGGATACCCGAATTAAACAGATCTGTCTCGAGGAAAATCTGCCCGTCCGTAATGGAAATCACGTTAGTCGGTACGAAAGCCGATACGTCGCCCGCCTGGGTCTCAATAATAGGCAAGGCGGTCAATGAACCGGTCTTTCCCTTTACTTTTCCGTCAGTAAATTTTTCAACGTAGTTAGCGTTCACTCTCGATGCGCGCTCCAAAAGCCGGGAGTGTAAGTAGAAAACGTCTCCAGGATAGGCCTCACGACCCGGAGGCCGGCGCAGCAGCAGTGAGATCTGGCGGTAGGCCCAGGCCTGCTTGGTTAGGTCATCGTAAATAATCAGAGCATCCTCGCCTCGATCTCGGTAGTACTCACCCATGGAGCACCCGGAGTACGGGGCGATAAACTGCATGGAGGCTGGATCCGAGGCGGCCGCCGAAACCACGATGGTGTACTCCATCGCACCATGTTCTTCCAGCTTGTTTACCACGTTGGCTATTGAGCTTGCTTTCTGGCCGATCGCGACGTAGACACACTTAACCCCTTTGCCCTTCTGGTTAATGATGGTGTCGATGGCAACCGCCGTCTTGCCGACTTCCCGGTCGCCAATGATCAATTCGCGCTGGCCGCGGCCGATTGGCGTCATGGAGTCGATTGATTTCAATCCAGTCTGTACGGGTTCAGATACGGATTGACGCGCGATTACCCCGGGTGCTACTTTTTCGACAGCGTCGGTCAACTTGGTTTCCACCGGGCCCTTACCATCGATCGGCTTACCCAGCGCATCGACCGCCCGGCCTTCCAGTTCAGGGCCAACCGGCACTTCCAGAATACGGCTGGTACAACGGCAGGTCTGACCTTCTTTCAGGCTCAGATATTCGCCGAGCACTACAGCACCGACGGAGTCACGCTCGAGATTCAGCGCCATACCATAGATACCGCCTTCAAACTCGATCATCTCGCCGTACATCACATCGGCGAGTCCGTGGATACGGATAATACCGTCCATTACACTGACGATAGTGCCTTCGTTCTTGGCCTGTACAGACACATCGAGTTTGTCGATGCGCTGTTTGATAATTTCACTGATTTCAGATGGATTCAGTTGTTGCATGCTTAGTTCCCATTTTCCTGACAGTTCAGGATTGTTGTCTGACCCGTTCAGGAATTCATTGTTTCAGCTAGTTTGTTCAGCTTGCCGCGCGTGGAGCTGTCAATCACAGTATCACCCGCCCTAATTACCGCACCACCCAACAGAGATTGGTCGACGGCGGTGGCTAATTTAATGTCACGTTGCAGGCGTGTTTTGAGAGCTTGCGCCAGCTTTTCGGAGATTTCTGAACTGATTTCGAAAGCTGTAGTGATCTCTACGTCTACCGTTTTTTCCTGATTGGCTTTCAGGTTTTCAAATAACATGGACACTTCGGCAAGCAATGCCAGCCGCTTGTTCTCCGCCAGTAAGCGCACGAAATTCTGGCCTTTGTTATCCAGCTCATCGCCACACACTTCGAGAAAGGCGTCGGCAATCTCTTCGTGTGACAGCTCTGGAGAAGACATAATTGAGGCAACGGTGGCATCGCTGGCGACACTAGCCGCCAATGTCAGCATGCGGGACCAGGCATCCAGAGCTTCATCCTGCAGGGCTACCTGAAATGCCGCTTTCGCGTAAGGTCTTGCTAACGTGGTTAACTCAGCCATTGTCTATGTCTTTCCAATATCCGCTTAGGTGTTCCAGGGTTATAGCTCCGATGCCAACTTGCTCAGCATCTCTTCGTTAGCCGCCTGATCTATGGACTGCTCGAGAATCTTCTCAGCGCCAGCCACGGCGATGGCAGACACTTGCGCTCGTAATGCTTCCTTGGCACGATTCACATCCTGTTCGATATCAGCATGGGCACCAGCGATGATACGCTGCCCCTCTTCCCGTGCCTGCTCCTTCGCTTCATCGACTATTTGAGCCCCTCGTTTGTTGGCTTGATCGATTATCGAAGCCGCTGTTGTCTTCGCTTCTTTCAACTGCTCGGCGGACTTGTGCCGAGCGAGCTCCAGATCCTTTTGAGACCTGGCGGCGGCTTCCAGTCCATCGGCGATACGCTTCTTGCGTTCTTCCAGTATGGCGGCAAACAGAGGCCACACGTACTTCCTGCAAAACCACAGAAAGAAGAGAAAGGCGATGGATTGGCCTAAGAAGGTAGCATTAAAATTCACGGCGTTATCTCCCGCTTATGCGCTGTTATAAACCAGCAGCCAATCTGTCCAGGAATGGGTTGGCAAAGGTAAACCACATACCGATACCAATGCCGATCATGGTTACCGCGTCGATAAGGCCGGCGACCAGGAACATAGAGCCCTGTAACTTAGGTGCCAGCTCGGGTTGACGCGCAGAGCCTTCCAGGAATTTGCCGCCCAGAATGCCAAAGCCAATCGCCGTGCCCAGTGCACCCATGCCCAGTACCAGCAAAACGCCCAGTACTGTAAAAGCCAATATCATTTCCATTTTTTCCTCCAGGTTTTCTTCAGTTCAGATATAACGTTCAAAATTAGTGTGCTTCTTTATCGTGCGCGGCGTTCAGGTACACGATGGTCAACATCATGAACACATATGCCTGCAACGGGATGACCAACAAGTGAAATGCTGCCCAGACAAAGTGAGCCGGCAGTTGCCAGAATCCCAGCATGGAAGCGATAAGCAGGAATAGCAGCTCGCCGGCATACAGGTTACCGAACAATCGGAGTCCGAGGGAGATAGGCTTAGCAAACAGCGTTGGTACTTCAATAATCAGATTAAACGGCAGCATCCATTTGCCGAAGGGATGAAAGGCGAGCTCGCCGAGGAAGCCACCCAGCCCTTTGTTTTTGATGCTGTAGTAAATAATCATGAAAAAGACCGAGACCGACAAGCCCATGGTGATATTGGGGTCGGTGGTCGGCACAATCTTAAACGGGGCATGCTCGAAGTTAAAAACGCCGGCAGCGGTGATTTCGAACAGTTTGGTGATCCAGTCCACCGGCACCAGATCCATGGTGTTCATCAGTAGAATCCAAAAGAACAGCGTCAGACACAGCGGGCCGATCAGGTCATTCTTGTGAGTAAAGCCTTCAGATACACGGGTATCGACAAACTCGACCACCGCCTCGACGAAATTCTGGACGCCGCTTGGTTTGTCGATTGAGGCATTCTTGCCCACCCAACGGAAAAACAGCAGAAAGGCCGCGCCGAGGAAAATAGACCAGCCCAGGGTATCCACATTGACCGCCCAGAAACCCATATCGGCAGCTTCTTCAGGCGAGTGGGCGAAGCCCAGATGGCTCTCGTGGTTACGGCCAAAGGTCAGAAACGACAAATGGTGGGTAATGTACTCCTGAACTGTCTGCTCGCCTGCATGTTCAGCGGCGGCGCCAGCTAACTCTGCCATTTAAGTTCTCTTAAATCGTTCTCTTAATCTGTGTGCTTATCAAGTAATCTGTGCTTGAAAGCCTCAGGTTCATTACCTGTCGGGCTATAGCTGATCAACCCCGACACCATCACGCCAACGAAGTGGGTTGTTACAAACCCAAGTATTAGCACGAGTTCATTCAAATTAGTAATCAAGGTAAAACTTAGTGCAAACAGCACCAGCGTGATTCCAATTTTGCCGAGCTCCCCTCTTATGAAACTCTTAACAACTTTTTCTGCATTGCTGGCGCCCCTGAATTTAAAGGCTTGCAAGGCAAAATAGCTGTTTGGCAATGCGCTAATCAGGCCGCCCAACAATGCCGAGTAGGCCATCACGGTACCCGAAAGCAACAGAGATAACACTGCCATAAAGGACGTCACAACGAGCTGTGCAACGATTACTTTATAAACTGGTGGGGCTTTTAGATTAGTCACAAATCTGACTTATTGGTTTCGCGTTTTTTATTGAGCCCGGCACCCAAAATACCTGTAACAAACACCTTGAATTAACTGCGGCGATCACCAAAGCAGGCGCATTATAGGGGCTTTACAGGGCAGTATCAACTACGTGAGATTAACAATTGGGAGGTCACTTTATGTGGGACAAAATGCCGTCTAATTCATCCACGGAATTGTATTTCACCACCAGCTTGCCCTTGCCTTTGGCGTTGTGCTGAATCAGCACTTTAGCGCCCAGCTGGTCAGCCAGCTTTTCCTCCAGATTTTTGATGTCTGGGTCAATAACCTTGGCAGTTTTTCCGGTGCCACCGCCAGATAACAGGCGCCTGACCAGGGATTCGGTCTGTCTGACGGAAAGACCCCTGTTAGCCACCATGCGTGCCGCCTCAGGCTGTTGTAGATCGGGCAGTGCAAGCAGCGCCCGAGCATGACCCATTTCAAGATTGCCCGCCTCTAACATGCGGCGGACATCGATATGCAGCCCGATCAGGCGAATCAGGTTGGTGACTGTTGCTCTGGATTTGCCGACCGCGTCGGCCACTTCCTGCTGAGTAAGCTCAAACTCATCCTGCAGGCGTTTAAGCGCCATGGCCTCTTCGATGGGATTGAGGTTTTCCCGTTGGATATTCTCGATAAGCGCCATGGCTATGGCCGCCTCGTCCCCAACTGGCTTGATAATTGCGGGAATTGTGTCGAGTCCCGCCAATTGGCTGGCACGCCAGCGGCGCTCACCGACAATAATTTCATATTTTTCTGAGGAGATGGGGCGCACAACGATGGGTTGCATGACGCCCTGGTTTCTTATCGAAGCAGCCAGTTCCTGCAATGCTTCTTCATGCATATCGGTGCGAGGCTGGTATTTACCGCGCTGAATAAGATCAATGGGTATATTCTTAAGATCTCCATCTCGATCGGTGCTGGCAACAGGCGTTCGGTCCTTAGGCTTGCCAAGTAAACTGGCCATCGTTTCGGTGCTGCCAGTTGATAAAAGCGCGTCCAGGCCTTTGCCGAGCTTCTTCTTATCAGTCATTGTTGCTTGTCACTTGGTGTTTTCTGGGTATTTTGCAAACCAGTCAATCAAGAAATTCCCGCTGCAGCTTCGTCAAGCCTGCGCAGCATTTCCCCCGCCAAAGCCAGATAGGCAATCGCTCCGCGGGACTTTCTATCGTATTTGATAATCGGTTTTCCGTAACTTGGTGCTTCGGCCAGTCGGACATTCCTGGGTACAACCGTTCGGTACACGGCATCGCCGAAGTAATTAAACAGCTGACCATTCACTTCAGTGGTCAGTTTGTTCCTTGGATCATACATGGTGCGTAAGATGCCCTCGATCTTCAGGTCCGGATTCAGGCGGTCCCGGATAGCGCTGATGGTATCCATTAATGCGGATAATCCTTCCAGCGCGTAGTACTCACACTGCATGGGTATGACTACACCGTCAGCGGCAACCATGGCATTGACAGTCAGCATGTTCAGCGAAGGTGGGCAATCGATAACAACAAAATCGTATCGCTGCCTGACAGCCTCTACAATTTGTCGAAGCCGCGTTTCCCTTCCTTCACCGTTCATAAGCTCAACTTCAGCAGCAACCAGGTCTCCGTTCGATGGTAGCAGGTCATATCCTGCATCTGCTGGTCTTACGACTACTTCATCAAAACCAGCCTGCTTAGAGAGCAAATCGTAAATGGATAACTCTAGGATGTTCTTATCGATACCGGATCCCATAGTTGCATTGCCCTGGGGATCAAGGTCGATGAGCAGCACGCTTTTTCGGGTTGCTTTTAATGAAGCGGCGAGATTAACCGAGGTGGTTGTTTTGCCCACCCCTCCTTTCTGATTGGCTATGGCTAGAACTTTGCTCACTACTGTCTTTCCATCTCGAAATGCTTGGTTCTATTCAAATTGCAGCGTGCACGGGCTGCTGTTAGCTGCGCACTATTTCAACCAAATATCGTTGCGAATCGCTGCCCGGTATCTGTAGCTTTCTGATACTGGAAGCTACAAAGTCTTCCGGCAGGAGGGCAAGCTCCTTTTCTGGGTAGCGTCCCTTCAGTGCCAGTAATTTGCATCGCTTGTCACCAGGCGATAGCAAATGCTGTGATTTCGCCACCACATCCGCCAGTGAAGAAACGGCACGACACATCACCATATCAATTTGCCGGTGACTTTGATAGTGCTCTATCCGACAATTTTCCACGCTAATATTGTCCATTTTCAGTGTGGTTTTTACCTGGAATAGAAAGCGTGTTTTCTTGCCGTTACTGTCCACCAGGATAAACTCTTTGTGTGGGTTCAGAATGGCAAGTGGTATGCCAGGCAAACCAGCACCCGATCCCACATCGACGATGATGCTGCCTACCAGAAATGGTTGAATCGCCAGACAGTCCAGCAGGTGACGGCTCACCATAGAACTACTGTTAGAAACCGCTACCAGGTTGTAGCTTTTATTCCATTTTTCAAGCAGCTTTAGGTACTGAGCCAGGTTGTCTAGCTGCCCGGCGGTGTGTGGCAAGCCAAGCATCTGCAGACCCTTTTCCAGCTCCTGCTCGGTAGAATCATGCATTGAAATATTCTTGAGTTTCGCTTACCGGATTAGCCGGCTTTGCGACCCAGTGCCTGGTGTTTCTTCAAGTAAATGAGCAGCAAGGAAATGGCGGCTGGCGTCATACCGGGTATGCGTGATGCACGGCCTATGTTTTCCGGCCTGGCCTCTACCAATTTCTGTTTGAGTTCATTCGATAAACCCTGCATCTGCTGGTAGTCGATATCTGCTAGTATTACGGTACCTTCCTGTTTTTTCAAGCTCTCGATCTCGGCGGACTGCCGATCGATATATCCCTGGTATTTGATTTGAATTTCGGCTTGCTGCTGGGCTTGTGCCTCAAGCGAGTTGGCCGGGGCCGATTGATGATCATCTTCCACCGCTTTCAACAGTGAATTAATCTCCACACCCGGACGCGCCAGTAAATCGGCAAGAGTGTATTCCCGTGTGATGGGTTTCTCCAGCAATGGATTTATGCGCTCAGCAGGATCGCTCTCCGGTTGAATCCAACGACGTCGTAATCGATCCAATTGCCCTTCTATATATTCCTGTTTTTCAGCAAAGAACTGCCATCGCTCATCATCCACCAGGCCCAGCTTTCGACCGATGGTGGTAAGTCGAAGGTCGGCATTGTCTTCTCGAAGTGAAAGGCGATACTCTGCCCGGCTAGTGAACATTCGGTAGGGTTCGCTGGTGCCCAGGGTAATCAGATCATCTACCAGCACGCCGATGTACGCCTGATCCCGGCGCGGACACCAGTAGTCCTCCCCTCGTACTGCAAGAGCGGCATTTAGTCCTGCTAATAATCCTTGTGCTGCTGCTTCTTCGTAGCCAGTTGTGCCATTGATCTGGCCCGCAAAATACAGGCCCTGGATAAACTTTGTTTCCAGTGAGTACTGCAAATCTCGTGGATCGAAGAAATCATATTCGATGGCATACCCCGGCCGTGTTATATGGGCATTCTCGAATCCTTTGATGTGGCGAACCATGGCAACCTGGACGTCATATGGCAAACTGGTAGAAATGCCATTCGGGTAGAGTTCATTGGTGTCCAGGCCTTCCGGTTCAACGAATATCTGGTGTGAGGATCTATCGACAAAACGCATCACCTTGTCTTCGATAGACGGACAATACCTCGGACCTCTTCCTTCGATAACGCCGGTATACATGGGCGAACGATCCAGGCCCTTGCGTATTACTTCATGGCAGGCTTCATTGGTTGCCGTAATATGGCAATTCACCTGGGCTGGATGATCGGACTGCCGACCAAGATAAGACATCACCGGAAGTGGGGTATCCCCTGCCTGCTCCTGCATCACTGAAAAATCAACCGACCTGGCATCGATTCGGGGCGGAGTTCCCGTTTTCAGGCGATCGACTCTGAAAGGCAATTCTCGTAACCGCTTTGCCAGAGTTATAGAGGGCGGATCGCCGGCTCTACCGCCACCACTGCTCTCCATGCCAATATGAATCTTGCCACCCAGGAAGGTGCCTGTTGTTAACACGACTTTCTGGGCGCGAATCTCCAGGCCCATCTGGGTAATCACGCCCTTGATCACACCGGACTCGATGATCAGATCATCCACTTCCTGTTGAAAAAGGCTTAGATTAGGTTGACTTTCCAGCATCTTGCGAATGGCAGCCCTGTAGAGAGCCCGGTCTGCTTGGGCGCGGGTGGCACGTACGGCTGGGCCCTTGCTGGCATTCAGGATACGGAATTGAATTCCTGCCCGGTCGATAGCGCAGGCCATCGCACCACCTAGAGCGTCGATTTCTTTTACCAGATGACTCTTGCCAATTCCGCCGATAGCCGGATTGCAGGACATCTGGCCCAGGGTTTCGATGCTATGAGTTACCAGAAGAGTTGCAACGCCATGGCGCGCGGCAGCCAACGCTGCCTCGGTCCCGGCATGACCTCCGCCGATGACGATCACATCGTATTGGGTTGTGTTCAGCATTGGATGTCAGTCATAGATCAGGGCTGTGCAGTATATAGACATACAAATTAAAAGGAATCGCTTTCCAGTATATCCACTAATTACAGAATATTACTCAGTTCTATATATAGTTAACTATGTAGAGATAGGTATTAATGTTGTTGTTATAGGGGTCGGCGATTGCTGTTGAAAAGCCTTTTAAATGGCGAATAATCAATAAGTTAATGTGATGAAAACTCTCTTGAAAAGCTCTTGGTAGGCTAACCATAAGCCCTTTACAGGGTGTGTACTGTTCGAGGCAGGAAAAGCCATCCTCGTTTAAGCCAAATCTTATCCACCTGAAATCCAGCGGATCAGCGTAGTTGTCAACATGATGTCCTTCTCTGTGCCGCCTATTTTCCGATGCAAAAACTGGAGAAGATCTCTCCCAGCAAATCATCGCTGGAGAATTCACCGGTAATACGGCCCAAATCTCGCTGGGCTAGTCTGAGATGCTCAGCGATCAGCTCTAGATGTGAGTCTTTACAAACCTGTGATGCTGCGGATTTTATGGATTTTTCAGCTGATTTGAGTGCGGTTAAATGACGTTCCCGGGCCACGAAAGCACCTTCGCCGGTCGGCCTGAAACCAATGCATGACTGCAGGTGTTCGCGCAGCAATTCCAGCCCTGTAATTTGCTTGGCAGACAGATGGATCTCCTGCAGCGAGGATTCTCCGAACGCCACCTGCCCCAGTTTTGGCTCCATACCCGGCACCAGGTCGATTTTATTGAAGACCAGGGTAGTGCGAGCAAGGATAGATTCTCTGATATTCGCGTTAATACTGGCCAACTCAAGGGGTTCTAACAGCTTCTCCACATCTTTCTCTGCTGTGGTGCTATCGATCACCAGTAGAATCCGATCGGCTTGCTCGATGGCACCATGGGCTCGCCTTACCCCTTCCTGCTCGACAATATTATCACTCGGTCGCAGTCCTGCGGTATCGAGAAACTGCACCGGCATACCGTTGATTGAGATCTCTTCTTTTAGCAAGTCTCGTGTGGTTCCAGGAATGTCGGTAACAATTGCGCTATCAATTCCTGACAGGGCATTGAGTAGGCTGGACTTTCCCGCATTCGGTTTACCTGCGATGACTACGTGCATGCCTTCTTTTAGCAGCGCCCCTTGATGGGCCTGCTCATAGACCATGCCGAGCTGCTTGAGGATGTCATCCAATGACTGGTTGACACCGGTATCGGATAATACGTCGATGTCTTCATCGGAGAAATCGATGGCGGCTTCGACGTTTACCCTGGTTTGAGTTAGTTTAGTGACCAGCTCGTGTATACGTGATGAGAATTCACCCTGTAATGTGCGTATAGCTGATTGCACTGCCTGTTTCGAACTGGCATCGACCAGGTCGGCAATGGCTTCGGCTTGCAGCAGATCGATCTTGTTATTCAGGAACGCCCGTTCAGAAAATTCACCTGGTCCAGCCACCCTGATTCCGAGAGCGATTATTCTTTCCAACAGTGTGTTGAGAACATGAACGCCGCCATGACCCTGCAATTCAAGAATGTCTTCACCGGTGAAAGAATGTGGCGCCTTAAAATAGATTGCGATACCCTGATCAATTGTTTGCTGATCAGTGCTTAAAAAATTGCAATAGTATGCATGGCGAGGTGCGGGGGTGAAGCCGAGAATCTTCGTGCTCAACGTCAAGACGTCTTTCCCGGAAATACGTATGATGCCAATACTGCCTCTACCTGGCGGCGTGGCTATTGCACAAATTGTGTCTGATTCGATTGGTGGCATTGGGTTTCAGCAACGCGCTGGTGTGACGCAGTCGAGCTGATATTCAAGTTGCCTTTTTGGCCGCGTAACCGGCTTCGATTTTTCGCGTGATATACCATTGCTGAAGAACGCCCAGCAACCCATTGGTTAACCAGTACAGTACCAGACCAGCGGGGAACCATAAAAACAACACCGTCATCATTATTGGCATGAGTTGCATCACCCGGGCCTGCATTTCGTCAGCTGGTGTTGGGCTTAGCTTGGTCTGAAAGAACATCGTTGCCCCCATCAATAGAGGCAGGATGAAGAACGGATCGCGCACCGACAGATCGGTTAACCAGAGCATGAACGGTGCGTGTCTCAGCTCTACACTTTCCATCAGTACCCAATACAGTGCGATGAAAACAGGCATCTGCACCAGCATGGGCAAACAACCGCCAAATGGATTGATTTTCTCTTTCTTATAGAGCTCCATCGTGGCCTGTTGCAGTTTCATCTTGTCGTCACCGTAACTGTCTTTAAGCTGCTGCATCTTTGGCATCAATCGTCTCACACCAGCCATAGAACGGTACTGACTCTCAGACAGCTTATAAAATGCCGCCCTTACCAGTATTGTTAATAGGATGATGGACACACCATAGTTGCCTATTACTGAATCAATACGGCTGAGCAGCCAGTAGATGGGAGATGCTAGAAACCACAGGAAACCGTAATCGATGGTCAGGTCCAGGTTCGGGGAAATTTCGGCCAGGGCGTACTGATCTTTTGGGCCGGCGTAGAACTGGATATCATGACTATCGGTGCTGCCTGGCCCGACTGAAAACGAGGAGCTGGTGAACTCACCAAAATATTGATTTACTGCATTCATGCGCGTGTTAAATCGGTTGTTTGTCTGTAGGCTGGGTATCCAGGCAGAGATAAAATAGTGTTGACTGAAACCTACCCAACCACCATTCATCTCAACGCTCTCAGCACCCACGTCTATGTCGTCAAATTGTATTTTGATATAAGGATCGTCATTCGATGTGGTCACGTATCCCAGATAACTTCGACCAAAACTACCGGCGCTACTAGGATCGTCGAAGCTGTCTCGCTTTATCTGGCCAAATGCATTGCCTTGCCATTCACTGCCAGATCGATTATTTACAATGAAGCTGACATCGATGAGATAACTATCACGGGTAAAAGTGTATCGCTTTGTAATTTGAACACCATTATTGGTCGTGGTTACCAGGTCGACACTCAGCGTGTTGTCAGAATCTCCCAAAGAAAAGCTTGCAGCGCTGGACTGATAAACTGCCCTGCCTGCGTTGTCGATGCCGTTTCTACCAATTAGGCCGCTTTGGGCGACGTAGCTTCTATTGGTCCCTGATTCCAATAACACAAAGGGGTCATTTGGCACATCTAATTGTTTCAAATGCTTTGGCAGGGCGAGATAGATAATATCGCCGCCATTCAGGTCAATGGTTAATTCAAACGTACCGGTGTCGATATTGACTAATCTTGCTAAGGAGTCCGTGGCGGTAGGTTCAGAAAGCACGGGTGTATCGCTTTGTCCGGCAGGGCCTGGTGATACCGGTATCTGTGTTGGAACATCTGCTTCCACACCCTGGGCTGGAACATCAGTTTCCACAACCGGTATTGTATCGGGCAACGCTAAAATTGGTGTGCTGGCCGTGTCTGCGCCATCATTGATCACTGGCGGATAATCTTCCTGCCAGGCGAGCAACATCAGGTAGGTGATGACGGCCAGAGAGGTGTATAGGAAAAACTTGGTAATATCCATGGGTGATTGCTATTGAGTGGGTTTGCTCGAAAGCTCCTTGGGTTCAGGCACTGGATCATAACCGCCTTCGTGGCCGGGATGACAACTACAGACACGACGGACTCCGAGCCAGGAACCTTTGAAGGAACCGTGTTTCTCTATTGCTTCTTTAGTGTAGTGAGAACAGGAGGGATAAAAACGGCATTGATTGCCAATCAGCAAACTAAATGTATGCTGATAAAAAATTATTAGTCGTATGAGTAGAGTCTTTAACATCTTCACTGATTGTTGTCGGCAGAACCGATGAGGCAGGCACCTACCCCAAATCCTTGCAACTCAAATCTTTCCACAGCCCATTCAGTTTCTCAGTAAGTGCTCGGTTGTCCAGTTTATCAGCATCCTTTCGGGCCAGCACAACTAAATCCAGTCCGGGCAAACCATTGGCAACCAGTCGAAAGGATTCTCGAATGAGTCGCTTGATTCTATTTCGCTGAACTGCACCAGACACGTGTTTCTTAGCTATCACCAACCCGAGCCTGGATTGTCTCCGCCGGTTGCTGATGGCAAGCACAAGAAACTGATGGCATGAAACTTTA
>CEQE01076549.1_pt1 | contig 13863 bp, 11 predicted proteins | sample 356201 | NCBI WGS metagenome assembly CEQE01 (sample SAMEA2619970, study PRJEB7988) | marine metagenome | biome: marine biome (ENVO:00000447); feature: mesopelagic zone (ENVO:00000213) & marine oxygen minimum zone (ENVO:01000065); material: "saline water (ENVO:00002010), including plankton...
CCTAATCATAAATTTCTAACAAAATCGATAGGCTGAGTGATTTGATGTCGACCAACGACGTAATCCTAGAAGTTAATGACCTTCAAACGTACTTCTTCAATCGCCGGGGTGTGACTAAAGCTGTAGACGGTATCTCCTTCTCTTTGCGTCAGGGTGAAACTTTGGGAATTGTGGGAGAATCCGGTTGCGGCAAGACAATGACTGCCTTGTCCCTGCTGGGACTTATACCCAAGCCTGCGGCCCGGATAGTATCAGGGCAGATCATCCTGGACGGCGAAGATTTGGTGCAATTGAGCGATCATGATATGCGGGAAGTCCGAGGGCGCAAGATCTCCATGATTCTTCAGGACCCGCAGACTTCTCTGAACCCAGTGTTCTCCATCGGAAACCAAGTAATCGAGGCGCTGAGCATCAGTCACCGTGAAAACCGAAGCGCAATGATTAGGCGGGCAGTGGAAGCCCTGCGCAACGTGAGGGTCGCTGCGCCAGAGTCCCGTTTAAACGATTATCCCCACCAGATGAGTGGTGGGATGAAACAACGGGTGCTGGGCGCCATCGCAATAGCAAGTGTTCCCAACGTAATCATCGCCGACGAACCTACGACCGCTCTGGACGTGACGATCCAACTCCAATACCTGAGGCTTCTCAAAGATATTCAGGCAGAGACCGGGATGGCGATTATATTCATTACCCATGACTTCGGTATCGTGGCGCGAATGTGCGACCGGGTGGCAGTGATGTATGCCGGGCGGATTGTAGAAAGCGCCGATGTCCGCAGTCTGTTCAACAATCCGACCCACCCGTACACAGAGGCCCTGATCGCTTCCGTGCCTCAGATGGACAAGACCGACCGGCTGTTCGCCATCGACGGGCAGCCGCCCGCGCTTTTTGATCTGCCGGAGGGTTGCCATTTCGCCGACCGGTGCATCCACGCGCAGACACGCTGCCATCAGGAGTATCCAGGAAACTTTCAGGCTGGGGATAACCACTTGGCTGCATGCTGGATGCTTGATCCATCCTGGGTTCAGACAGAACAGGAGGCTACTACATGAATAAGGAACTACTCCGTGTTGAAAGCCTGAAGAAGTATTTTCCGGTAACCAAGGGATTAATACTCCAGAAAACGGTGGGCTATGTCCAAGCTGTAGACGGCATCAATTTCACCATCAACGAAGGTGAGACATTGGGACTGGTGGGGGAGTCAGGTTGCGGAAAGACGACGACTTCCAAATTGATCCTGAGACTTGAGAGTCCAACCGAGGGGGCTATTTACCTCAACGGCCAAGATATTCAATCATTTGGCGGAGAGGAACTTCAGGAGTTCAGGACTCAGGTGCAGGCCGTGTTCCAGGACCCCTGGTCATCCCTTAGTCCCCGAATGAAGGTCAGGGACATAGTAGCCGAGGCTCTCATAGTTAACCGGAAAGTGACAAACCAGGAAAGAGACGATCGGGTTGAAGAGGTCCTGAATCAAGTGGGCCTCCATCAAGATCAAGCAGACCTCTACCCTCACGAATTCAGTGGGGGCCAAAGGCAGCGGGTTGCGGTGGCCAGTGCATTAGCGTCGTATCCGAAGTTGATCATACTGGACGAGCCGGTCTCCGCCTTGGATGTTTCTATCCGCGCCCAAGTGATGAATCTGTTGGTAGACCTTCAAACGCAAACTGGGATAGCCTTCCTGCTGGTGGCGCATAACCTAGCCACTGTGCGTTACATGGCTCATCAGACAGCTGTGATGTACCTAGGTCAGATCGTTGAGTACAGCCCCACCGAAGATCTGTACAACAACCCGCTCCATCCTTACACCCAAGCCCTCTTTTCGGCAGCGCTCCCCGCCCATCCCGACGACGAAAGGGACGAGATTGTCTTGTCTGGGGAAGTGCCCTCGCCGATCGATCCTCCGAAGGGTTGCCGGTTCCATCCGAGGTGCCCTGTCGCCATGGACCGATGCTCAGTGGAGAGCCCGCTGCAACTCGACAAGGGCAACGACCACTTGGTGGCTTGCCACCTTTACAGTTAAGGAGCACATCGTGGGCCATCTAGAGGACCCTTTGGAACAGATTGCCGACTGTGGAAGCAACCGCTAACGGTCCAGCCAGGTCCTCGACCAGAAGTTGTACTCGGAGAGGGCCGTGTTGGGCTCGAAACCCTTCAGGTCACTGCTGAACACCCACCTTGAGGCTGCGGTCACCGGACTGAACAGATAAGCCTGGTCCAACACCCGCCGCTGAATCTCCACCAACTGGTCTCGCCGCGCAACGTCGTTGAATTCAGCCGCCTGCGTCTCGATCATGGAGTCCAACAGAGAATCGTCATGCCCGGCCAAGTTCCACTGACCCTGGCTATGCAGCAGCCCGAACAGATAGCTGTTGGTGCTTGAGGTCGGAGGGACTGCTCCCACGGCCAATTGGAAGTCACGGACTGGGCCCATGACCAGGTCGTCGAACTGCACCGGGTTCATGCGCCGCAACTCGGGGTTGAAGCCCACTGCCGTCAGATCGGCCATCAGCCTTTCTTCCAAAGCCAGGTTCTCGCCGCCGGTACGCTCGATGCGCACGGTAACTTCCAGGTCTACCGGCAGAGTCTGGCCGGCGTTGACCAGCAACTGGCGGGCCTTGCCGGGGTCGGCGAAGAAGTTCTGGCGCATCTCTAATCGCTCCAGCAGCCAGCCGGGTTCCCGCACGGGTACACCCACGCTGGCGAACCCTTGGCCTGACCACACAGTGTCCAGGTAGTCCCAGGGGTCGATGGCCTGGAACACGGCCTGCCGTACGGCCGCCGCCTGCAGGTTGGGCTTTTGGGAGTTCATGGCCAGCACCACGCCGGCGCCGGACCTGCGGGAGACTACAGACTGATAATCAGAACCACCCCGCTGGACCATTTCCCACTCATTAGGGCCAACCGATAGGACATCAACCAGCCCGGCCCGGAACGCTGCAACTTTGTCCAGCTCGATAGAGTCAGGTGAATCGGCCAAGGGCCCTGATCGCATGACGGTGACATTTAGCTGGTCGAGGAACGGCAGCCCGCCTTCGAAATAGTTGGAGTTCCTGGTGAACTCCATGCCTTCACTCGGCCCGGTCTCCTGCCAGACCCAGGGGCCGGTGCCTATGACTGGGCCGTCTTTGAGATCGCCGGTCACCGCCACGGCTTCCGGGGCCACGATTTTGACGTGTCCGTCGGCCAGGGATAGAAGCGCATCTGCGTCTTCCAGGGCCAGTTCAACCTGCAGGGCCAGGTCTTCCAGGGCCACGGCGTCGCCGATGGACGCTAGTAGCGGGGCGTTGGGCCAGCCAGGCGTTTTCAGTCGGTCCAGGCTAAAAACGACGTCCTGGGCCGTGAGGTCTCTGCCGTTCACCGGCGCTATGTTCTGCCATTTGACGCCAGGGCGAAGTTGGAAAATATAGGCCAGGTTTTTGTCCAGTTCCCAGCTCTCGCAGAGGTCGCACTCCAGCAGGAGGTTCGGCTGGTTGGCGCCCTGTCCGGACCGCAACCTCAACAGTCTGCTGTAGGCAAGTCCTGGCCCGAGGGCGGTCAACGTTTCTTGGACTTCCTGATGGACGTCGCGATGGGGAATCTCGGCCGCGGCCACAACCTTGAGCGTGCCGCCGAATGAGCCGGATGGCGCAGGGGCGACCACTGCGGTTGGAGAGGGGACCGGCACGCCGTCGGAGATGTTGGTGTCGGGCGTGGGGTTGTCTCCTGACGATGAGCAAGCAACGGCGAAGATAGCCGCTGCGACGATAAGAAGTTTCTTTGCCGAGAGAAGTTTCATGGCTACCCCATCCACCATTGTTCCCATCTTGAATCAACGGAATCACATTCGATTATAAGGCGAGACAATGGCTGGCCCATGAGGGGGAGCGATGCGCTGTACGGTGAAAACAGGGGGCCTAAGGAGCCTGCGGGGCTTAGTCTACGGGGTCGGCAGCCACCAGGTCGGAACTCAGGCGGATGGGGTTCCCGCGGCCCGTGATCGCCCAGGTGGCGAAGACCATTATGGCGATAAGTATCGGGGGCATGAAGAGGATGGCGTGGATCACTAGCGCGAACCCCAGGGCGTCGCCGTCTCCCACGCCGATGGTGGTCAGCAGATAAAAGACCGCCAACTCAAATGTGCCAACCGAGGCCGGTAACGAAGGCACAAGGGCCACAAACGTGAGGGTCCCAATCACCAGCAACGTGGCAACCAAAAGCGAGATATCAATCCTCATCCCGTGGGCCAGGACCCAAGCGGAGAGGCCCAGCAGTATCCAGTACCCCAGGGTCAAAAGGAATGACCAGGTGAGCCTCGCCCTCGCCCCGGCCAACTCCCTGAGAGATGCCGACGTCGATGCCAGCAACTGCAGGTGAGTGAGGCCGGGCCTGGAACCCAACCAGATGACCACAGGCACCGCCAGCACGCTGAAGACGGCGATCAACGCCGCGCAGATGACGTAGGGTGCGAATCCCTTGAGGCTGGGCAAGACCATCAGTCCAATGATCAACAAGATGGCCGCAATCACGAAATCCAGGACCCGTTGGATCCCAAGGGTGGCCGCCACCTCTTCGCCCCGCACCCGGTAGCGCAGGGTGAGCATCAGGAACTGCGTGGCTTCGCTGATGATCCGTAGCGGGGAGACGCTGTTCAGGCCGATGCCCACGTTCTGCACCAGCAGCAGCCGGTGTATTGGCACCTTGTCGCCGATGAACAGTACCTGCCAGCGGTAGGCGCGCATCGCCGTGGCCGCCGAGAATACCGCCAAGGAAATCAAGGCCCACCAGACGGGGAAATCACCAAAGGCGGAAGAGAGGGAACTCCAGTCCATATCCCGCGCCATGGCCAAGCCGATGCCCGTGCTAACAGCGAGTCCCAAAACCATCTTGAGTTTTGGTTGGAGCAAGAAGTTTCTGAGGAAGCCGGCAATTTTTTTCAAATCGCTATTCAGATGCTATTTCAGTTTTGGAAGAGTAAATCCTGTGCCGAATCAGGATGTGATTGGGTAGTGTCAAGCTACCGGCGGGAGACATGTATGTCAAGGAATCTCGGCCGCCTCTGGTACTGATATCTAACCTACTACTTGGCATCCCTCATGAGCCCTTTCAGGTAGGCGATGTGCCCCTGGTGCTGGTAAATCTCGCCGATGACCTGCCGGAAGATCCGCCCCACCGACATTTCGGGGCGTGCATCTCTGGGGACCTCATCCATCTGTTCCGGGGTGACGGTTTTCAGGTAGCTCAGCGTGGCGGCCCGCACAAACTCTCCGTACTGGAGCATCTCAGAAAGGTTATAGGCCGGGAAGGCGGCTACCTGCTCCGGGGTGTGGTCAAAGCCGTTGTCCCTGGCCGGCAAGCCGAACTTCTCGTCCCAACCGTCACGTGCCCATATCTCGGTCTGACGTTGGATGAAAAACTGGAACCACATGTCTTCCACCCGGGTCATGTGCCACAGGATCCAACCGATGGGGTTGGCCTCTGGGCCGGCGCGCCACATCAACTCGTCTGGCTTCAGATCGCCTAGGGCGTCCATCAGGTACTCGTGCTCGACGTTAAAGGCGTCTTCCAAAAACTCGTTCAGAGTCATTTGATCTTCTCCGTAAATTGAGTGTCCGGTGGTATTCCGGCCGGCCCACATAATACACCGGCTGCCGTATTTGGGGTATGCTAAACTGCATTCGGCGCACGCCTGCGTCTATCTGGCGAAAATTCTATCCACCACACCGGGAGCGCATCCCATGGCCGATGAACTGATCACCCCCGAGGTCCGCGCCTTGATCGGCAGCGAGACCTCCCCCGAAAAGAACCGGTTTCCCCTCAGCGACGAGATGGCCTACGACCTGGCCGACGCTACTGAAGACCCGAACCCCCTTTATATCGACAAATCCGCCGCTACGAAAAGCCGGTTCAAAGGATTGCTTTGCCCTCCGCTCGCCACCTGGAAGGACATCACGCCATCCATCGGATACTTCGGTGCTGGGCAGGACTCCCACTTCGATGTGCCGTTGCCCTTTAACAGTTACGGGCTGAACGGCGGCAGTGACTGGCAATTCTTACGCCCGGCCTACGTCGGGGACTGGGTGACCCGGCAATTCCGCATCGTGGACATCTTCGAGAAGCAGGGCCGGTCGGGCCCCCTGGTGTTCGTGGTCCGGAGGGAGACCCAGACCAATCAGCACGGCGACGCCATCAGCGTGGCCGACCGGGTGAGCATCCACCGGAGCCGCCCGCCCGGCGGAGAAGTCCAAGCGGCCGCTGAATCTGGGAAGGGACTCGAGTCCGTGGTTATCTCACCTCCAGCCCCCGACCATACAGTCCCTCGGTCCGTTCATGCTAGTGGGGCCCAGAAACACTTTGAAGACGTCTCCGTGGGCATGAAGTTGGAGCAGGTGATCAAGGGCCCGCTGACCACCACCCATCTGGTGCGCTGGGCCGCCGCCAACGGCAACTACGCTCGCATCCACTGGGACCTGCCCTTTGCCCAGATCCATCAGGGATTGTCCAACGTTGTTGTGAACGGGTCACTGAAGAACCAATACCTGGGGCAGTTGCTGATCAAGCTGGCCGGCCCGGAGGGCTGGTTCAGGCGCTTCTATGTGGAGCACAGGGGAATGGACTACCCTGGCGACATCATCACCGCGTCCGGGACCGTCACCGCTGTCCGCGACGTTGGCGGCTACGGGCACGTGGACTGCGACGTCGATCTGACCAACAACCGGGGGGACACGACCGCGACGGGCCGGGCCACAGTGGTGTTGCCCAAGCAGGGCCAGAGCCTTCCCCTGATCTGGGCAGTGGAAGGCTGATGCCCGCTGGGCTACTAGACGGGATACGAGTGCTTGACCTGGGCTCCGGGATATCCGCGCCCTGGTGCGCTAAGATCTTGGCCGACTACGGGGCGGAGGTTATCAAGGTGGAAACGCCGGGTTCGGGCGATGACGCCCGCCGCATGGGCCCCTTCGCCGGCGACGACCCCGACTCGGAGAAAAGCCTGACATTCCTATACCTCAACACCAACAAGAAGGGTGTTTCTCTAGACACCTCCAGCGTCAGCGGCCGCAGATTGTTTCACCGGCTGCTGGCAGACGCCGACGTGCTGGTGGAGAACAACCCGCCGGCCCGTTCCAAAGAATTCGGTCTGGACTATGCGTCACTGACTGAGATAAACCCCGGGCTGGTGGTCACGTCCATCACTCCCTTCGGTCAGACCGGCCCCTACCGGGACTTTGAGGCCACCGACATCGTGGCCTACGCCCTGAGCGGCCTTATGTACCATTCCGGCGATTCCGACCAGCCGCCACTGCGCAATGTCTTAGACCAGTCCTTCTACGTTGCCGGGGCCAACGCCGCCGCTGCAACACAGGTGGCGCTCTTCGCCCGGCTCACCTCCGGAGAAGGCCAGCATGTGGACGTCGCGGCCATCGAATGCTTGGGTGCCCACCTGGTCCAGCCGGTGCCCTATTACAACTACATGGGAGCGGTTAAGGGACGTCGTCCGGTCCGGGGCGCCGGTTTCGAAGAGCTGATGCCCGCCCGAGACGGATATGTCGCGCCATCGGTGCAAGGCTCTCAACCCTGGGCGACCATCGCAAACCTGATCGGCGGCGAGGAGCTCCAGGACGAGAAGTTCGCCACCGGCGCAGGCCGGGTTGCCCACGGAGAAGAACTGAAGGAGCTTCTTATTAAAGGACTGGCCCAATGGGACCGGATGCCTTTGTTCCTTGCCTCCGGCGAACAGAGATTGGTGTTCGGCATGGCCCAAGACGCCGGCGACCTGGCCGACTGCCCGCACCTTGAAGCAAGGGATTTCTTCGTCGAAGTTGACCATCCAGTGGCCGGCCCGGTCCGCTACCCTGGGATGGCCGTGCGGTTGCCCGGAGAGTCGATCACCGCGTCCCAACCGGCCCCTTTATTAGGCCAACACAACGTCCAGATATTCGGGCAAGAACTGGGCTACTCCGCCGAAGACCTTATCGCCCTCAGGCAACACAACGTCATCTAGCCGATTCTTGCTATATAAAGGCAGTCACCTGAATGCCCCCTACGTCCCGACAAAAAGCCCCTTTAAAGAACATTCGGGTCCTGGACCTGAGCCGAGTCTTCGCCATGCCCTTCGCCGCTGCGAACCTGGCGGACCTGGGCGCTGAAGTCATCAAAATCGACACCTGCCAGAACCAGTTCATGGACACCACCCGGACCATTACCGGGCCGTTCCCCGACAACCTGCCAGGCGAACTCTGGTGGGAACAGGGCGGCACCTTCCAGAACCTCAACCGGGGCAAACGAAGCCTGACCCTGGACCTCCGTTCTGAAGAGTCTCAGAAGATCATCAAAGAACTGGTAGGGGTCTGTGACGTGGTCCTGGAAAACTTCACTCCCCGGGTCATGGCCAGGTTCGGACTGGACTTCGAGAGTCTTCGGGCCCACAAACCTGATCTGATAATGGTCTCCAACACCGGCTATGGGCACAACGGCCCTTGGAGCAACTTTGGTGCCATGGCGTCGGCCCTGGAACCGACCCACGGCACCGGCGCGTTCATGGGATATATGGAAGAGGGCGAGGACGGCCGCTTGACCGAGGGGCAGGTCCCCAACAAGATGGGGAATTCGTATTCTGACTTCATGGCTACTTGGACCGCCCTGGGGTCCCTGATGGCGGCGTTGCTGCGTCGGGCCCGCACTGGCCAAGGACAATGGATCGACTTGGCCATGTATCAGACAGGCGCCACCGTCATCGGCACCGGCCTGCTGGACTATGCCTTCAATGGTAGGCGCACCCTCCGCATCGGCAACCGCCATCCAGTCTGGTCGCCCCACGGCGTATATCCCTGCGAGGGCCAAGACCAATGGGTGGCCATCGCCGCGCGGGATGAAAGCGACTGGCAAGCAGTCTGCCAAGCCATGGGCAAGCCGGAACTAACCTTCGACCCCAGATTCGGCGAGCCAATTACCCGCCGGCAAAATCAAGAAGAATTGGATGCGGTCATCTCGGCCTGGACCTCGGCGCGGACTTCCTTCCAGGTCATGGAAACGCTGCAACAAGCGGGAGCGCCTGCCGGAGCAGTGCTAACGGCCAAGCAGGTCCTAATCGACCCCCAACACCTGGACCGGGGATTTTTTGAGACTGTCCACAACCCTCCGGAATCCGGCCTGCGGGACAAAGGATATGTGGGACGCGGCTGGAGGTTCTCCAAGAACGAGGCGACCATCAGAGGCCCGGCCCCTCTATTGGGCGAGGCCAACGATTATGTCTTGGGCGAATTGCTGGGAGTTGATGACGATAGCCTGAAGAGATTTGCCGCGGATTGGACCATCGGAAATCTTCCTGAAGGCGGCAGCCCGCCGGGAACAGTCCCCCTGGATGAACAAGTAGAACTGGGGTGGATCGCGGAGTACGATGCCGATTATCTTGACCTGTTGCCGCCGGTGTAATGCGGAACGCTTCTTAGGCGGGGTTGATCACACAATTTATGTTGATTTTAATTTCCATGTCTCGACGCTTGACACTTCGGAAAATGAGCTCATATAATTGTGTCGGGAATCTCCGCACACATCCACGTTTCCCATTTAGCGTCCCCTGCATGTCCCTGTTTCCATCGTATGAATTGGCGTACTGATTGGTATGTCCGTTGGGGCGGCGGTTTGGCAGATTGAACACTCTCCCCAGCACCTATTAACACCCATTTTTTGCGTAGGCAGATGCCGACAAAATTTATCTTCGTAACCGGGGGAGTTGTCAGTTCACTTGGCAAAGGGATCAGCGTCGCATCCATCGGACGCATCCTGAAAAGCCGGGGACTCACCGTCTCCGTCATTAAGCTGGACCCTTACCTCAACGTTGACCCCGGGACAATGTCCCCCTACCAACACGGCGAAGTCTTTGTGACCCGAGACGGCGGTGAGACAGACCTTGATCTGGGGCACTACGAAAGATTTATCGACGTTGAACTAACCCGGACCTCCAACCTCACCGCTGGAGAGGTTTATCTCAACCTGATAGCCAAGGAACGGCGTGGCGACTTTCTGGGCGGCACCATCCAAACGGTGCCCCACGTCACCAACGCCATCAAAGACCGGGTAATAGCCCTGGCCGCCGAATCGGGCGCCGATGTGATTATCACCGAGGTCGGCGGGACAGTAGGCGACATTGAAGGCCTGCCTTTCTTGGAGGCCATCCGGCAGATGAGGAACGATGTGGGACGGGACAATGTGTTCTACATCCACCTGACCCTGCTTCCTTATATAGCGGCAGCACAAGAATTGAAAACCAAGCCGACCCAACATAGCGTGAAAGAACTACGTTCCATAGGTATCCAGCCCGACGCCATACTTTGCAGAAGCGACTTTCCGGTATCCGAGTCCATCTGCGAAAAGATCTCGGCCTTCTGCGACGTTCCGTTGAACGCCGTGATTCCAGTGGAAACCGTTAACAACGTCTATGAAGTGCCGCTGATGCTCGAGGATGCGGGCTTGGGCGCCATCATGGTGAAATCGCTGGGTCTGCCCAGCAATCCACAAGACTTGACTGAATGGTCGGCCATGATCGGCCGGATGAACGAACCGAAAGAAGGTCTATCCATCGCCTTGGTGGGCAAATACGTTGAATATCCGGATTCCTACATATCGGTGCGCGAGGCCCTGCGCCACGCCGGATTGGACCACACCAGAGACATCGACCTCCAGTGGGTCCATTCTGAAGACATCGAACGGGACGGGCCGGACGTTCATCTGGCCAGCGTCTGCGGAATCGTGGTGCCGGGAGGCTTCGGCCCCCGGGGCGTCGAAGGAATGATTGAGACGGTGCGTTACGCCAGAGAGCATAAGGTGCCCTACCTGGGCCTCTGCCTCGGTCTGCAAGTGATGGTCATTGAGTGGGCCAGAAATGTCTTGGATATAAAAGACGCCAACTCAGAGGAGTTGGTCCCTGAGACCGATAACCCCGTGGTTCACATAATGCCCGACCAAGAGGGCATATCCAGCAAAGGCGGTACCATGCGGTTGGGGGATTACCCCTGCCACCCCCAGGCCCAGACCCTGACAAAAGCAGCCTACGGCGCCGACACCATAATGGAGCGGCACCGCCACCGTTTCGAGCTTAACAATACCTACAGGGAGTCCTTGGAGAATTCTGGACTGATCGTCGGCGGACTCTCCCCCGACGGAAACCTGGTGGAGACCGGCGAAGTAACGGGGCATCCGTTCATGATCGGCACCCAGTACCATCCGGAGTTCAAGTCTCGCCCCAACCGGCCTCATCCTTTATTCAGCCAGTTCATCGGGGCCGCCAAAAAGACCATCCGCGAGGGCGTACAAAGGCCGTTGCCCCTGGATCTGGGTTCCGATTAACGAGGCCATCCCGATGTATCAACCTTCATCATACAACGCTAAACCCCAATCAACCGATCCACGTACCCTCAATGTAATTCAGGTCCAATGAAAAACTCCCAATCAATCGGTCTTTGTACCCCATCCCGATGCGTCGGGAAGGGTTCGTTGAACAAAAACCTCAAGAACCTGTAGGGGCGGTGAAACCTTGAAGCTCTTTTTGGACACGGCCAACATTCAGGAGATTCGCGACGGGGCCCGTCTGGGCGTCATCAGTGGCGTGACGACCAATCCTTCGTTGGCCTCCGCTGAAGGCATCGGAAACTCGGAGAGCTATAAGACCGCGGTGTGCGAGATATCCGACATCGTCGATGGCCCCATCTCCGTGGAAGTCATATCGCTGGACGCCGAAGGAATGATCGCCGAAGGGCGGGACATCGCAAATTGGATACCCAACCCCTGGGTGAAGATTCCCAGTACCATCGATGGGTTCAAAGCGATCTCGGTGCTGTCCAAAGAGGGTATTCAGATAAATCAAACGCTATGTTTCTCGGTGAACCAGGCCATCTTGGGCGCCCAGGCCGGGTCCACCGCCGTCAGCCCGTTCATCGGCCGATTGGACGACATCGGTCTCCAGGGCATCGACTTGATCAAAGACATTGTGACCGTATACAAAGAACATAGCATTGAGACCAAGGTGCTGGCGGCCAGTATCCGCCACACACTGCATTGCACGTTGGCGGCCCAGGCCGGGGCCCACATCGCCACCGTTCCTTATAAGATACTGACCCAGATGGTTGAACATCCCCTTACGACGAGCGGCGTGGCGCGTTTCAAGGCCGATTGGGAGAAGATAGCTAACGCATAGCCGCCGAGCCGCCGTACGGCATCTTAGACAAAATGAATCCTGAATCTAAACCAGCCGGCATACGAAATTAAAGGTCCACAGAATCACGACCCACTGAACCACGGCCCATCTAAAAACCTGGTCCCTTTTTAAATCTACCTATTCGCATCCACGGGACGCCCCTTTTGGAGCGCTTTATATAGGTAAGAGGGGCCACGGTAGGAAAGCCCGAAGGCCAGTGCATGATCAATGACCCTTGTAAGAGGTGAACATGGCTACCACTCAAAAAATGTTAGATGTGTCGGAGATGGGAGCTAAGTCTAAGGAGGAACTCCTTGGGCTGGCCAGCGAAGTCGGATTGAACGACACCACAGCTCTGGCAACTCTGCATAAAGAAGACCTGCTCAGCCGGCTGTTCCAAGCAATTTCAGCCCAACAGGCGCTGGTATCCACCGGAATCCTAGAGATAATGGACGAGGGATACGGCTTCCTGAGGCAGGTTGCCTCCTACCGGGGGTCGGGTGACGTTTACATCTCCCAGTCACAGATTCGGAGGTTCAACTTGCGGAACGGCGACACCGTTACGGGGCAAGTGCGGCCGCCGAAAGAGGGAGAGCGTTATTTTGGACTGGTCCGCGTTGAATTGATCAACGGTATGGAAACCGACCAGGTCCAGAGCCGTTACCGCCCCACCTTCGAACATATGACGCCCATATTCCCTGAGAAACAGGTGATTCTGGAAACATCCAGCTCTGAACTGTCCACCAGGATGGTCGACTTGTTCGCCCCTATCGGCTTAGGCCAACGCGGCCTGATCGTCTCTCCGCCGAAGGCCGGCAAAACCACCATGTTGAAGCAGATCGCCCACGGAGTGCAGGAGAACTGCACTGATGCAACGTTAATGGTGGCCCTCATCGGAGAACGTCCTGAAGAAGTGACCGATATGCGACGGGCCGTTAATGGCGATGTATTCGCGTCCACTTTCGATGAATCGGTTGAGGAACAATGCCGGGTGGCCGAGCTAGCTCTTGAAAGGGCCAAGCGGTTGGTAGAGATGGGTCAAGACGTTATCATCCTATTGGATAGCATTACCCGCCTAACCCGGGCCTACAACCTGGCGGTACCCACCAGCGGGCGGACCCTTTCCGGCGGAATAGATCCGGCAGCCTTGTACCCGCCCAAGAAATTCTTCGGCGGCGCCCGTAACATTGAAGAAGGCGGTAGCCTCACAATCATCGCCACCTGCCTGGTTGATACCGGCAGCCGAATGGACGAGGTAATCTACGAGGAGTTCAAAGGAACCGGCAATATGGAGCTCCACCTGGACCGGCGGTTGGCCGAACGGCGTTACTTCCCGGCCGTCGACATAGTTCGCAGCGGCACCCGCCGCGAAGAACTGCTGTTTAGTGATGCCACGCTAAAGCAGATCGTCTTACTGCGCCGGATGATCAGCCTCATTTCCAACGATGGAGCAGTCAACGCTACTGAGCGAGTGTTAGAGCGGCTGGCTAAGTCGGACAACAACGACGAATTCTTGGCCAACCTAAACAAAGACGCCTAGTCGACGATTTTCCTCATTGACGACGGCTATTAATCGGAAATGAACCTGCTGGGCAGGTCGCGATTTGGCATTCCTTCTCCCAGCTATCGGGCGGTGGTGTGATTGACCATCTTAGAGAGTTCCAAGTAGCCGTCAGAGTTTTTCGCGTAAGGAT
>CEQE01148642.1_pt1 | contig 13862 bp, 11 predicted proteins | sample 356201 | NCBI WGS metagenome assembly CEQE01 (sample SAMEA2619970, study PRJEB7988) | marine metagenome | biome: marine biome (ENVO:00000447); feature: mesopelagic zone (ENVO:00000213) & marine oxygen minimum zone (ENVO:01000065); material: "saline water (ENVO:00002010), including plankton...
CCCCCCCTAAACTTTTCAAATTGATCGTTGTTTAACATCGTTTGCGCCTTATTATAATATAGCCTTTCTAGTATTCATCATTAACCAATACAATTATAACATTCCCAAATGTAATTTAGCAGATTCAGACATCATTTCCTGATTCCACTGCGGTTCCCAAACAAGTTCAACATTCGCATCATTTACATGGGGTAATCCCTCAATTTTACTTTTTACTTCATCCGCAATGACCCCACCCATGCCGCAGCCGGGAGCTGTCAGTGTCATTTTTACAGTAACATTGACTCCGCCTTCTTTGATTTCTGTAACATCACAGGAATAGATAAGTCCCAGATCAACTATGTTGACTGGAATTTCCGGGTCGTAACAGGTTTTCATAGCATCCCAAACCATATTTTCGCTGAAAGGTATTTCAGTATTTTTTTCCGAACCATGATCAACAGATTCCTGTCCGATGGCGTCGGCATCTTTATTATCAACGCGGAACATATTGCCGTTAAAAAAGACTGTATAACTTCCGCCCAGCGCTTGAGTAAGCCGTACCTGATCACCTTCTTTCAAAGTGGATTTCACACCATATGGAATCATGGTGACTTCGCAGTTTCGTTTTACCGTTATGAGTTCATTTGTATCCATAATTGATTCCTTTTATTCTGTCACTGCTGTTTTGTGTTTTTCTTCCAATGCATTTTTCAGTGTGTGCCAGCAGAGAATGGCGCATTTCACACGGGATGGATATTTATGAACACCTTCCATCACAGAAAGTTTTCCCATTTCCTGACCGTTGTTGTTGCCTGATGTTACCATTTCGTGATAAGCATCGAACAGGTCATGCGTTTCATCTATGGTCTTTCCTTTAAGTGTAGTTGTCATAATGGATGTTGCAGCTTTGGAAATAGCGCAGCCCGAACCGAGAAAACTGATATCCTGAATTACATTATTATCCACGTCAGCATAAATGGTTAACTGATCACCGCAGAGAGGGTTGAATCCTTCGGCGGTTCTGTTGGCATTTTCCATGGACCGGAAATTCCGGGGACTCTGGTTGTGGTCCAGAATCATTTGCTGATACAATTCTCGTAAGTTATCCATCACTTCTCCAATTTTCCTCGCAGAGTCCTTTGGACATTTATCCAATTATCCAATAACAATTGTACATACCCCTTAACATTTGTGGTTGATATTTTATCCACCAATTCATTGGCAAATCCGTGGATCATCAGCAATTGAGCAGTCTTAATATCTAATCCCCGAGTACGAAGATAAAAAAGAGCATCTTCATCCAGTTGTCCGGTTGTGGATCCGTGAGTGCATTTTACATCATCTGCATATATTTCCAGTTGTGGATTAGAATTCACCATGGTGTGATTAGACAGAAGTAAATTATTATTTGACTGTTTTGCATCTGTTTTTTGTGAATCTTTTCTAACAATAATTCTACCGTTAAACACGCCCCGGGATTTATCCCTAAATATTCCTTTATACAACTCACTGCTTGTGCAGTTGGGTTTGGCGTGATCAAGAATTGTATGGCTGTCATTATGCTGCTGATCATTTGCAAGGTTTAATCCATTCATTGTACAATGGGCGCCTTCTCCGTTAAGGATTGTGTTAAGATTATTTCGAACCAGTTTACCGCCTGAAGAAAATAAAAATGTGTTTACAGTACTGTTAGATTCCTGATTAATGTGAGTGGATGAAATGTGATCGGAATGAGAATCTTCCCGCTGTAGTTTGACATGATTGAGTTGTGAATTTTCTTTTGCAAAAATCTCCGTTACAACATTGGTGAGGTAGGGATTTTTATCCAATCCAACGTAATCTTCAATAACACCCGCTTGGCTGTTTTGCCCGGCAACGATCAGGTTTCTCAAGTGATACACAAGGTGGTTTTCGGGTGGAGCCATGACATACAAAATTTGTATTGGCGTAGCCACTTTTTGACTTCCCGGAATACGAATGAAAACTCCACACTCCATGAATGCAGTGTTTAATGCCGTGAATGCATGATCGTGGTAATTGGCTGTTTTTCCCAAATAAAAAGAATCTTTTTCATTAATATCTCTTAATTCCTTTATTTCTATGGAACCTAGATTCTCAGCCGGTGAAGAATATTCAGGAATGTAATTCCCGTTTATAAAAACAATTCGGTGACAACCATCAATATAGTGTGACTCTATTACTTTCCGATCAATGTCAAAATCTTTCGCAGTGGAGCGGTTGTAGTACGTTTTGGCGATAAAATCAACATTGGTATTTTTCCATTCCTCCAATTTCGTGGTGGGGAAGCCAAGTTCCGTAAACCGGCTCATGGCTGACTGCCGCAGTTTTTTCAGTGTTTCCACTTGATTCGAATAGTCGTTGTTCAATAGTGATGAAAATTCGCCGGCATACTGATCAACGGTATCTGAAACTTCCTTAACTCGTGGTTTAGATGTCATGCCGGGACTTCCTCCTCTTCAATCCCGCGGTATCCTTTTTCCTCCAGTTCATTGGCGAGCTCTTTTCCGCCGGAACGGACAATTCTGCCTTCTTTTAGGACGTGAACAAAATCGGGTTCCATGTATTGGAGAATCCGCTGGTAGTGTGTGATAATGAGAATTCCCCTGGATTTGCTGCGGAATGCGTTGACACCGTCAGCCACAATTTTCACGGCATCGATATCGAGCCCGGAATCTGTTTCATCCAGCACAGCCAGTTTTGGTTCGAGGGCAAGCATCTGCAGGATTTCGTTACGCTTTTTTTCTCCTCCCGAAAAACCGTCATTCACTGAACGAGTGAGGTAAGATTCATCCATTTCCACCTGCTGCAGTTTATCCTTGATAAATGCGAGAAAATCCACCGCATCCATTTCTTCCTGACTGTTGTGTTTTCTTACTGCATTCACCGCCGCTTTCAGAAAGTATGTGATATTGACGCCGGGAATGACAACGGGGTACTGAAAGGACATGAACACACCCTCCAGCGCTCTTTCTTCCGGTGACAAATCCAGCAGGTTTTTGCCGTTATAGAGAATTTCACCTTCGGTAACCTTAAACATTTCTTTGCCTGCTATTACGCTGGCAAGTGTGCTTTTTCCGGAACCGTTGGGTCCCATAAGAGCGTGGAGTTCGCCGGCGTTAATGGACAGGTTGATACCATTCAGGATTACTTTTCCTTCAACGCTTGCATGTAAATTTTTAATCTCTAACATTTTTAACCTTCACCTCTGTTAATACTAAAAACAAGTCGGTAGAATTGACTCATCCTACACTTCCTTCAAGACTTACCTCTAACAATTTCTGTGCTTCCACAGCGAATTCCATGGGCAGTTCACGGAAGACTTCTTTGCAAAAACCGTTCACAATCATGGAAATAGCATCCTCTGTGGAAATGCCCCGCTGATTACAGTAGAAAAGTTGATCCTCACCAATTGTGGAGGTGGATGCTTCATGTTCCATCTGCGCGGTTGGGCTACGGACATCAATGTATGGAAATGTGTGAGCGCTGCATTTGTCCCCAATGAGAAGGGAATCGCACTGAGAATAGTTCCTTGAATTGTCAGCGTTCTTCATAATCTTAACACCTCCCCGGTAAGTATTCTGCCCGTGCCCTGCTGAAATTCCTTTGGAAATAATAGTGCTTTTAGTGTTTTTCCCCATGTGGATCATTTTGGTGCCGGTATCTGCCTGTTGATAATTATTGGAAAGCGCGACGGAATAAAATTCACCAGTGCTGTTATCACCTTTCATGATGACGCTCGGGTACTTCCATGTGATGGCGGAGCCGGTCTCAACCTGGGTCCATGAGATTTTTGAATTGTCTTCAAGGCACAATCCGCGCTTGGTGACAAAATTGAAGATACCGCCTTTGCCCGTTTCTGGATCGCCGGGATACCAATTCTGAACAGTGGAATATTTGATTTCCGCATCCCTGTGGGTGATGAGTTCCACCACTGCGGCATGGAGTTGATTTTCATCCCGCATGGGGGCGGTGCATCCTTCCAGGTAGCTTACGTAACTCCCTTCATCGGCAATAATGAGTGTTCTTTCGAATTGCCCGGTATTGGCAGCGTTGATGCGAAAATAGGTGGAAAGTTCCATGGGGCATCTCACTCCTTTGGGAACGTAGACAAAACTACCATCGCTGAAGACTGCTGAATTGAGTGTAGCGAAAAAGTTGTCTGTATATGGAACCACCATTCCAAGATATTTTTTGACAATTTCCGGATGGTTCTGAACTGCTTCACTGAATGAACAGAAAATAACGCCGTGCTTTTCCAATTCTTCCTTAAATGTGGTTGCGACGGAAACGGAATCAAATACGGCATCCACTGCCACACCAGCCAGCATTTTTTGCTCTTCAAGGGGAATGCCCAGTTTCTCGTATGTTTTCAGAAGTTCGGGATCCACTTCATCCAGAGATTTCGGTCCTTCGCCGTCTTTCTTGGGAGCAGCGTAGTAGCTGATTGATTGGTAGTCAATGGGATTATAAGACACCTTTGCCCAGGTTGGTTCAGTCATTTTCAGCCAGTTTTTGTAGGATTTCAACCTCCACTCGGTCAACCACTCTGGTTCGTTCTTCTTTGCAGAAATGGCACGGACTGTATTTTCATCGAGTCCCGGTGGGAGTGATTCCTGTTCAATATCGGTAACAAAACCGTATTTGTATTCCTGCTTCAGCCGGTTTTCAATGGTTTCTTTATGGGTGTCTTTTCTATTTTGAATAATGTTTGTTTCTTGTGACATAATTCTCTCTTAAAATAATTTTTTCAATATTCAGGTTTTCCTATCTGACAACCACAAACTTACAGGTGAAAATTAACTTGAGTCAAGGAAAATAAGATTATTATAGTCCTATATAAACTTAATAAAATTTCTTGATATTTTTACATCGAGAACTGGATCATGAAACTACAGTAATAGGGTATTTATCCTGCTTTGTAACAGTGCCGATAATAACAGCAGGATTGGGCGAATTATCATTGAATTCAGCAACAAATTTTTGTGCATTGTCTTGAGGAAGCGAAATGAGAAGTCCCCCGGATGTTTGCGCGTCTGCCACCATCAATTTCTGGTGCTCCTTAAGTTCATAACGGAAATTGACTTTCGGGGAGACATAGTTGAAATTCCGTTTTGTACCGCCGGGAATGATTCCATCCAGTGCAAGATTCTCCACCCCATCAATAAATGGTAAGTTAGAAAAAGAAATTTCTGCAGAAACTTGACTCGCCCTGCACATTTCCAGTAAATGTCCCAGAAGACCGTAACCTGTAACATCCGTAGCGGCTGATGCACCATGTTTTGCCATGAGTGATGATGCCAGTTCATTTAATTGTATCATGACTGCGGTGGCTTCTTCAATCAATGATTTTTCAGCCACCCCCTTTTTTATTGCAGTGGCAATAATTCCTGTTCCCAGTGGTTTTGTTAAGACAAGTGAATCACTGGGGTTTGCAGTGGAATTTTTTACAAGTTGGTTTTCATCGACGTCACCTGTAACGACCAACCCATACTTTGGTTCTTTATCATCAATTGAATGCCCGCCCACAATAGAGATGCCTGCTTCTTTCGCTTTGTCACCGCCGCCTTTTAAAATTTCTGCAAATACTTCTTTCGGTAGGTCATTAATAGGAAAGGCAGCAATATTCAGGGCAAACATTGGTTTGCCTCCCATAGCATAAATATCGGAAAGAGAATTGGCAGCAGCAATCTGTCCGAAGTCATAGGGATCATCTACAATGGGCGTAAAGAAATCCACTGTCTGAACCAGAAGCCGGTCACCATCCAGGCGCACCACAGCGGCGTCGTCAGCGTCTTCAAAGCCCACAACGACCCGATCATCATCTACTTTCGGCAATTGACTCAGAACCTGAGTCAGGTCCTCAGGACCTATTTTACACGCTCAGCCGGAGCCGTGGCTCAGTGTAGTCAGCCGTTTCATTTCTGCGCTTACAATCATTTTAATTTGCTCTTAACAACATTTTTTGTAATTAGTTAATAAAAACGGACCAAAGCGGATTTTATTCAACCATCATTTCGCTTAATTTTTTTACGTCATCAATACTTTCAATTTTCACATGGGTTAAATATTCAAGGTGGATGGACTTAAAAGCGAACCGGATGGAGAGCTGATCAATGTAGCTTTTCAGATCCAATGGGAAGTGATGCATTTTTAATGTGACCGCTTTCGCCGGATAATCGGGATATGTCTTATTAAGTGTGTGTAGGGTTGAACCGTTCGATTCCATTTCATTTCGGATTTCCCGGATGTCCTGCATGAGTATATTGTCTTTGAATTCCCACGGCGCTGTTTCATCCTGAATGGTTGAAATGAATCGGTATCCATTTTTAAAACATTTCAGGAAATATTTGCTGTATTTTTTCCCTCCCAGCGTCTCTTCCAGGAATTTCTGGACGTGTATTTTTCTTTCTTCAACGAACTTTGCCCAGATTCTGAAATGAGGTCTGTAAAGAAAATAACCGAATGGCGTTTTAAGAGAATTCTGCTGATTGAAAAAATTCTTCACATCATAGGTGAGCCGTCTGAGACGGTGGCGAATTTCTGCCGGGAAAAGATGATAAACAGGAGAAATGTTATTGATTTCCCCATCCTTCAGGAAGTCAGATGAAATTTCCAGCTCGCTCACATGAATGGAATATGATTTTTCAACTCCCTGCACGTTCACAGAAATAAAAGCGCCCAGGTCGGACAGTTTAATCAGATTATCAATTGCCAGATCAAATTCCGGCAGCGTGGATATGGACGGAATAGTAGGCGTTTTAAACAGTTCCGGGAATAATGCTAACTGGCTGGAGTGTTCTTTAATCGTCATAACAGCAGAAGTTTAATGATGTTAAACGCAATATGCAACAATGGGGTGAAAATCATAAAACGTGAAATTTCTACTTTTTATGTGTGAAAATTTTAACTCCAAAAACAATAAAAAAGTTAACCAATTTCTTTTGGAATAGGGATTGTTCATGGTAAATTGAAGTCTAGAATTTGTCGAGACAGAAATAGTATTTATCATCAAAGTTGGGAATTAATACAGGGTAACCAAATAAAGAGATGGCTGTAAAAGATAAAAAAAAGAATCAGACACCCATAAAACTTGAAAGTGTTGTGGTTCGTTTTGCCGGGGACTCTGGTGATGGTATGCAGCTTACCGGAAACCGTTTTACATCTACGGCTGCCATCATTGGTAACGATCTCGGAACCTTCCCGGATTTTCCTGCGGAAATACGCGCGCCTGCCGGGACTCTTGCGGGGGTCAGCGCCTTTCAGGTTCAGTTCAGCAGCAAGGACATTTTTACTCCCGGTGATCAGTTGGACGTGCTGGTGACCATGAATCCTGCAGCTCTGAAAGTGCATCTCTCCGAATTGAAAAAAGGCGGAATCATTATTGCAAATAAATCAAATTTTAAACCCAGGAATTTGAAGCTTGCCGGGTATGAGTCCAATCCGCTGGAAGATAAAACACTGTCTGATTATAAAGTCTATGACATTGAAATCAGCAATCTGGTAGCAACAGCACTTGAGGATAAAGGTCTCAATGCCAAGACCATTGACCGAACAAAAAACATGTTTGCACTTGGGCTCATGTACTGGATTTTCAACCGCCCGCTTGATCCCACAATTGAATGGCTTGATAAAAAATTTGCCAAACGCCCGGAACTGGCTGAAGCCAATACTATTGCTCTAAAAGCAGGAAACAATTTTGGTGATATTACAGAAATTTTCCCCTCATCTTATGAGGTAGGTCCCGCTCCGTTAAAACCGGGGTTATACCGCAATATTACCGGAAATCACGCTGCTGGTCTTGGATTGGTGGCTGCGGGCAAACAATCAGGACTTCACCTCTTTTTCAGCGGTTATCCAATTACACCTGCTAGCGAAATTCTACACCAACTTTCACTGTATCGTAATTTTGGTGTAAAAACATTCCAGGCAGAAGATGAAATCGCCTCAGTGGGAGCGGCAATCGGTGCCGCCTTTACCGGAAACCTGGCTGCCACCGCATCCTCGGGTCCGGGGATTGCTTTGAAAGGAGAAGCCATCGGCTTGGCTGTTATTACAGAACTACCGCTGGTGGTTTTAAATGTTCAGCGCGCAGGACCCAGCACCGGAATGCCCACAAAGACTGAACAGGCAGACCTGTTTCAGGCAATGTGGGGACGTAACAGCGAATCTCCATTACCTGTCGTTGCTCCCATAACTCCGGGGGACTGTTTTTATTCCACTTATGAAGCGTGCCGGATTGCCGTAAAATATATGACTCCGATCATGGTTCTTTCGGACGCTTATCTTGCCAATGGATCGGAGCCATGGATAATTCCTAAACTGAAAGATTTGAAGGATTTCAAAGTGAAATTTGCCGTTGATCCAGGCGAGGATGGTGTATTCCATCCATTCGAGAGGAATGAAAAAACACTTGCCCGTCCGTGGGGGCTGCCGGGAACGGTTGGACTTGAACACAGAATCGGCGGTCTGGAAAAAGAAAACATTTCCGGAAATGTTTCCTACGATCCGGACAACCATCAATTGATGACTGACCTTCGCGCACAAAAAGTGGCAGGTGTAGCAAAAGAAATTCCGCCATCTGAAATTTATGGCGACAAAACAGGCGATCTACTGATTCTTGGCTGGGGAAGTTCCTATGGCGCCATACGGTCGGCGGTAGAAAAACTGCGGGAAGATGGAAAAGCAGTTTCCCATGTTCAAGTTCGCTGGATGAATCCGCTGCCGCCTGATCTTGGAGAAATTTTGCTGAAATTCCAGAAGGTGCTCATTCCGGAAGTGAATACGGGCCAATTCATCAAACTGATCCGTTCGGAATTTCTTATTGATGCAGTTGGGCTGAATCTGGTAAGAGGTAAGCCGTTCACAAAATCACAAATTATGGAAAAAGCGGAAGAATTGTTATGAGGCAGAAATGAGTGAAGCAAAAGTACAGACTCCCCTGACGCGGAAAGATTTTATATCGGACCAGGATGTGCGGTGGTGCCCCGGCTGCGGGGACTATTCCATCCTGGCGCAGACACAGAAAACATTCCCCGACCTTGGAGTGCCGAAGGAAAAAATTGTGTTCATTTCAGGAATTGGGTGTTCCAGCCGTTTTCCTTATTATATGAATGCGTTTGGTTTTCACACCATCCACGGAAGGGCGCCTACCATTGCATCTGGTGTAAAGCTTGCAAATCCCGAACTTTCTTTGTGGGTAATCACCGGTGACGGAGACGCCATGAGTATCGGCGGAAACCACTTAATCCACGTGCTTCGCAGGAATATTGATATGAACATTGTTCTGTTTAATAATAAGATTTACGGCCTTACAAAGGGCCAGTATTCCCCTACCTCAGAACTGGGAAAGGTAACCAAATCCACACCCTACGGGTCACTTGACAGGCCCTTCAACCCGCCTGCATTGGCGCTGGGCGCCGCATCAACATTCGTTGCCCGCTCCATTGATAAGTGGACAACCCATCTCCAGTACTCGCTAAAGCGGACTCACCAGCACAAGGGTACTGCCTTCTTGGAAGTGTACCAGAACTGCAACATCTTTAACGACGGCGCATTTGCGGAAATGACCGACAAGGAAGTAAAGAATGATAACGTGCTGGTGCTGGAAAACGGAAAGCCAATGGTCTTTGGCAATGAACATAATAGAGGCATCCGGTTAGATGGATTTACTCCGGAAGTGGTAACAATCGGCAAGGATTATTCAGAGGACGATCTGCTGGTTCACAATGAACAAGACAAAAACCTTGCAGGAGTCCTGGCTAATTTCACCAACAATGATGAATTCCCCACTCCTATCGGCGTGCTTTACAGGGAAGATAAGCCAACCTATGAAGATTTGCTGATTGATCAGATCGCTACCGCAAAAGAAAAACTTGGAGAGGGTGATATCGAAAAACTCCTCAGTGCAGGAGATTCGTGGGAAGTCAAATAACTTGACTTAAGGTTGAACGCAGGTTACTTTCCTTCCGATTAAGAGGAATAGAATATACCTGTGAATAGTTACAAAAATTTCAAATACATAACTTTCGTTTTATTATTTTGTATTTTAACCTATTCCTTCTCTCAATCATTTCAAATTCTGGGTGATGTAAACAACGATGGAACGGTGGATGTTTCTGACATTGAACAGACCATTCAGATAATACTTGGAGTACCACCCAATGACTATGAACTGTGGGCAGCAGATGTAAACCACGATGAATTGATTGATGTATTTGATATTGTATTAATGGTAACAATGATTCTGGGTATTGATTGTCCTGACGATTATCATCCATGTTTTTACAATCTCCTCGAATGTTGTTTTGATACAACAAGCCACAATTTCACGTGGACAATGGATACACTCGGTATATACAATAGTTATCTACTTGACGTTGCAATCATAAATGAGAATGACATATGGGCTGCCGGTGAAATCAAATTGGATTTGTATGGGTATGAAAAATTTAATGCTGTTCATTGGAATGGTAGTGAATGGGAATTTTGGCGTATTGTACCTGAAGGATTTGCTTATTCAAGTAATTTATCTGTATTTGCCTTTTCAAGTGATGATGTATGGATGTGTTCTACAGGCCCGATGCATTGGAATGGAGAAGAGTGGACTGCTTGGGGCGTGGCAGGTGGTTGGCCCTACAATGTGGGGTGGATAAAAGCCATGTGGGGAACATCATCATCAGATCTATATTTTATCGGCAATGACACAAGTGGAAGCAATATCGTACACTATGATGGTGTTAATTTTGAAATGATGGATAACCCCACAGAAACATGGTTAATTGATATTTGGGGCAGTCCTGATGGCAGTGTGGTATGGGCATGCGGGAAAGAAGTTTTTGAACCCTATGTGCTATTGAGACTTCAAAACGGAGAGTGGGAAATAGTCATTGAAAAAGAAAATGTTTCCACATTTTATCCTGACTCAATTTCCGGTGCCATGTACAGTGTTTGGACACCATCAAATGACAGTGTCTATGTATTAACTTCATATTCCCTTTATAGATGTCCGGCTAATACCAGTGGTGAGGGCACTGCCATTTGGCAGGGAAATACATCCCAATGGTCGAACGTAAAAGTACGCGGCAATAGTGAATTTGATATCATTACAATTAGTGAGCCCGGATGGTATTGGCATTTTAATGGAAATAACTGGAATTTTCATGATATGTTGAATCAATATGATATAATTCGGGGCGCTAATTATAAAAATAATGTTGCTGAAATAGTTGGTGTAGATTATTATGGAATATTTAACTCAAGAGGTTTGATCTATACTGGAATTAGAGAAAGGTAGGTAAAATAAAATGGTGCTAAGAATATTCAATTTTATTAAAATTTGTGTAATGGTTATTCCATCTGTTGCTATACAATTCCTTTTTGCACAAACCTATAGTTATAGTGGACCAGAAATTGGCAGTAGTGATCCCGGAGTTGAGATGTGTGTAGATGAATTACCTGACATATCAGAACCCTTAGATGTTTCAGATCAAATTGCACCTAACATTGAACAATTTTGGGGAGAAGATTCACTGGATGAAATATTTGAAGAACCACTCATCCATACTAAACCAGTTTTAGATAGTTCTGTATCAGGAGAATATGGTAGCAGGTCTGAGGAATTATATGTGGATTTTGAAGGTATTTTTAATACAGGAACTCAACCCCCTGATCCTGTAATTGCAGTTGGAGATAATTATATTGTACTTGTGGTAAATCATTCAATTGCAATTCTCAATAAAGATGGAGAATTTGTAAAGCAAACTACATTGGGAACTTGGTTCGAGAATGTTGATCCTGCAGGAGATGACTATATTTTTGACCCAAAGGTAATTTATGATCATTATTCAAACAGGTGGGTTGTTCTTGGTTTAACCAAAACTAATGATGAGTCAGCCTACATGGTTTCGTTTTCACAGACCTCTGATCCAACAGGTTGCTGGTATAATTATAATCTTAATGCTAAAGTAAATGGCGAACTATTTACCGATACTGATCCAGACTATCCCGGATTAGGTTTCGATCAAGATTTGATAGTAATTACTTCAGATCAATGGTTATCAGGCACTTATGATTTTGCGAGAGTTCGAATTATTGATAAATCTGAACCTTATAGCGGAAACATTATCCGATGGGTTGATTTCTGGGATTTTAAATATTGGATCAGTCAAACATCAAGAACAATAAAACCGGCACATCATTTTGGTGATAATAATGGGATTTTTTATTTATTCCACACCAAGGGTATAAGTGGTGGTGCAGAAGTTGTTTATTGGTTTATTAAAGAACCATTTAATCCTATTCCCACTGTTGATAGAAAAATAATTTCTGTTGACCCATACTCACACCCCGGTAATGTACCACAAAAAGATGTCGGAGATGAAGAATTATTAATACATTTTGGTTGCCTAACACAAGACATTACATACAGAAATGGGAAAATATATTCAGTATTCTCAACAAAATATGATTGGGGTAGTGGTGATGTTGGAGCAATAAGATATTTGATCATAGATACTAATGTTGGAGTTTTGGTTGATGATATTACCTACGGTTCAGATGGGTTATACTATTTCTATCCAAACATATATACGGACAGTGATGAAAATGTATTATTGGTATTTAACAGATCCGGAGAAACTGAATATGCTGGAGTACGATGGACATTCAGACTTGCTTCAGATGGGTGGACCAGGCCTTCCTTTGAACTTAAAAGTGGCGAGGGTCCTTATTATAGACCTAACGATTGGCAAAATCGGTGGGGAGATTACACCGGTATTGCTATTGATCCTACTGATTCAAAGCTAATTTGGTTTTACGGTGAATGGGCAACAACCGTTCACGATGAATGGGGTACATGGGTAGGCGCTTTCAAATTTTTACCTGTAGATGTTCCTGTAGTTTTTAGTAACATGTACGGGAATGTTAATGCAGGAGGATCACTTTTGGTGAATGAAAATGTAGAAATTGAATCCGGTGATACATTTTACATGATGAATGAAACATCAAATAAAGTAAAAACGATGAATGAAAGATTTGAGAATTGGAACAACAATGAGTTTACAATAAAGCATAATAATTGGAATTATAATAGATTAGATTATATCTTGACACATCATTTTGAACTTGAGCAGAATACTCCACAAAACCAGGTTGCATATTTTGAAAAAATTGATGAAGTAGTTTTTTCTTTACTACCTTCTGATATTATAGAAACGACCTTACCTGTTGAAATAAAAGATCCATGGTGGATGGACCCTATATCCGGCGATCAGCCGGGCACATTTCAGGTTATACAAAATGATGGATCTCATGAAGTATTTTTAAACCAGGGAGGATATGATCCAAACAATTTACAATTTCCTTATTATTCAATTTGGTCACCACTCTCTATTGAATATGAAAATGATTTATGGGTGTTTAATCAATGGGAATCTAACCCGGGTGCCAGTTCATTATTTAGTGATAATGAATTATTCTGGGCTGACATCCTATTTGATCGATTTAATTTTCAAATAACTGCAAATTATATAACATACCCAGAAATCGGAATGTCAAATGAATATAATACCGGTTGGAACTTGGTAGGTTTGCCATTACAGGTAGTTAATTCATTAGTTATTTCGGTATTTCCAAATGCTATTCCTGGTTCTTTATTCTCGTGGTCAGGTGGTACTGAGAATACTTATCAAAATGAAAATGGACTTAACTGGGGTAAAGGGTACTGGATCCAATTTCCATATGAAGTTTCAAATACTATAAATGGAATGCATTATACCAGGTCTGTAAATGAATTGCAAGAAGGTTGGAATTTAATTTTGACACTTGGATAGACATGGTTTACACATTGGTAATTTAAGTTA
>CEQE01148826.1_pt1 | contig 13848 bp, 8 predicted proteins | sample 356201 | NCBI WGS metagenome assembly CEQE01 (sample SAMEA2619970, study PRJEB7988) | marine metagenome | biome: marine biome (ENVO:00000447); feature: mesopelagic zone (ENVO:00000213) & marine oxygen minimum zone (ENVO:01000065); material: "saline water (ENVO:00002010), including plankton...
GAAGGATTTGTCCATTTTCATACAGGGATTCATGGTATTGGGGATCTCAAACCTGAAGAACGTGACTGGAGAAACCCAGTTGCCCGTCTCTCAATTCGGCAAGAGAAGTGATTTTCCTCAGTATTGATAGCGCCTATCTACAGATAAGGCTGTTCGTTGTATGCGAGGTTGAGGAGAAAAAATCGATAAGGGGTACTGTTTGGGATGAGATGTAAATGGTTTATAGGGTTAGTGTTTTATGGTCTTCCTATACGCTGAGATAATTTCTTTCCTTCGGAAGCAGTTTAAGGTATGGTCGTTGACCATACCTGTTGCTTGCATGTGGGCGTAACAGATGGTTGAACCTATAAAGGTAAAGCCACGGTGGCGAAGATCGTTGCTTAAAGCATCGGACTCCGGAGTGGTGATGGGATAGTCCTTCATGCTTCTGAGTCGATTCACAATCGGTTGACCATTTACAAATTTCCAAATGTAGGTATCAAATGTTCCAAATTCTTTTTGCAGATCAATGAATTTTCTAGCATTGTTAACTGCGGCGATGATTTTGAGTCGGTTGCGGATAATTCCTGGATTGTTGAGGAGTTTTTCTATTTTCCTTTCGGTATACCTAGCGACTTTCTTGGGGTCAAACTGATCAAACGCTTTGCGATAGTTCTCTCGTTTGCTGAGTACGATATACCAGCTAAGGCCAGCTTGCGCCGATTCTAAGGTGAGAAACTCAAACCATAGTCTGTCGTCGTGGATAGGAACCCCCCATTCCTTGTCGTGATACGCAATATAATCTGCTTTCGTGAGATCTACCCACGGGCAGCGTTTGAGGTTTACATCATGTAGCTTCATCGATCTTTTACTTTTGGCGCATCCCTTTTACGAATACTTTCCCTTGGATGATTTTGTGGGCTGGCCGGTTTTCTATCATTTTAAATCGTGCAAACTCTCCTTGGCATTGAGGACAATGTAAGTTTCCTGCGGTCCTATCATCGACAATGCGTTCTACAAAGCATTTCACTAAGCTTCCGTTTCCTCCCTTGTGATACTTGTAGAGAATAATTCGACATTTTGCGCAATAGATTGTGATTGTGCGAAAGTTCTTTGTCACAGCGGTTTCATATTGTTGCAATCTTTCTGTTCAGGAATGATGATATGTTCGCTAGCTGGATATTTAGTGAAGATTCTCCGTTGACAATTACGTGAGCATTTTTTCTTGTTGGAAGAACAAGGGTGTTGTAACTGTTATGCACAAACTTTTCATATCGATTTATCGTCTCCTGCTTACTCGTTCCTCTGATGCTAGTATCTCGAGTAATTCTTCGCGATAACATGGTCTCGAGAGATGTTTCAACAAATATTTTTAAATCTGCAATTTCGTTTAAACTCGTATAGTACAATGCAAACAATCCCTCGAGAATAAGGATGTCTGGTTGTGGGCCTTGAAATGGACGAAATGTTCGTTTGCGTGTGATGAAATTGTAGTGTGGAAGAAACTGAATGGTGCCAGTGTAAATTTCCTCAATATCGCGAAGTGCCATCCCAATGTCAATGGCATCAGGCACATCAAGATTTGTTATAGAGGCTTTTTTTTTGCTGAAGTGTGCTGTGTCATCATAATAATGATCAAGAGGGAGGACAAAAACGTGACGTGATGGGAATAGCAAATGTAATTGATTAGCAAGCGTAGACTTTCCTGAACAACTCCCTCCGCCGATGGTCAAGAATTTCAACTTTCCAACTCGTTTCTATTCAGGGTTCTAAAGCGTTCGCCAAAATGTTCCTGTTTCATTGTTGTGTTCCGTATTGTGTAGGTTGTTTGGCTCGATCAAGTAATTGGGGTTTACTGGATGGGTGTTTTCTTATTCTTCCTCTGTGAGTGGGATGATTTGAACAGGACCAAATGTAGACAATGCTTTCTTAAAGGCTTGGGCTTTTCCCACAGTCATGATGGTGAGATTGTCTGGGTGGTAGTGTGTTTTTGCGGCAGTGAGGAGGTCATCTGCGGTTAGTTTTACGACGTTGTCACGATAGCGTTCGAGAAAGTCAGAAGGGAGTTCGTAATATTCCAATGACATCAATCGGCTTACAATGGCGCCTGCATTTGAGAACGAAAACACAAAGGAATTCAAAAACGCATCCTTTGCTCGATTGAGTTCTTCCGGAGTCACCTGCTCTTCGCTCATCCGTTTAAGATGTGCCATCATGCTTGTGATTGCTTGATGGGTCGTTTCACTTTTGGTTTGGGCGTAGAGAAGGAGGCTGCCGAGATCAAAATTTCCTGCCCGCAGTGTACTTCCGACGGAGTATGCAATCCCTTGGCGAGTACGTACGTCTTGAAACAATCGACTACTAAATCCTCCTGCTCCCAAAATGTCATCAAGGATGGCTAATGCAAAGTAATCCTGATGATTCTGACGGATTGATAGATGCCCGATACGAAGATGTGTTTGGGTCACATCTTTCTCAACGTGATTGACCGATCCTTTGATATTCGGATTTACTGGGGGAACAGACGGGAAAGTGACGTCAGATTTAGGCCAGTCTCCAAATACGTTACGTAACGTGGAAATCATTTCCTCGCGCTCAAAGTCGCCGGTCACACCAAGCATCATACTATTAGGATGGAAATATGTTTGGTGGAATGTTTTGAGGTCATCTCGTGTAATACTTGAGATCCCTTTTGCCGTACTGATACGACCGTAGGGGTGATGGTGACCATATAGGACTTTGTAGAATTCCCTACTAGCAATTCCAGATGGACGATCGTTTTGTCGGCGTATGTTTTCCAGTGCACGTTTTTTTGCTAGGTCTAGTTTGCCTTGTTCAAATTGTGGAGTGCGGAGCATGTCAACGAAAATCCCGAGTGCAAAATTGAGGTCTTTTTTTAATACATCCAGCGATGCGCTACCAGAATCGGATCCAACATGGACATTAATATTGGCGGAGATAAATTCGATCGCTTCGTCGATTTCATCTCCGGTTCGGTTTCCCGAACCTCCAGTTCGCATTATGGATCCGGTCATTCCTGCGAGTCCGACCTTGTCGGCTGGTTCGTAGATGGCTCCGGTCTTGACCATAACGTTGATACTAATTAACGGCAATTCGTGATCTGGAAGGAGATACACGATCATGCCGTTCTCAAGAATAAGGCGTTCTGGCTTAGGGGGAGTGAACTTCACCGGCTCAAACTCCATTTTACGAGGGTCTATGGAAAGCAATTCAGGGATATTTTGAGCGTTGGTCAGTGCTGGGGCTGAAACGAAAATTGCAATTGATACAAATGGTGTCATGAGTCCAAGTAGGGAAAACTTGTATTCGGGTTTCATTGCGCAGGTCCTCTTTTCTTATTCTTGATCAAGGTTGCAACGACGCGATTCTTCTTCACTAGATATTTTTTTGCTGCACGTTGTATATCTTCTTGGGTGATTGTGGCAATTCGGTCTCGTATTTCAATGAGATAATTCCAATCACCCGCGATCGCCTCAAAGTAGGTAAGTTGGGAAGCGAGTCCACTATTGGATTGAAGTGATCGTATAAGATAAGCGTCGAGATTATTGACTACTTTTTCAAGTTCTCTAGGTTCAATAGGGTCTGTTTTCAGTTTGTTAAGTTCTTCATATATCGCTTCTTCAAGTTCGGCCGTTGTATAAGGGGATCGTGGTACTGCGCTGATTACAAAAAGATTAGGAAAGCGATTGCCGGGAAAACCTGTAAAAGATCCAATACGTACGGCAAGTTGTTTCTTCTGCACGATCTGTTTGTGCATTCGTGAAGTACGTCCGGAAGACAGGATTGAATCAATAACGTCAAATACGGCATCATCAGGATGCTCAACTCCGGGTTTGTGAAATCCGATCATTACAAACGGTTCAGCGTCGTACTGCACATCAACTCGGCGTTCACCATTTTGAGGAGGCTCCACTGTCATCAGGGGAGGGGGTGGTAATTGGCTAGGTATTGGGCCAAAGGTTGTCTCAATTAGCGTGATAACATCTGGCGGGTGAATATCTCCCACAATCGCAAGAACAGCGTTATTCGGACCATAATGCTCAGCAAAAAACGCTTGGGTTTTGGTTGCAGTGAGATTTGCAATATCGGTAGGCCATCCGATTATAGGATTGTGGTATGGATGTGCCCAAAATGCCGTTGATGTGAATGCTTCAAACATCCGTCCTGATGGACTATTATCTGTTCGTAAACGTCGTTCTTCAAGGACAACACCCTTTTCTTTGTAGAATTCTCGTAGGACGGTATTGCGCATTCGGTCAGACTCAACCGCAGCCCACATAGGAAGTCGGTTTGCTGGGAGGCTGACGATGTAGCGTGTGAGTTCACTTGAGGTGCTCGCATTGAGCCCAACTGCCCCATGGGAATCATACAACAGTCCGAATTCGTTCTGAATTGTAAGGGCGTTAGCCTTGGTTTCTAGTTCTAAAAATTGCCGTTGCATGGCTTTGAGTTTTTCGTCATTGGGAATTGCGTTGTTGCGTTCTCTGAGGATTGCCTGATCAAGTTGATCGAGTTTGTCCAATAATACCCGTTCGGTCTCGTAATCAGATGTTCCAAGTGTTTTGGTTCCTTTAAAGGCCATGTGTTCGTAGAGATGGGCGACACCTGTAATTCCAACATGTTCGTTAACACTTCCAACCTTAAAGGTGAGATTAATTGATACGATGGGAGCCTGATGTCGTTCGACCATCAACAATGTAAGGCCATTGGTGAGGCGATGTTCAATTACCCTGTCTGCAAGGGTTTCAGATTGCGCAAAGGCGCTGGGTTCCCAGAGCCCAATAAAGATGATCAACGTAATGGTGTACCATGCTCGCAAGTCCAATTTTTTCAAATAGTGGATGGAGTGGTATTGGAGTTTGGTCATGGCTAGGGTGCAAAAGATTAAGGGATAGTGAGAGATAGGAGTTGTGCTCAGTTCTGGGTGCATTATGTCTCCTTTAGAGATTTTTTCTTTGGGGAAAAGTGCGAGGGGATTTAAAAATCATTATTGAAACAGTGTGGTCAACTCCTCAGCGCGTTCGCAAAAAAAATCAGGTCTAGATGCTTTCAAACTTTCGTGCGTTCCCATGCCATAGCCAACTGCACACGACTTGATCCCTGCGGCTTGCGCAGCTTGCACATCAAGGACGCTATCTCCAATCATAACAGCTTTCGATCGCTCAACCTTGAATCCTTCTACGGCCTTGAGTATCATTGCCGGGTGTGGTTTCAGCTCTTGTGTGCCTTCGCTTCCGATTACCATTTCAAACTGATTGACGACAGCTAATCCGTTGAGAATTGCCATGGTATAGTCGGTTGGCTTATTGGTGACAATAACTTTTGGTTTTCGGGAAAAATGCGCAAGAACGTTGTCAATACCAGGGTGGAACCGAGTGGTGTCGAGTAGATGGTCAAAATAATGCTGACGAAAGATCTTTAGAGCCTCATCGCATCGTGATCGTTTTTCTACACCAACAGATTGTTTGAGGAGTTGTCGTACGCCCTCGCCTACATATCCGTAAATTACTTGTTCGCTGAGTATTGGCATATTCATATCAGTGAGGGTTAGATTGACTGCAGTGGCAATATCTTTTTTCGAGTCAATCAGGGTGCCGTCAAGATCAAAAATGATAAGGTCAAGAGGAATCATAATAAAAAGTGTCCAAAGTTAGTGAGCGTAGAATCTTTCAACAAATAGTTTAGAAAATCTGTAGAAGTTCATGAAACAATCAGTGCTTTTGTACGAAACATCTTCTCAGAGGAAAGCAAGACTGGGACTACCCGATTGTCTTCGCATTTCACTAGTCTCGGTTAGTGTAAGGAAGTACCCGGATCTTGTAAAGAGGGCATTCTTTAATCTGTAGCCGCTACATGTTGTGACAAAATCAGCTCTTCTTTGCAAAGCTAAAACTGTTCTTGAATGGGAGACATTGTTGGGGTGGCTTGCCAAGCACGCGTGTTCAACCATGGGGGTGGATTTGTGTCGAAGCCTTCGGCTTGCAGCTCACAAGGTTGATGCAGAGCAGATGTTGGGTGAAACGCGTGAGATGTTGGTATTGCAGGATCGGAAAGAAGGATTTTCTCTGGTGACATTTCCCGACCTTCGTCCTATGCTGCGACGCCTTTCGAAAGGTGGAACGCTTGAGACGGGTGAATTCCATCAGATTTCTATGGTGCTTGGGCAGATAGCAGAGGTTAAGGCTAAATTGCTAGCGACACGTTCGTTAACCCCGTTGCTTTGCCAAAAATCGAGCCTTTTGAGTGAGTATACGCAAGTCAAGAACGTTCTCGATCGCTGTATTGATGAAGAAGGGAAGATTCGTTCAAGTGCAACTTCTGAGTTGCGCAAACGCATAGAGACACTTCGGAGCTGCAAGGAACAGATTCGGAAACGAATGGATGAGATGCTCAATAAGGCAAAGTTCTCAGAGCTTCTTCAGGAAAAGTATTTTGATCTTCGTGCGAGTAGGTATGTGTTGCCGGTTCGTGCGGAGTGTCAATCTCAAGTTCCTGGAATTGTTCATGATGTGTCGGCGAGTGGTGCAACAGTGTTTATTGAGCCACGTGAATTGATAGAGCGAAATAACAAGATGAAAGTTGCAGAAATTGAAGTAGAACGCGAAGTCAGAAGAATTCTGAATGATCTTGCCCAATCTCTTGTACCGCATACGGAGAGCATTGCCGGTGATCTTATGTGTTTAGCTGAATTTGATTGTCTTGTGGCAAAGGCAGTATTGAGTCGTCTTCTGGATGCAAAGGATGTTTTCCTCAATACTAATGGGCGTCTTCGACTTGATCGAGCACGCCATCCACTTTTGCTTCTTTCGCGCTTACATGCGCGGATACAAGGTGATTTAACAACAGATAAGAGGGGAGAAGAATCAAAAGCCGATATCATTCCAAATGATCTTTACCTTGAAGATACAGTAAAAGCTCTTGTGATTTCCGGACCAAATGCGGGAGGAAAAACCGTGACTTTAAAGCTGTTGGGCTTGTTTTCCTTAATGGTGCGCGCGGGTTTGCCTCTCCCATGTGAAGCGGGATCCGAAATGGCGTTTTTCCCCGAAGTGTATGCAGATATAGGGGATGCCCAAGATCTCACTCGTGATCTCTCGAGTTTTTCCGCTCACATTACGCAGATGATTGGATTGCTTCAGCACGCCAAACCTGGTGCACTTGTCTTGCTTGATGAACCTGTTACGTCAACAGATCCAACGGAAGGGGCCGCTTTAGCTGAGGCATTGTTACTCCGTTTAACAGAACAAGGGATGAAGGTTGTTGTCACAACGCATTATCCAAGGCTTAAAGTGCTTGCACAGTCACGCGTAGGCTTTCTCAATGCCAGCGCTGAATTTAATGTGGCCACACTTTCACCAACATATCGTATTCTATTTGGCTTTCCAGCTGGAAGTTCAGCTCTTGATATTGCTGGGCGGTTGGGTATGGATGAGGTGCTGTTGAAAGATGCATTGGATCGAGCAAAGGAAGGAACGATAACTGGAGATCAGCAGGAGATAATCCGGATCGTTGATGAACTCCAGCAACAAAAGAGTTGTCTCGAAGATGAACTGGCGCGTGCGCAGGTTGCGCGAGAAAAGAGTGAGCGTTTAGCACACGCGCAGCAGAAAATAATGACCAAGTTTCAAGAGAGTGAACGAGAATTAAAGAATGATGTGCGAAAAAAAGTAATTCAATCGTTTGCGGTGGCAAAAAAGAAGATTCAGCAATTTCTTGAAGAAGCAAAAAAAGAACAGTCTCTAGCAAGCATTAAACGAGCAAAGGATCAGATTGTTGTAATTGAGAATGAGACCATAGAGCAATTTTCGGATCAGAGCTCTCGTGTTTCGCTTGAACAACTTCAAGCAGGGGATCAGGTGGAGATCAAACCTTTGGGCGTACTGGGAACATTATCTGAATCTCCACAATTAAATCGTCGAGTGCGTGTCCGTATTGGGGAACGCGAGCTGTCAGTCGACGTCAAGCATCTTGGTGGGCGAATCAAAGAGGTATCCAGCAAACACGATTCAGAGTCACAGGCAGTGGCACAGAAGCTCTCCTTTCGTGCTGCAATGGCTCCCGATTCAGAAATCCTTGATGTTCGAGGAAAGTTTGCGGATGATGCGTTATGTGAAATGGTAAGTTTCCTTGACCAGATGTCGCTGACTAATACGCATCTCGCACGTGTGATACATGGGCATGGAACTGGAAAACTCAAACAAGTATTGCGGGAATACTTAAAAGAATCTCCTTACGTGGAGAGTTTTCGTCCTGGTAATCGTGAGGAAGGAGGAGATGGCGTCACCATCATAGATTTGAAATAGTGGTAGTTCTCTCTCAACGAGTTTGAGTATCCAGAGATTAAGTTTACTTGCAAGTATAGAAGTGAAGACTTATACCACGAGCCTTGGAAAACTTTTTCAGCAGATCTTATTTAGTGATCCCTCACCGCATTATGTGAAAATTTTGTTTTTGCTGAGACTTCGTTGTGAATGTGAAGCGCTTGTCGCAGCATATTCAATGCCCAGTGAGCAGCTTGGGAGCGGATGCTATTTCGGTTTCCTGGGAAGAATTTCTCGTGATGGGTGATCGTCTTATCGTCTGGACCTGCTAGAGCGATGTGTATGGTTCCAACTGGTTTTGTTGCACTTCCTCCGCTTGGCCCAGCTATTCCAGTAAGGCCAATTCCGTAATCGCTTTGGTATTGTAATCGAACGTTTTGTGCCATTGCGATTGCGATAGGCTTACTCACTACCCCATGTTTCTGCATTGCTTCTTTTTTAATTCCAAGCAAGGCTGTTTTCAATTTGTTGGAATAAGGGACAATGCCTCCGAGGAAATAATCGCTTGATCCAGATATGCGCGTTAGTCGTTCTGCTAAGAGGCCTCCGGTGCATGATTCAGCTGTCGTTAGGGTGTTCTGTTGGTTTGCGAGTAAGTGCCCGACTGCCTTTTCAAGGCTCCAGTCGGCTTGGTCGCTAAAAACGTCATTTCCAATCAATTCGCGCAACCTCTGTTGCATGGTGTAGAGTTTTGTTTTGCGATGAGTCTCTTCTCCCTGTGCTTTGAGGTGAAGAATAACTTCACCTGGTGATCCGAGAATGGTGATCCATTCTCTTCCAAATTCTTTGTAGGCAGGTAGAATACGCTCCTCAATTTCTGATTCTGGAATACATGCAATTTTTAACATCGTGCGTTCAATCCTTTTTTGGATTCCATTTTCAGAGGTGTGTTTTTTAAGCCATGGATTGAGATAGGTTTCGATCATGTGATCAACTTCACGCGGGACTCCTGGGAGAAGAAAGATTGTTGTTTCTTGATGCTCAATGCAAATGCCAGGTGCTATACCGCACATATTTTCGAGTGCCGTTCCTCCTTCTATCATCATAGCCTGTTTGCAGTTTATTTCTCCCATTTTTCTATTCACGAGGGTTAAGCGGTGCCGCAATTTTTCCTCTATTTTTGGATCGATCAAAAGCGATTTTCCAAGTGCTTCTGCGACAGCGGAGCGTGTCACATCGTCGGTGGTTGGTCCAAGACCCCCGGTCGTGATGATTAGATCTGTATGTGGAATTAGTTGTTTGATAGCTTTGCTAATATTTTTTTCGTTGTCTCCGATTGTCAATTTCCCAATCAGGTCGACCCCAAAGAGTTCAAGTGCTTCGGTAATATGGAGAGAATTCTTATCTAGTTTAGTGGTGGAAAGAAGTTCAGAACCAAGTGCGATGATTGTCGCTTTCATGTGCAAATTCCAACGATCATTATTTTCTCAGTTTATTATGAAGAGTACCTAGTATAGTAGTGTACCTTATCACTTAAATTCTGGTTAGTGGTAAATCTATGTGAGTTGACTGACAAGTTTCTCAGCAGGGTAGGTTAGAATCTCAGCAAGTGTTGGGTGATAATGAGGTATACGAAGAATGTCATGGACGGTGCCTTCGTAATACATGATAGTGATCAGTTTATGGATGAGTTCAGAGGCTTCAGGGCCAACAATGTGTCCACCAATGATCACTCCAGTTTTTGGTTTACATAACACTTTGACGTGGCCGTAAGTTTCTCCGAGGGTCATAGATTTTCCATGATCTCCAAAGGGATGTGATGCGATTAGATATGGAATTTGATGAGTCAAGCATTCTTTTTCACTGAGTCCGACGCTGGCGATTTGTGGGTTAGTGAACACGACTTGTACCTTTAGTCGATCATTCCACTGACGAGGTGGAGAGTCTGAATGTGTTGCATTCCAACCCGCAATCTCACCTTGCTCAATGGCAATGTGCACGATTTCATGGAGGCCTGTAACATCACCTATTGCAAAGATGTGAGGTTGGTTGGTTTTCATCTCTGCATTGACATGGATCCGACCATGCGTCGTGGTGACTTTTGCGGTGTCTAAATTGAGGCCATTGATATTTGGATGTCGTCCTAGTGCTTGCAAGATGACTTTTCCTACCGCTGTTTTCTTTTTTCCTTTGTGTGCAAAGTGGGCAGTATGTAGTGTGCCATTTGTGGTGAATTGATTCAATTTTGTGTTAGTGAAGACGGTCATGCCTTCTTCTCTGAATCGAGCCTCAAGTGCTCTAGCAAGGTCTTCGTCACCGGTGGATAGGAGATGATCGCTACGTTGGATAAGGGTCACGGTAGTTCCGATGCGACGAAAGAATTGAGCTAATTCGGTGGCGACGGGTCCACCTCCAAGTACCACCATAGAGTCGGGAAGGTTACGTATTTCTAGAGCCTCATCACTTGTGAGGTAATTTGTATCATCAATCCCAGGAATAGGTACATGAGATGGACGAGATCCGGTGGAGATGATAAAGGATTTCGCCGACAGGGTTTTCTCTCCAACCTGAATTTTGTTAGGGGAGAGAAACGAGGCGTGGTCTTGATATAGGGTAAACTGTGCGTTGTTGAGCGCCTCAATACGATCATTTGCGAATTCTTTGATCAATTGATTTTTACGATTGATGATTGCCGGGAGATTGGCTTTTGTGTGTACAGAGTGCAATCCGAACTCCTCGGCGCGCTTCATTAGCGACATGATATCGGAGGAGCGAAGGATGGTTTTTGTTGGCATGCAACCTTGAAGGATGCAGAGGCCTCCAAGTGGACCGTGGTCAATGATCGCTACATCTGCACCAGCGTCTCTAGCTGTACGTGCTGCAGCGTATCCGGCAGATCCACCCCCGATGACAATGATGTCGTGGGTCATGGGGTATTCGGAGAACTCAGGCGATAAAGCATGGGCACGTTCGATTTGAGGCTGAGGATAGAACGAGAAGATTCAGTGGGCGCTGAGGCGATTTATTGATTGCAATTTGTTCTGAAATAACCGTCATGATGAGTTGTATCATAACGATATTTTAGATTCGTTTCCAATGTGGAGAAGTCTAGGGTTTGCTGTCAGCTAGTTTGAAAATCCGGGGGAGAATTTCCCGAGGCTCATCTGCACTGTCAACTACAACTACGCGATCCGAAGGGGAGAAGGAGACAGGGAGAATGACAATTTTGCCAACGCGCTGCCTCCGCCTCCACCCCCGCGTCTTCCAATGCTTGGTGTTTGTTGTACACCATATTTCGCAGGGAAGCTTTGAGGATGGGTTACATCATATTTGTCGTTTGGCTGCTCAATATCAATAGCATGCTCTTGGTCAGGATTTCCTATAGGCATCAGGATGAACCCAAGTAATAATTTGCTCCGTGTGATAATTAACAAAGTTGTGTATTTGTTGCTAGAGTGGAGTTGGAAAGGTTTTCAATCCTCGACACTCTTGTGCAGTTCTGGCATGGTACGTGTCAGGATGGAAAAGCAACCTAGATAATAATCAATGGACTCTTTATAACGTGAAACATCTTTATATTGTTGATGCCTCATGGTTTATTTTTCGTTCGTACTACGCGATTCCCCCACTCAGGAGGGCGGATGGCACACCGGTTAATGCGGTATTTGGGTTTACCAACTTGCTAATGAAGTTATTGGAGGATTTAAATCCTGATCATATCGCGGTTACCTTTGATATGGGACGAAAAACCTTTCGTAACAATATCTATGCGGACTATAAGGCCAATCGATCTGACCCTCCTGAGGATCTAATTCCCCAATTTGATCTGGTTCGTGATGCGACACGGGCATTTAACCTTGATTGCATCGAGATGCCAGGTTTTGAGGCGGACGATCTGATTGCAACTTATACTCGTTTGGCCGTTGGAGCAGGAGCATGTGTAACGATCATTTCGGCAGACAAAGATATGATGCAGCTTGTCTCGGATAAGGTCAATCTCCTTGATGTCATTAAGAACCGTTCAATTGGCCCTGATCAGGTGGTTGAAAAATTTGGAGTTGGTCCAGAGAAAGTCGTTGAGGTTCAGGCATTAGCAGGGGATGCTATTGACAATGTGCCTGGAGTTCCTGGCATTGGTCCGAAAACAGCAGCGCAATTGATTATTCAATATGGCGATGTGGAATCGCTCATTGCACGGGCAGAAGAGATTAAACAACCCAAGCGGCGGGCAAGTATCTTGGAGAATGTGGAAAACGCTCGTCTTTCAAAACGCTTGGTAACGCTTAAAGATGATGTTCCTATTCCTGTTCCCCTAGAAGCTCTCGCTCTGCGACGTCCGGACTCAGCTGTCCTGCTGCAGTTTCTTTCCGAGCAAGGATTTAAATCGATCATTACAAAGGTGCAACATCAATTGCGTATGGACAGGAAGTCAGTGGCTAACAGTGGCGAGGTTTTGCCAGAAGAGATGATTCTAAATGAAGCCAAATATGAGTTGGTTCAAACGATCTCTTCACTTGAAAAATGGGTGAGGCAAGCTAGATACATGGGTTATGTTGCGATTGATATCGAGACAACATCTCTGGACGAATCTCGAGCTGTGCTTGTTGGTGTGTCGATGTGTATTCAGGCGGGCTCTGCGTGTTATATCCCATTGGGTCACCGTACAATTTCTTCCACTTTCGATGGGGATGGTGCAATAGAAACACCAATACAAATTCCTCTGGATCAGGCTATGGCAATACTTCGTCCTTTATTTGCTGATCCCGCTGTTATCAAAATTGGGCAAAACATCAAATATGATATGCGAGTATTGGCACATTATAAAGTTGCTGTTTATCCTGTGGATGACACGATGCTCCTTTCTTATGTTCTTGATGGAGGGAGTCATGGGCATGGTATGGATGCGCTTGCAGAGCTTCACCTTGGTCACACCACGCTGAAATATAAGGATGTCGTAGGAGTTGGGAAATCGCAAGTGACATTTGATTATGTGCCCCTTGACAAGGCTTTAGCCTATGCTGCTGAGGATGCTGATATTACATTGCGTTTGTATAAATTTTTGAAGCCTCGACTTGTTAGAGAACATATGATTGCGGTGTATGAACGTCTCGAGCGGCCCTTGATCTCTGTTTTGGCGATCATGGAATCTACTGGAATCCAAGTCAATGGAGGCGAGCTCAAGCGTTTGAGTGAGGATTTTGCAATAAGGATGACTGTTCTAGAAGAAAAAATTTATGAGCTTGCTGGGCATTCGTTTAATGTTGCGTCGCCAAAACAGCTAGGGGAGGTTCTTTTTAATGAGATGGGGTTTGAAGGAGGAAAGAAAACTGAAACTGGTGCGTATGCGACGGGTGTAGATGTGCTTGAAGGGCTTGTGGCACAGGGGCATGTACTTCCATCGTACGTGATGGAATGGCGGCAGATCTCAAAGCTCAGGAGCACTTATGCTGACGCATTGATTGGACAGATCAACCCTCGTACAAGTCGTATTCACACATCGTACTTTATGGCTGGTGCATTTACCGGACGCCTATCCTCAACCAATCCAAATCTCCAAAACATTCCAGTTCGTACGGAAGCAGGGCGT
>CEQE01136554.1_pt1 | contig 13842 bp, 9 predicted proteins | sample 356201 | NCBI WGS metagenome assembly CEQE01 (sample SAMEA2619970, study PRJEB7988) | marine metagenome | biome: marine biome (ENVO:00000447); feature: mesopelagic zone (ENVO:00000213) & marine oxygen minimum zone (ENVO:01000065); material: "saline water (ENVO:00002010), including plankton...
CTCTTCACAACAGCCTCTGCTACCTTAACAACAACATTCTTATCCAAGGTGTAAGGCAGGATATCGTCTTTTGTAGGCTCCACGCAGCTTGCAATAGCCTCTGCAGCAGCTATCTTCATCTCATTATTTATTTTAGTGGCTTTTGCATCTAAGGCACCTCTAAAAACTCCTGGAAATGCCAAAGAATTATTTATTTGGTTGGGAAAATCACTTCTTCCAGTTCCTACAACAGCTGCTACCTTGCTAGCTTCATCTGGCATTATCTCTGGAACAGGATTGGCCATTGCAAAGACAATTGCATCCTTATTCATGACCTTTAGGTCATCTGCAGTAAGTAAGTTTCCAGTAGAAACACCAATAAAGACATCAGCTCCAGCTAAAGCACCTTTTAAACTTCCCTGTCTCTTTGAATTATTGGTTATTTTTGCTAATGCTTTTTTAAATTCATTCAAATCAGGCCTTCCATCATAAATTACTCCTTTGCTGTCGCACAAAACAATTTCCTTAACAGAAGTGCAGATTTTTTTATCAATACCTATGCATAATAATAATTTAGTTACTGCAGTGCCTGCAGCTCCGGCGCCATTAACAACGATTCTTAAATCTTCTAGATTTTTACCTACAACCTTTATAGCATTAATCAAGGCAGCTAAAACAACTATTACTGTACCGTGCTGGTCATCATGCATGACTGGGATTCCAATATCTTGCAATGCGTCTTCTATTCCAAAGCATCTAGGAGCTTTAATATCCTCTAGATTAATACCTCCAAAAACTGGGGCTATATTTTTCACTATATTTATTATTTCATCATCTTTTTGATTCTTAATAGCAATTGGAAAAGCATCTATACCTGCAAGCTCTTTAAATAAAACAGATTTGCCTTCCATTACCGGCAAAGAAGCTTCTGCTCCTATGTTTCCTAAACCCAAAACTGCAGATCCATCAGTAACAACAGCAACAGAATTAGCTTTCATTGTGTAATCATAAACTGTCTTTTTATCAGCAGCTATCTTCTTGCAAACCTCTGCCACGCCAGGAGTATAGACTAAACTTAAATCCTTTTTTGTCTTGACATCTACCTTGGATTTTGTTGCCAGCTTTCCCTTATTCCCTTTATGCAGCTTTAATGCTTCTTCTTTTATGTCCATTTTAATTTAATTTCAAATTGGATTTAAAGAGAATGAGCAATAAGTTGGTATTTTTAAAGGTATTGGAACAATAAGTTTAAAAATTAAATTTATCTTCAATCCGGCTTCGGCAAAAATGTTATTGGTAGTAAAATTTTTGCCAAGTGTAAATATTGTTGCCGAAGGCAACGGATTTAATAATTTAAATTTTTAATTTCTAAATTTTGTCGAAAAGCGGCAGATTGAAGTTTGTCTAATGCCTATTACTAAATCATAGAATATCAAACAAGAGCTTTTCCATCTCCCCTTTGTCAAATCCTACAATTATCTTTCCATCAATATCTATTACAGGAACTCCCATCTGGCCTGATTTTTTTACCATCTCATCAGCTGCCTTCTGATCAGCTCCAACATCAATGTCTTCAAATTTTACCTTTTTTTCCTTAAGAAATTCCTTGGCCTTATGACACCATGGACATGTTTTTGTTGAATAAACCTTAACTTTATGCTTTGCCATTTTACATCCCCCCTATATGCTATATTACCTAAACTGATTTTACTCCGAGTAATATTACGACTATAATATCAATACCACTGAAGCTTTCTCATACATGCACATACTTTTATGCTCTTTGCATCCTTTCATTGGGCACATATAAGCCATTTAAGACCGCCTTAATTCTCCCATTAAATAGGTTATTTAAAACTTTTGATTAAAAGCATTTCAATATCCAATATTAAATTAATGTTTAAAGTTTAAAAATTAATTTAACACAATAATTTAGGCTTACAATAAAAATAATAACAACATTTAAAAAAAATAAAAAATAAATTTTTACTGATGAAAAACCTATTATTCGGAACAGCGGGGATTCCATTAAACAGCAAAGGCACCACCACAGCACAAGGCATTTCTGGTGTAAAAAGGCTGGGCTTAGGGGCTATGGAACTTGAGTTTGTTAGGAGCGTTAATATTAGCAAGGAAAAAGCTCCCGAGATAAAAAAGAGCGCAGAAGAAAACGAGATTGTGCTTACTTGCCATGCTCCATATTACATCAATCTAAATTCATTGGAAAAAGCAAAGTTAAGGGCCTCTATCTATAGGATCTTGAAGTCTGCAAGAATCGCAAATTTATGCGGGGCATGGTCTGTGTGCTTTCATCCTGGATTCTATCAAAAAAGCGCAAAAGAGGAAGCATACAACAGGGTAAAAAGCTCATTAAAGGAAATACTTCAAAAATTAAAGAATGAAAAAAATGAAATGTGGGTAAGGCCTGAAACAACAGGAAAAGAAACGCAATTTGGAAACCTGGATGAGATTTTAAGGTTAAGCCAAGAATTTGATAAGGTAATGCCGTGCATTGATTTTGCGCACTTCCATGCGCGAACAAACGGAAAATACAACACCTACAAGGAATTTTCTGAGATTCTGGAAAGGGTTGAGAAAAAATTGGGCAAAAAAGGAATTGAGAACATGCATATCCATATTACTGGAATTGCATATGGGGAAAAGGGAGAAAAAAATCATCTAAACCTAAAAGAATCAGACCTTAAGTATAAAGAGCTAATAAAGGCTTTAAAAGACTTTAAGGTAAGGGGTGTTGCAATAAGTGAAAGCCCGAATATAGAAAGGGATGCACTACTAGTACAGAAGATTTATAACAGGCTCTAGAAAATAACTCCTTAAAACCTACAAAAATAAAATAACCTATTTTAAAAAAATAAAAAGGGTTTAGTCGCCGCAATTACATTCGCCAGCAGACCCTCCACAGCTAGGGCATGTTTCTCCATCCATTTTTTATCAGCCTCCTTAAGTTTTGTATGACTCTTACAATTGTTTTTTAAAAATTTTTAAAAATTAAACATTACTTTTCATATTCTCCTATTATGAAAACTTGAGGAAAAATTTGAGTTTGGGGATATTCTATTCCCATGATTGGAGGTTTACCCACTTCTCTGTCCATTTCTATGACTGCTCCATAACTACTATGAGAAACTAGATTATCAGTTTGTCCGTCAGGAGTCAAGAAATTATGATTTTGATTTTCATCTAATTCCATCATTACTTCAAAACTAGATGCAAACAAATCAAACATAAATGGTGTGGGTTTTAAATCTTCATAATCCTCACTATTGGGAGTACTTATACTGACTTTTACTTTCTCACCTTCTTCTTTTATGTCAATATTTGCCCCATGTTCTGTATTTATGGTCATTATTTTGTCTTCTAAGGCTCCATTACCATCTAGGTCAATTTGTATGTCAAAACTACTTGAATCAGTACTAGATGCACTATATATACCATACTCATTACCACCAATATTTAAGGTTGCTAAAGGAGCTGAGTTAGAATATCCTCGTTCTATTACTTCGCCAGTTCCTAAATTTTGAAATTTAAGTACTGGACTGTCTGCTGAAAGCTTATCTGCCCCCTTATATCTCAAGGCATAAGATTTCCTTTTACCATTAATGTCACTTTCATCAGTTATAACAAAATAATCATCTTTTGATATTACTTTGTCTTCATTCAATACTAAATCATCATTTTCGTCGCCAAGCTTTATAGAAAAACCACTGTCTGCAAATACAAGTGGAATTTTAACATCATTTCCACTACCATCTACAAATTCTAACTTATAAGTATCTGTACCACTTGTTGCAATGCTAATCCTATTCATAGGGTTATCACCCTCAACACCACTATATTCAATGTCCCAATTTCTTGTAAATAGCAAATCCGGCTCGTCAAGTTGTTCACTTAACTTCTCCCCTTGTGGAACATAGTAATCATCATCAGCAATCATGTTAATTGTTATCTTATCAATCTTGGATGTAGAGCTATCAACGCTGCCTTGAATCATAACACTTGCCCCATCAACAGTTTCATCATTTGCCTTTAATTCATTGCTGCTTAAGGTATCTGTTACATCTGAATCTTTTAGGCTTATTTTGTCTGCTCCTAGGAAAAATTCTGCACTACGAACACCGCCAGCGAAGTCCTGATATAGAATATCAGATACACCAATTGTTGTTCCATCAGAGATCTTATCTGTTTCTCCCACAAGCAAGGACCTTGTTGGGTCACCATTAATTGTAAATTTAACACTATTTGCATCTACAAAATCTAATGAAACCTCATAATCTATGCCATTAATAGTATAAGTTTTTGTCTCACCTTCTAGCAACACATCTTTTACTGCACCACCCATTAAAACCAATGTAATATGATTTGGTATTAATGTTTTTGCCTGTACTATAACATACTCCTTTCCCAACATTACCAAATACACATCTTCAAAATCTGTCAAAACACTGCCTTCAACATCGCTCTCCAGAGCAGTTGTGAATTCCAATTCGTACTTTGCAATCTGTTTTCCACTTTTAAAGTATAAGAAATCGGCTGTAACATCCTCCTCATTCTCATTTAGTTGCACATAACCAGTGTTTAGATTATCTTCAAAATATAATTTTTGGTTGTAGGGGAAATCATCCTTAGAATTTGATGCTGTTCCTGAGGCCAACACATTCGGCAGTTCTGTATTGCCAATAAATGACTGTTCAGTTATGTCTGCAATACTCTCTGTGTTTTCTCCAACTATTAAATTTTCTGACAATTCAAGTTTACTGTTAGAAGTTTCAACTTTCCATGCTTCTTCTCCTGCAGTACAAGCACCATCTTGGCAGCCGTTTGGGCAATTGTAATTTATCTGTTCAGCAACATTTCCATCACAATAATACTCAGCTAACCTATTTGTTCCATCATTGAAACAGTTATCTGTCTTTGAAGTACTGGAATCAGTTGCAGTGCCTTTCACATAATAATTTTTTCCACCATCAGAATCTATGCATGCAGTTAATACAGTTGCAGTTACTATAATCTCTTTTCCTTTTAAAACATGCGAGTAGTCTTTCCAGTTTGCCAGGATTTTTGCAGCATTTCTTGGCCCAATTTTATCCCTTCCTGTGACAATAACAGCATAATAGTCTCCATTCTCTGCTATTTTCAATAGAGATACTCCACTGGAAAGCTCTGGCAGCTCAAAATCATCAATTAAGACATTAGCTTCCTCTCCGGCATAAGTTGTAGGCCTTCCAACTAAAATCATATTCTGGGCTTTTGGATTTGCAACTTCTGAAGCAAGTTTAGTTGCACCAACCTGAATAGGACTGATATATACAATTTCTGTTTCTACTTCCACTTCATCTTGTTCTGGTTCTTCTACAGCCTCAGCAACTTCTTCTTCAATTGGAACTGTTTCTCCACCGCCCTCTGTAGGTGTAGAATGGAATTGCAAACTTGTTACAATATCAACGACAGCAATAACATCTTCAGCAGGTGCGTTATCACCAACAACAAATATTGCATCCAATTCATTGTCCTTGATTAAAAATTCAGGGTAATTTTCAAAACCCAGAGAAGGATGCTTTTCCAGATAAGCCTCAATTATCATAACAATTCCCTCAAGATTGGCTCCGTTAAGATAAACTGTTATCAGTTTCCCATCACTTAACCATACAGCTTCTATTCTGTTTATTATGCTCCCATAATAATAAGGGGTGTTTGTACTCCATTCCCTGACATAAATTAAATTACCATTAATTTGTCCAGCTTCGTAATTTCCATCGTTCTTTATAGATTGGAATCTGTCAAACACCCAGGGGAAATTTTGAACAGACACTGATGCGTACACACTGCTCTTTTGATAATCTGCAGATAGTCCAAAACCACCACCACTGTACCAACCATATGAACCACCAAAGTCAAAAGATTCAATATCTTCTTCAATCAAATATTCTTTAAAAAAGTCATCGCTAACTACCTTGAACTTACCATTATTCACTTTCACCCATTCCACTACGTCTTCACCAAATTCAATAAGATATTCTCCAAGTACAGGGGGCATGTAGCTACCACTAAAACTCAAATCACATAAAAACTGATTACCACAATCATCATCGCTGCATTCTTTACAGTCAACATCACCTAATTTGTCAAGTTCAACTATTTCCTCTTGAACTAAGCCTTCACCAACTTCTGGATTTGAGATTTTTACTGGGAGGTTATCAATATCATGCAGAATGTCCCAAGTTGATTCCAAGTGCGCGTACAAATTAACAACATCACCCTGTCTTACTAATCGACCATTTGGAGATATATGTATCTCTGTGGTTATTATGCTGCCAGGGGGTATAGGCTCTGGCGGCAATTCAACATGCCTAAAAAGATAGGTTTGGAGCATCCATTGGTTGCAGGGGCCATATTCATTCGAGCAGCCGCATTTCCATTGTTGGTCGTATCTTTTGCAAGAATAGGCAACAAGATAATTTTCACCAGGATTTATCTCTGAAGCGTCTATTTTCAAGAATGTGGATGCACTGTCCTTTATCCAATTGCTTCCGGAAAATGTTTTTTCAGGAAATTGGTATTGCTCCCAACCAGCTCTTGTATAATAATGACCGTATTTGTAGACAAAACCATCTTCATGAGTAACATCTATTCCCAGCATGAATGAGTCCTGGTCAGCCGGCAAATTGAAAATATTTTTGTTTAGGGAAAATATTTGTTTGTTATCGTCAAAGACATCATAATGGAGACCATAACCATCATAAATGCCATATGCTTCACCTATTGGAGGTCCTATCCGACCAGGTTCAGGTGGCAGTTCACTATAACAACCTAGAAGAAAAAATGTAAAAAACAAGACAGTAATTAATACTTTGTTCATCACAACACCTTTTTATTCTTATTTTTATAAACCCCCTATTTAAATTTTTTCTTTTTAATTTGAGATGTTATATAAACTAAGAGTTATGCCCATTTCATTATACTCTTTATATTTACTTAATTTGAAATTAGAATGCATTGTTTCGCATCTTTTATCTGATTCTAGGATTATGTTTTTTTTACAATAAATATCTTCAAAATAAATTAAACATGTGTCTTTGTAAGCCAGCAAATTTTCGTCTGTATGGTCTAAAAAATATATAGTGTCTATTGCACGTAGTTCTGTTACTGATGTTACTATAATTGGAATTTCGGCAACTACAACACAATCATCTGGAATGTCTTGCTTTAATTTTTCCAGTGTTTTAGTTTCTATTAAATATTCCGGTACAATGTCTTTATCAAAACTTGCAAAAAATGAAAGTAGGATTACTATCATTATAGTTGTATCCAATAACAACTTTTTCTTTGGAAATATTTTTGAAGATAAGGTGGAAATATGAATGATACCATAAGCCATTATTGGCAACAAAGCAACTAAACCTGGAATCACATGGAAGTCATCAGAGAAGAGATAAAATAGATAGTGGCCAAAATAAGCAAGGAACCAACTAATATAAAATATCAATATTTTTGATTTATGCAACCCTATGAAGCCTATTATTAAGAAAAGAAAAGATAATGTGAAAAGAAAATTAAAATATAAGTCAATTGATGTTAATTTACTCAAAATTTCTCTAAAACCAAAAAATATAAGGTCTTGATAATAGGCTCCATCATAGAAATTTGTTAATTGATATATTTGTATAAGATAGGATATAAATAAAGGAGAAGAAATTATTATTGGAAAAATCCAGTTTTTCAAATTTAATTTAATTTTATTTAAGAAAATATAAACTAACATGGGTATTAGGATTAAAATATTTTCCAGTCTTATCTGGATTGTAAATAAAAATAAGAATAATGCCAAGAAAATTAACTTTTTTTTCTGATTTTTGATCATGATTATGAAACTTATTAATGTCACTAACAGAAAAAATACAGAAACAACAATTGTTTCAGCAGTTCCAGAATATATAACATGTAAAGGCAATATTGCGAGTAAAAAAGAGCTTATCAAAGCTAATCTTTTATTTTTTGAAAGCAAATAAACTAAAAAATACATTAAGATAATGGAAATGCTGCCAAAGAAAATTGATGTGTAAATAGCAATATAATTATTTACTCCAAACATAAAAAAAGGTATTGTAAGCAGTAAAGGCCAACCAATCTGTTTTGGGTAAATTCCTGTTGATATTGTGGATTTAAGGTAAAATAATAAATTTTTTGCCGCACCCATATAGAATGCTTCGTCTATGAAAAACCTATGATGGTGTGGAGCTAGGAATAATCTGATCATGAGCCCTAATAATAAAACAATTAAGATGATTAACCAGTATTTTTTACCTATTTTTTTGAATTTATTTGATATTGCTGGAAAAGAAATAAATAAAAAAATCAAAATGAGAAACAGATTAATTAAAGCTAACATTGGTATGGTTCTCGTGCTAAAATAGTAATCAATCATTTACCAAAAAATTTCTTTTTTCTCAAGATTTCAAATAAAATGATTCCTGCAACAACCAATCCCAGAACTATTATTATGATGGGTTTACTTTCAGTGCATACATCATTTGTGAACAAATTCTTGGAAATTTCATTTTCTATAAAGGCTGCTACTACTAAGAAAATTATAGCTGCAATTAATAACACTATAGAATCCTTAAGGACGTTTTTGAAATTTTTAGAGCCTATTTTTTCCCTTGCAAAAGCATGAGATAAAACACCACCTGCAATCGCTGCCAATAAATAGCCAGTAACTTCAGGAATTAAATGGAAGAGCATGATACCTAAATTACATAAAGTAAAAGTATATTTTGATAAAAATCCAATTGTCGGTAAATTACTTCTTATGATGTTTGCTAAGGCAGATGCGAATATGGAAGCATTAAGAGTTATTAAAAACAAAGCTCCTGCACCGTAGAAAAGGGAAAGCACGAACGAAATAACCATGACATAAAAATTATTTTTAAAAATCCTGAACATTTCACTGTTGTCAGTGCCTAAGGATGGAGGGGGAGGTAGATTTCTATTTTGTTCAACTGTTGTGCTTTGAATGTTGTATAATTGTTGTTCGGAAAAAACTAAGTTAGGACTTGTTATTGCTATGATAAAAAGAACTATAAAGACCCCTATGAAAAAATAAATGAAAAAATCAATAATATGCTCGTGTTTTATGAAAAAACTAAGCTTTTCTTTTGCTTCTAGCTTTTCTTCCTTGTCAAACAATTTATTTACTGTGGGAATTACTAGCATGACTGTAAAAAGCATTGTGGAGATGCCAATGAAATTTGGAGTTTCTCTGAATAGAAAGTATGATGTAAGGAATGAAATAATAGTGAAGAATATTCCTAATAAAATTGAATAAAAAGGTCTTTTTTCTGCCCACTTTTCTTTAAAGAGTTCTTCTACTACCATTATTTACCTCATTCATTGCTTGATTGATTTTTTGTTCTGACCAATTGTTTTTCAATAAAATTTGTTTTATTTCTTGAGGGTTCTGTCCTAGATCTAAACATTTTTTTATGTAATTCTTTAAATTTGCAGCGTCATTTTGTTTTGGATAATTATTACTATAAGGTTTTTGGAATTTGTTTACTGTCGTTTTCTTTTTCTTGTAGTATAATAATATTGATACTAAAACTATTATTAGGGTTATTAAAATTATAGACATTATAATTAAAATACCATTTCCTCCAAACTTTTGAGTTACGCCTACTGTACTTTTATCTTGTTCGCTCTTTTCAGAGTCTTCATCATCAACAGATGAGTCAGAACCCAATAAAAGCTCGTCACCTGAGTCTTGTGATTCTAATTGTTGGTTGATTTTTTCTCGTCTTTGGGCTTCGTTGCAAGGTGAACAGTCACCTCCACAGTCTATGCCTTCTTCATAGTTGTTCATCCACCCATCATCACAAGATGGAATTGAACATCTTCTTTCAGGATTGCAATAGTTGCTGGCACAATCTGAATCCTTTGAGCAGCGAGTAGCTGTAGGGCAACCTTTACTGCAGCTTCCACCGCAGTCTACACCAATTTCATCATCATTTTTCCAGTCATCATTGCAAGAAGGTGTAGAACATTCATCGTCAGGATTACAGTAATCGCTTATACAGTCTGAATCGCTTGAGCATGCTTTATCTTGTTCACATCCGTCGCAGCTTCCACCACAATCAACATCTGATTCATCTTGGTTTTGCATATTATCGTCGCAAGTTTCAGTAGTTCCGCCATAATCACCTGGACCTTCATCTTCGAGAGACGGTGGAATATCTGGAGGTGGTGGCAGAGGTACCGATATAGCAATATTGATTAATAATAATGAGAAAACAATTACCAAGATTAATTTTTTCATACCGATTCCTCTTTTGCCAAATATTATAGGACTAATAATCTGTTTATTTAAACTTTTTCTTCTTTGATTTCAACATCAGCAGTTTCTTTATCAATTGAATTTTCTCCAATCAGTTTTTCATCTCCTGTACCAGCAGCTAATTCTTCCCAAATTCTTTCTCTGGATACTTGTGTACCCGTAGTACATCCTACTAATACAATAACGCCAAAAGCCAACAACATTAATAATATTTTATTCATTTTAATAATTTTTATTATCTTTCAAAATAATCAAATTATATTATTGTTTTTGATTGGAATGGGCAATTGAAATTCCTTGATATTTTCTTTGTATGTCTTCGAACAGAGCTATAAAAACACCCTTAGTCATGCTCAATTGTGTTTGATGAGTATACCTATTGTCATCAGTCCTCGGAATATTTTTAACAACACTATACTTTTCATCCCATGAACCATTATTTATTTTATTATCTGCGCATAATTTTAGCCATTTATATGCAAGTCTATCGGCATCATCGTGATAACCATAATTCTTTAATCCCTCGATAGTTAAAAATTGCAAAGGCGCCCAGCCATTAGGATAGTTCCATTGCTTGTCCTTAAAACCATAATCTCTATCGCATGTTGCTAATCCAAAGTCATATTCAAATAGTTCTAAATTAGAAACTAATCTTTTTGCCTGTTCTCTGCTAGCTAAACCTGCCCACATCGCGCTATAAACTGCAAGAGATCTTACATCAACCTTTTTTCCCTGTTCAAAATCATAGTCAAAAAACAAACCTTCTTTTTCATTCCACATGTACTGGTTGATAAGTGCCTTTCTTTTTTGCATTTTTCTCCTCCATAACTCCCCATCTCCAGATTTTTCTAATTTCATTGCTATTTCTAAAAAATCGTGCTCGTACTTAAAAAGATTTGAATTCAAATCAATAGCGTTTATTTTGCTTGCTCTTCCCAAAAATCTTGACGTCAAATCCCAGCCAGACTCATTTTCGGCATCTATATCTGCTCCATTGCCTCCTTTAGAATCATGATATTTGCTCAAGCCTGTGCTTGTTATATGGGGGTTACTTACCCATACATTCTCATACTCTCTTACTGCATAATCATAAGCCTCTTTAAGCCACTCTCTATTGTCAAATAGCTTATCTACAATCCCAATCATAGAGGTTAAATATGGTGTCTGACTTCTGGTATCATACTTATGGTAACTATTTGGAATATAACCCTTTTTGTCAAGCATGAAAAAGAAATTTTCAACAATACCCTTTGCAAGTTCATGCTCTTTTACACTCCCCTCTTTTAATCCCAGAGAAATAAAAAAAGAATCCCAGTAAAATTGTTCTAGGAAATAGTTGTTGCTGGCAGAAATAAACTTATTTGGCAAAGGTTCCTGTTTATTTACCAAAGAATCCCAACCCTCTCTTGCAATCTCATCAATACATGTTCTGATATTATTGTTATTAAGTATTAAGTCTGAACATTTCATAATAAAATTCCGGAAAATGCCGCTCTTTTTAAATTTTATTTCCAATATTATTTTTCAATTCAATATTTTCATTAATTTAATTTCACAATTTAATTTTTAACAACTTTAATTTTAAAATTCAATTCTTTTTTAAAATTTTTTGTTTTAATATTTTTATTTTAAAAATATATCTTATTTTAATCATCCTTAAATTATGTTTTAACCTTTAAACAATAATAGATTATAACTATCCCTCCACATTATATTTGGTGATGCAAATGAAAAAAGAGGTGGTGGCATGCATTTACGAAAACAATGGAGAAACGTGTATTGACACCAATAAAATGATTCAATATTAAAAACTTAACAAAATAATGCTACAAACGAAATATATTAATAGAAGCTATTCCTTGATTATTTGCAATTAAAATGATAGAAATGTATGATACTCTTATAATTGGCGCAGGGGTCACTGGCTTGAGCGCTGCTATGTATGCAGGCCGTTTAAACTTAAAGACTGTTGTTTTAGGAGCTACTTCTAGTTCAGAGCTTCCAATTGGTGGTGCTATAACTCTAACAGATACAGTTGAGAATTACCCGGGATTTAAGCGTCTTACAGGGCAGGAGTTGGCTGAAAAATTAGAAGAGCATGCTAAAGATTATGACATTGAAATCAAGGAAGAAAAAGTTACAGACGTAAAAAGAGAGGAAAAAATGAATTGTTTTATTGTCAAGACTGAAAAAGCAAAGTATCATGCAAAAACCATAATTTTCGCAACAGGAGCTAAATGGCGCGAGCTGTCAATGAAAGGCGCTGAAGAATTCAAAAGCAAAGGCGTCCATTATTGTGCGTTATGTGACGCTGCTTTATACAAAGATAAGATAGTGACAATAGTTGGTGGCAGTGATACTGCAGCAAAAGAGGCTCTTGTTCTGGCCCAGAGTGCAAAAAAAGTCTATATCATCTACCGCGGGGAAAAGATAAGGCCTGAACCGGTAAATGCAAAACTCATTGAGAAAAACAAAAAAATTGAGGTCATAACAAACACAAATATTATTGAGATTTTAGGTGATAAATTTGTCAATAAAGTAATCTTGGACAAGGAATACAGTGAAAGCAAAGAATTAGCATTAAATGGTGTCTTTGGAGCCATAGGACATATTCCTTTATCTGATTTAGCAGCTAAGTTGGGAGTCAAAATCAATAAAAAGAAAGAGATAATGATAGACCGGGAAAGCAAGACAAATGTTAAGGGTGTTTTTGCTGCTGGTGATGTAGTAGATTCAAGCTTCAAGCAGGCAATAACAGGAGTTGCAGAAGGCGTTGTTGCAGCTCATTCAACATTCACTTATGTAAATGAGAATGAATTTGTATGTTTCTTCGAAGATCCGGATTATAAAAATAAAAAATAAGAATAAAGAATTTTTCTTTTTTATTCTTAACCAAAAACACTTCCTAACTGAACTAATTTATTTTCCTGCAGATGATCTGCTGTCAATAGCATTCCTGCCGGTAACTTATCAGAAAAACCTACTGGAACATTCAAATGCGGCAAACCAGCTAAGTTAGGAGAAACTGTCAGAATATCCATCATATAATTTTGAAGAGGACTTAATTTTTCTATTTCAGAAAATTTTGGAGCAATTATGGGCATAGTTGGGCTCACTAAAACATCAAATTTCTTGAACATCTTCTTGTATTCGTTGACAATCTTTGCTCTTACCTTTGTTGCTTTGATGTAATAAGCATCCCTATAGCCGGACATCCTTGCAAAAGTTCCTAAAATTATTCTTCTCTTAGCTTCTGGACCTAAATTATGGCTTCTTACTTTTGTAAAATACTCGTTGAAGTTTCCTTCTAACTTATCACTAATACCATACCTCATCCCGCAGTATTTTGCCAGATTTGTAGAAGCCTCAGAAGTTGCAAGGATATAATAAGTTGATAATCCGTGCTCTATTGGTAATTTTAAAGAAATTTCTTGTGTTTTTATGCCACTTTCTTCCAAAGTTTTGATCGCATTTCCAATATTTTTTTCTATTTTTTTATCAATGTCCTTAAATGA
>CEQE01027653.1_pt1 | contig 13838 bp, 11 predicted proteins | sample 356201 | NCBI WGS metagenome assembly CEQE01 (sample SAMEA2619970, study PRJEB7988) | marine metagenome | biome: marine biome (ENVO:00000447); feature: mesopelagic zone (ENVO:00000213) & marine oxygen minimum zone (ENVO:01000065); material: "saline water (ENVO:00002010), including plankton...
CGCATCCTCTGGGGCGCGGGACTGCGCCGCGACGACACCGTGATGGTGGCCGCCGTCTTCAGCCTGTATGTGGGTAGCTGGGGAGCCTTGGTCGGCGCCGAACGCCTGGGGGCGACCAGTTTCCCCTTCGGTAGCGGCGCGCCGGGCCAGACGGAGCGGGCAGTGGAGTGGGCCACCATGGTGAAACCAACCGTGCTCTACGGGACGCCGTCTTACGCCCTTTACCTGGCCGAGACCGCCCGGCAGATGGGCGTCGACCCCAAGGAAGACTTCGGGTTCCGGTTCATGTATTTCTCCGGCGAGCCCGGGGCCAGCGTCCCCGCCACCCGCCGACTAATCGAGGAGACCTTCGGCTGTTATATCGTCGACCAGGGCACCATGGCCGAGATGACTCCCTGGATGAGCGCCTCTGGCTGCCGGCACCTAGACGGCGGCATGCACCTGTGGCAGGACATCGTCTACACCGAGATGGTCCACCCTCATTCCAAGTTGAACCTGCCCCTGGGCGAAGAAGGAGTGCCGGTCTACTCCCATACAGAGCGCACCTCCCAGCCCATGATTCGTTATTGGTCAGGGGACATTGCGCGCTGGGACATGGTTGACTGCCCCTGCGGCCGCACCTACCCCACCCTTGTCACCGGCATCTACGGCCGTGTGGACGACATGATCATCGTCCGGGGCCAGAACGTGTTCCCTTCCCGAATCGAGGACGTGCTCCGAGGCCTGGACGAGTTCGGTGGCGAATTCCGGTTGGTGCTGGAACGAGGGACTGGGCAGATGGACCGCTTGACGGTGCAGGCCGAGGTCTTGAATAAGGCCTTCACCTCCCAAGAGTTCGACCCAGCGGCATTGGAGTCGGTGCGGGAAAGGTTCACTGCGGAACTGCGCCGGGCCATCGGCGTCAGCGTGGCCGTGGAATTGAAGCCGGCCGGCGAGTTCGAACGCACCCAATTCAAGGCCCGGCGTATAATCGACCTCCGCAAGCCCTAACTCAGTCCAAGGGAACGAGCTATGACTTTCAGAAGACCCGTCTATGGCGGATTGGGCCACTCCCTGGGCGAGACCATCGACCTCATCCGGGACACGGTGCGGCAGTTCTCATCCCAGGAGATTGCGCCCAGGGCCGAGGAGATCGACCGGACCGACTCTTTCCCCAGGGACCTTTGGCCCAGGCTGGGCGATCTGGGGCTTCTGGGCATCACGGTCTCCGAGGAATACGGCGGCGCCGGGCTTGGCTACCTGGCCCACGCTGTGACCATGGAAGAGATATCACGGGGTTCAGGCAGTGTGGGCCTCAGCTATGGCGCCCATTCCAATCTCTGCGTCAACCAGATATTTAGGAATGGCAACGACGACCAGAAACGCCGCTATTTGCCCAAGCTGATCAACGGAGAACATGTCGGCGCACTGGCGATGAGTGAACCTGAGGCGGGGTCCGATGTGGTCAGCATGCAGCTCCGGGCGGAGAAGAAGGGAGACCGCTACATCCTGAACGGCAACAAGATGTGGATCACCAACGGCCCAGAGGCCGACACTTTTGTGATCTACGGCAAGACCGACCCCGAGGCCGGCTCCCATGGCATCACCGCTTTTTTAGTGGAGAAGAGTTTCGCCGGTTTCCAGGCCTCTCCCAAGCTGGACAAACTGGGCATGCGCGGCTCCAGCACCTCAGAGTTGGTCTTTCAAAACTGCGAGGTGCCCGAGGAGAACGTGCTTGGCGAGGTTGGCCAGGGCGTCCGGGTGCTCATGAGCGGACTGGACTTCGAGCGGTTGGTACTGGCAGGCGGCCCTATTGGTCTCATGCAATCGTGTTTGGACCTGGTTATCCCCTACGTGCATCAGCGGGAGCAATTCGGTCAGCCCATCGGCGAGTTCCAACTTATCCAGGCCAAATTGGCCGACATGTACACAGCTTTGTCGGCCTCCCGATCCTACGTCTACGCCGTGGCGCGGGCCGCCGACCGGGGCGAGAGCAACCGCAAAGACGCCGCCGGATGCCTGCTGTTCGCTGGTGAGCAAGCCACGCAGTCCGCCCTACAAGCCGTGCAAACCCTGGGTGGCAACGGCTACGTCAACGATTCTCCCACCGGGCGGTTGCTGCGGGACGCCAAGCTCTATGAGATCGGCGCCGGCACCAGCGAAATACGACGCATGCTCATTGGCCGGGAGCTGTTCCAAGAATCAGCGTAGCAAGTGCTGCACTGTCATCTGCGTGGCCTGCATCAAATCTTGTGTATCTCATCCACCGCGGATTGTTGTTCGTATTTATGGTGGCGACTGTCTAGGATTCAAGACTTATTGGCGAGCCTGGATAGGTCGGGCTGGACTCTGGAACAGTTTTCCAGCCGCGACTCATACTGGTTCGGTTGGTACACTTTTTACCTCCACACCGACACCCACTCCCCTTAACCACAACGGCGGCTACCCTCCTTCTTTCTCGTGCCATACTTGATTCGTCTGCTATCTGGTGGTTTATTTTATTGACTGAAATTTAAAAAAAATTTAAAATTGCAGATAGCTTTCTAAGCTAAAAGTAGGAAGTTCGCCCATCGACCGGTCTAGCCAGTCGGTTGCAGACGCCTGCTGAACGGAGCCTAAAGAATCCGGTATGGACCTAGGCCCCGGCCCCAGTGCCGCGCTGATCGCGGCGGAAGAATGGAGGACGAGCATGCGGAAATCGATGACGTTATTGCCAATGACGCTGCTGTTGCTGGCGTTGGTTGCGGTAGCTTTCTTCTCCAATCAGAGCACTATTCATGCGGAAGACGACCACGGCGACTACCGATTCACATCCACCAACCTGAGCATCGGTTCAGGCGCGGTGTCCGGTGTCATCGACCCGTCCGACATCCTTTTCGATGTCGATTACTTCTCATTCTTGGCCCAGAGGGGGGTCAGTTACACATTCGTGCTTGATGAGACCACGGTGGTGGACGCCAACATATCCATAATCAACTCCCTGGCCCGTGGCAACGCCAGTTCACCCGAGCAAGACCTTACCGTGTCAGGCGGCCAGAAGACGGTTACCTGGATCGCCCGGACCACCGACACTTATTACGTCGAGGTCTCAGGCACGATCAATAACTTCGATGGCTCTTTCTATCTGGGCAATTACACCCTCAGTGGGTTCGAAGACACCCGTTTCATGGACCGTCATTCCGACGAGACCAACGGCGCCACTCAGATATCTGCCGGCGACATCTACCAAGGCGCTGTCAGTCCCTGGAGCAACCAGCCCAGCCTGACCAACACCGTTGACGGTGGAGACGATACCGACTACTTCTCTTTCCAGGCGCAACGGGGCGTGAGATACAACCTTGAGGTCGACTTGGGAACCTCCGAAGGCGTCGAACTCGCCATTCAGACCGCCTTCACCGGAGTCGAGAAGACCAACGACGGCATTAGCAACACCCTTAGTTGGATATCACCCCGGAATGACACTTACTTCATCGCCGTGACCGGCACAACCCGTGTCCGCGATTCCAGTGGCACCTACGCCATCAAGCTGAACGCCGAGGCAGCCCTGCTCGACCAGCACTCCCAGACATCCGCTGGCGCTACCGTGGTCAGTTTTGGCAACTCCCATCAGGGTTCCATCAGCCCCGCCGATGACCTGGACTATTTCTCCTTTCCCGCCCTGAGAGGCGTCAGATATATGCTGGATGTCACCTTGGGCACCGCCGACGGCATCAACCTAACTGTGGTCGACTCCGGCGGCACCAGCCTGGCTTCCAACGGGGGCGTGGGTACGACCCTCGAATGGCTCTCACCAGCCAACGGGAACTTCCTGGCAGTGATGTCAGGGTCTCCCCATGTGCCAAACGTCATCGGCACCTACTCCTTGAACCTGAGCATCGACAACACGCTGCAGGACCACCACGGCGATCTCCCTGGCATCGCCTCCGTCCTAAGCTTCGGCAACGCTCATCCGGGCGCGGTTAGCCCGGAGACCGACCGGGACTATTTCTCATTCCTGGCCGAAAGAGGTATAAATTATTCCTTGGAACTGGAGCTCATCTCCACCAACGGCGCGGTCATCTCCATCGAAAACGCCGCCGGAGATACCCTGAGCAGCACCAACGGCTTGGGCACGGGCCTAGGTTGGACCTCGGCCAGCACGGGTTTGTTCTACGTTGTGGTATCCCACTCACCCCAAGCCACGCAGGGCGTCGGGTCTTATGCCTTGACAGTATCCGCCAACACCAGCTTGGAAGACCGCCACCTGGACACGGCCGCCATCGGCACTCCGTTGAGCTTTGGCACCGTCTACCAAGGAGCGATCAGTCCCCGAACGGATTTAGATTTCTTCACTTTTCCCGCCCGACGCGGTGTGGAGTATCTACTCGACCTGACCTATGGGTCGGCGTCAGCAGTTTCATTAGAGGTAAATAACGTGGACGGCAGCGCCGATACAGGCGCTCGCAACTTCGGCGAGAGCAACATTGTGCTTTGGACCGCCCCCGACACGGCCACCTATTTCGTTAAGATCGCGGCATCGGCCTTGGCGGACCAACCCACTGGGACCTACTCGCTGAAGGTCACTCCGGACACGACCTTACAGGACCGGCATAGCGACAGCGCCCCCGACGGTACACGCATCGGATTTGGCAATGCTATCGCCGGCGCCATCAGTCCCACCAGTGACTACGACTACTTCCAATTCCTGGCTGAGAAGGACATCGCCTATACAGTCGATGTCAGACCCGGAACGGTGGAAGGGGTCCGGTTCTCTGTAGAGAACGCACTCGCCGGGTTCACCACATCCAACTTCGGACTGGAACAATCTTTGGAGTGGACAGCTCCTGAAGCAGGTTGGTACGTACTGGCCTTGTCCGCTTCGGGCCGAGTGGCCGACCCCACCGGCACCTACCTGATCACCATCAACCGCCAGGGCGACGTTCGCCCCGAAACGCCCAAGGTAATCGACCCGATTCCCGACGAGCCCGACCAGACGCCACTGCCTAGAATTACCGGCCCTATCGGAACGGCCTTGATGCTTGAGTCCAGGGTTTCGCCTTTGGGCAGCATCGTCCGGGTGCCTATAACATTGAACCAGGCGGAGAGTATCACAAGTCTGGGATTCACCTTGAACTACGATCCTGACTCCCTCCGGGTGGTCAACGTGGAGCGAGGGTCGCGGCTGACGCCGAAATCCTTCAGCTTCGATGCCGACGATCTGGGTCAAGTCCAGTTTGGGTTTGCCGTGGCTAAAGGCACTGGCTCTGGAGGGACCGCAGCAGTGGTCGAGTTCCAGGTAGTCGGCCCGGAGGAAACGGTAAGTCCCCTCACGCTGTCCGATGCCCTGGTAAACCACAACTCCGAAACACCGTTGACGATGGAGTTGGTGGGCGCTGACTTTAAGGTCGGCCCCAGGATCCGAGGTGACGCCGACGGCGACAGCCGAGTCACCACGTTGGACGCCCTGCAAGTTCTAAGGATGGCGTCCGACCTCCAGAAGATAGACCTGGCCTTGGACGTCAATAATGACGGCAAGATAACCATCGACGACGCGCGAATCATTCTGAATATGGCCCGGCCGAGTTAGGGGAGCAGATCATGCGCTGGATGTTGGAAGTTACATATATCGGGTTGATAACCAGTTGGAAATGGGTAATGGGTTCAACAGTTGTTGTTGTCGCCCTGATCGGTCTTCTGTTCGGCATCGGGGTCTTTGGCGGCGGCGGCGAAGACGGGGGCACGAATCCGCCCTCTATGGCCGTATCACCAATGCCCACACCGGCGGCTAAGCCCAGTCCCACCTTGGCGCCAAGGCCGGTGCCAACCTCGGAGCCAACCGCGGAGCCAACCGCTGTCCCGGTGGCCGCCAAGTTTGTCTCGGTGCCCATCCTGGCCACCCGGGCCGACAACGTGGGCAGCTTAGAGTTCGTCCTGGTCTATGACCCGGCCCAGCTGGAGTTGGCCCAGGTGGAGCGGGGGCTGCTATCCGGGGATGCGCTCATCGACTCCAATTCCCCGAGACCAGGCCGTCTCTGGGCCGGCATCATCGACATCAATGGGATTAACGGAAGCGGGTCGGTGGCTGTGGTGAAGTTCATGGTACGGGACAACGTTGGCGGCACCATGCCCTTCTCTTTGGAGAGCGTCGCCGCTTTCGACGCCAACACTTTAGTGGACATTGTCACCGGGACCACGCCGGGCGAGCTCAGCGGACCCGGAACATCTCTTCTGTCTCCCATAGTGACTTTCCAGTAGCCCGATAACCCGCCGCAATCAGTAGACCTAGAGTGGAGGGCCGGTGATACCGGCCCTCCACTCATATTTTGCCCTCTTTCCACAAGTCCGGTTCTCGCCTACAATATTGCCCAGTAACCACGCCCAAGCACGTAATTTTGGAGGGGATATTTTGGCTAGTTTGAATCTCGCGGAAGCTGAAACGATCTTGGCAGGGTCCAAGGCGAAAATGATGGAATTAGGCGTAAAGATGAGCATCTCGGTGGTTGACCCACGAGGTGACCTCATCACCATGTGCAAGATGGACGGGGCTCCGTGGCGGACTCCCGTGGTATCCAGGGGCAAAGCGGTTGCCTCGGCCAGCTTTGAGGTTGCCAGCGGCGCGCTGACCGACAACTCCCAAGCACCCATCTTCCGGGCTTTCATGGCCATGGAAGGCGGCCATTTCATCCCCGGCCAGGGCGCATTGCCCGTCTTCCGGAACGGAGAGATCATCGGAGCGGTCGGCGGCAGCGGCGGCACGGCCCAAGAGGATGAAGACTGCGCCCGAGCAGGCATCGAAGCAGCCGGTTTCTCAGCAACTCGGTAACGTCTTACCAGAATTGGGAATTATGCGCAAAGAGGCGTCCCGAGTGACCGGGACGCCTCTTTTTATTACCGGCTTTTCTCAGTACAGTGGACGGGTTGTCCGCTGGATTGTAGACTGACTCTCAGTTAACTGTGATCCCAAAACGGCCCCTGGAGCGTAACGATGCACGTCGGCACATCGACTTTTTTCCAGAACTTTGGCCAGGCGATGACGGACCTAGAGGTCTATCAGAAGGAACTGCGCCTGGCTGACCTATGTGAACCTTTGGGCTATGACTCGATCTGGGCCGTGGAGCACCATTTCACCGACTACACCATGTGCCCCGACGTGCTCCAATTCCTCTCCTACATGGCCGGACGCACGGAACGCGTCCAATTGGGCAGCATGGTGGTCGTCCTGCCGTGGCACAACCCATTAAGGATCGCTGAGCAGTTCTCGGTGTTGGACCATCTGAGCGGCGGCCGGGCGGTGGTCGGCGTGGGCCGGGGCCTGGGCAGAGTGGAGTTCGATGGGTTTCAAGTGGACATGGCCGAGTCTCGGACCAGGTTCGCCGAAGGTACCAAGCTGTTGGTGGACGCGCTCGAAGACGGGGTCGCCGAGTTCGACGGAGAATTGATCAAGCAGCCCAAAGTCGACATCAGGCCCAGGCCGTACAAGAGTTTCAAAGGCCGGACCTACGCCGCCGCAGTCTCTCCGGAGTCGTCTCTAGCGCTCGCCCAGTTGGGCCTGGGCATGCTGATAATCCCCCAAAAGCCCTGGAGCGAAGTAGAGAACGAGTTGAAAGCCTACCGGGAGATCTTCCAAGAGGTCAACGGAGCGCCGGCGCCACCACCCATCGTCGTAGGGTTCACCTTCTGCCACGAGGACGAAGACACGGCGCGGGAGAAGGCCTCTGAGTTCGTCGGCAACTACTGGGACTCGATAATGGACCACTACGAGTTCCGCAGCGACCACCTGAAGATGACCAAGGGCTACGAGTACTACGGCAAGTTCACCGAGAAAATCGAGCAGTACGGCAATCAGGACGTGAAGAACTTCTTCCTGGACCTGCAAGTGTGGGGGACACCGGAACAGTGTTACGAAAAGATCATGACCAATCGCGGCCGCATCGGCAGCGAGTCATATCTTGCAGCTTTCAGCTTTGGGGGCATGCCCTACGATGAGGTCGAAAAAAGCATGAGGCTCTTCGCCGAAAAAGTGATGCCACGACTAAAATCGGTCCCTGCCGTCGTATAAGTTGGCCGGCGTCTGATCACTCGCCGGTGTACCGGATGTCCTCGCTCGTGATCTCGCCCAGGGGCCGCCAGGCGAACCGTTCGCTATAGGCGTTTTCGGTGCCTTCCAATGCGTCGGCCGCCAGCCCTCCCAGCACGGGCGCGAATTTGAATGCATGCCCACTGCCGCCGGCGGCCACCACCAACCCTTGCCGCTCCGGGTCACGGCCGATCCAGAAGTCTCCGTCCCAGGTGTCGCAGTAGAGACACATCTTGGTCCTGTGGAAGGGGAGCGACGCCAGCGACGGCAACGACTGGGCCAAGAAATTCCGACAGAGGGTTTCCTGCTCCGGGACGATTACCCTCTCTGCGTCGGCGTGGACCCGCCTGCCTGGCCCGTGGTTAGCCATCTTGACCACACCCTCATCGTTGACCGGAAAGCCGTACCAGCCGCTCCGTGGGATGTCCGCTCCCCAGGGAGGAAAGGACGGCGCCCGGTAACTCTCAATGTCCTCAGGCTTGAAATAAAAGATGGGCTGGCCTACCGGCCACATGCGGTCTGCAAGGTCGGGTAGCAAGATTGGCGTCCATACCCCGGTGGCCACGACCATCCAATCGGCCCGCAGTTCGGTTCCACCAGAGGAAACAGCCCCAGTTACCCGGTTGCCCTCTTGCAGCAGGCTTGCCGCAGGAAACCCAGTCACGATTGACACTCCGGCGTTGGCGGCGTCTTCTGCCAGGTTGGCGGTTATCTCTCCGGCCTCGGCCCACCCGGCCCTCGGATTGAAGTAGCCGTCAATGTAGTGCTCTGAGTTCCAGTGGGGGTAGCGCGAGGGCAGGTCGCCGGCCGAAAGCTTCTCCAAAGGGAAACCACGGCTGCTCAGAAGGCTGTATGAGTCCTGCTCAAACGACCCGGCAGCCATGGGGACGCTGGACATGAGCAGGAACCCGTCTTCGTGGTAGAGGTCCCGGCCCCAGCGGGCGTTCCAGCGGTGCCAGCCCTCGATCGCGGCGGCGCCCAGCGAGGAATACAGTCCGTCAGCCCCGTAATCCATGCGCACCATGCGGCTGACGTCGTTGGAGGCCGCCAGTGGGTGTGGGACCGGGCCTGGGTCGGCCACGGTCACCTGATGACCACGCTGCTGTAGTTCCAGCGCCGTGGTTAGGCCGAAGATGCCGGCCCCAATGACCAGCACCGAGTTGTTAGATGGCATGGCTCACCCGGCAGAGGCGGACTTAATGGCTTCCCGCAGTTCCTCGATGCTGACGTCGCCGCCGAAGAGCTCACCTCCGATCAAGTAGGTGGGAGTGCCGGCCACGCCTTTCTCTTTAGCAGCCTCGTACTCCCACATTACTGTCTCACGGTACTCGCCGGACTCGATGCGAGGGCCCAGGTCCGCCCAGTCCATCCCCGCGGCCTCGGCGAAGCCCTTCAACACGTCCAGGTCGTTGATGTCGGCTCCAGACTCCCAGTACCCCTGGGAAGCCAGGTGATGGAGTAACCCGTCTTTGCCTTGCGCTTTAGCGTAGACGGTGGCCTCGTGGGCCCGCAAGGTATTGGGCGACCACTGAGGGCGGCGCATCACCAGGTCCACGCCTTTGGCTCGTTCTTGCATCGCGGCATTCAGTTCCGTTTGAGTCTCTCCGTCGAACAAGCGGCGTTCTTCGCCCTCCAGGGGACGTTCCGGCCGCAACAGATAGGGTTTTCGGTCAACCTCAAAGGACATTTCTTTGGCCAATATGTCGAGCCTGCCCAGGCCGACGTAGCAAAAGGGTCAAGTGTAGTCGTACCAGACGGTGACGCTTACCGCGGCGGAAGTAGCCATTAATACCTCTAAATTCCATCCCAGGGATAATTTCGGCGTATTGTAGCACGCTCGATCACACGTTCTTGCCGGAAACTCGGCCTGATGCCGCAGATGACGAATAGACGTGGTTGAGGGGTCGATGGTTCTCTCAAAGTCATTCGGCAGCCGCGAGATATGGCCCTCGCCAAAATGACAAAGGCCACCGCGGCAATCGCGGCGACCTTATTGTTCACTCGTAGAGAGCGGGCTAGTTAATCTGCGGTGTTGGGAGCCCCAGACTTGGCGAAGGCGCTCCGCAGGGCAGCGGAAGCTTCGTCCACAGCCTGCTGGCTCTTGTCCACAACGGCATTCATGTTGAAGAAGCCGTGGATCACGCCGTCATAGCGGGTGGCAGTGGTCGCCACGCCGGCCTCGCTGAGGCGTTTGGCGTAGGCCTCGCCCTCATCCCGAAGCGGGTCGTATTCAGCCGTTATCACCAATGCAGGCGGCTGCCCAGCCAGACTCTTGGCCTGTAGTGGGGCCGCGTACGGGTTGGAGGCATCATCCATGCTTGCCAGGTAATGCTTCCAGTACCACTCCATGGTGACCTTGGTCAGGCCGAACCCCTCGGCGTTGTCGCTGTAGGACACGGTTGTGAAGTTCACATCCGTGACGGGGTATATCAGGAGCTGCAACGCGATCTCAGGGCCGCCTCGGTCCGCCGCCATCAAACACATGGCCGCAGCTATGTTGCCACCGGCGCTGTCGCCGCCTACGGCCAGCCGGGAGGCGTCACCGTTGATACTGGCGGCGTTTTCTACCGCCCAGGTGGTTGTCGCCCAGCAGTCGTCTGCAGGGCCAGGGAACTTGGTCTCAGGGGACAGGCGGTAGTCCACGGAGACAACCACGCACTTGCCGCCCACACACAGGTCGCGGGCAGTGGCATCGGCCGATTCCAGGTCGCCCACCACCCAGCCGCCGCCGTGGTACCAGGCCAGGATGGGGAAGGGCCCGCTGCCCTCGGGCGTGTAGATACGCACGGGAACATCGCCGTCGGAACTAGGTATGTCCCGATCTTCCACCTTGGCGACTTCCGGGCCCGCTGGGCGGGGCCGCTTCTTGGCGTTGGCCCTGGCTTCTTGTGGGCTAACGGTATAGGGCGCGGGCAGCCCGAGGGCGGCCGTGGCCTCCATGACTTGCTTGATCTGTGGGTCTAGCGGCATCTCATACCTCGTTCGTTGTTCCGAGTTGTCTCGTAGGATCGGTAAACAGTGATGGCATTATATCCGATGGGACGCGCGATGAATCAGCTATCTGAACCGGGGTCCCAGATCCAGTATTTGGCGATGGCGCCACCGTCTACCCGCAGGTCGAAACCGGTGATCATCTCAGCTTCGTCCGAGGCCAGGAACGCCGCAGCTTTGCCGTAGTGGCTGGGGCTAGGCATCTTCTGCATGGGCAAGCCTTCGCCTGGATTAGCCGGCCAACCGCGCATCCGCTGCCCCATCCTGGGGCCGGGCCAATCGACGCCCCAACGCTTGGCCCGCTCCAGACCCTCTTCTCTGTCGGTGGCGGTGGGAGTGATGCTATTGACCCTGATGCAGTGTTCGGCCAGGTCCATGGCGACTGCGCGGGTGAAGTTCAGCAGGCCCCCCTTGGCGGTGCCATAGCCGATGTTGCCCGGCTCACCCTGGTGGCCAGCCGTGGAGATGATGTTGATCATGTTGCCGTGGCGGCCGTGCTCAATCATCTCTTTGGCGATGAACTTGGTGAACAGAAAAGCGCCGGTCAGTAGCACGTCGGTCTGACGCCGCCATTCGTCCAGCGGCATGTCCAAGATGCCTTTGGTGTTGAAGAGAGTGGCGCCGTTGACCAGGATGTCCACGCAGCCAAAGGCCTCTTTTGCCTGCGCCACGGCTGCTGTCACCTGGGCTTGGTCGGTTACGTCACAGGCGATGGAGATTGCGCGCCGTCCGGCGTCGGTCACCGACTTGGCACACTGCTCGGCGTACTTGGGGTTGATGTCGATGCAGACCAGGTCGGCCCCTTCCGCGGCCAGGCCCTCCGCTATGCCGCCCATGATGTTAGGGCTGGTGCCCGTGACCATCGCGACTTTGCCTTCAAGTTTCATCTCATTTACCTTTATTGACCAGGCAGATCATCGTTTTTTGAGACTGGCTTGCCACTTTTCGTGGAGCGGGACTTCCTCGCCAACCAAGTGCAGGTAGTAATAACAGCCCCATCTCTCCCAAGAATTTGAGCCGCCTCCGCAGGTCTTTGACCAGGCTGGGAAAGTCCCCGTGGGATCGGAAATATGCCTGGAAATCGCTGAATTCAACCTCAATTTGCAACAACGTCTGGGCGTTGCTGACCACGGCTTCCAGCTTGCGGCGGTTTCTGATGACGCGGGTGTCCTCGGTCAATCCGTCTATCTCAGCAAGAGTCATGCCGGCCAGCTTCGCGGCGTCGAAATCATGGAACGCCTCGCGAGTGACGGGCCACTTGGATTCGACAATCTTGTAGGACATCCTCGACTGGAAGACCACTTTACTCATGATTTCTTGGTAGTCGCCGGGGTTTTTGGGGTGATCTTTTCCGGTTCCTGCATCTCTGGCATCTGTTCCTCCGGGTGCCCGGTAGGCGCTAGTCTCCGGTTAATCGATAGTAAGCACGATCTTGCCAAAATTGGCGTTGGTTTCCATGTAGCGGTGGGCATCGGCGACCTCTTCCAAGGGGAAGGTCCGGTCCACGATAGGCTTCATGCTCCCTGAGGCCAGGTGTGGCAGCACGTGGCGTTTGAACTGGGCGGTTATGGCCAGTTTTTCTTCGAGGGTGCGGCCTCTTAATCCAGTCCCAGTAACCTGAAGGCGCTTGCCCAACAGTTGGCCCAGGTCTACCTCAACCCGGGCACCTCCCATCAAACCGACCTCAACCAGCCGCCCCAGTACAGCCATGGATGCGATGTTCTGGTCCCAGTAGGGCCCGCCGATGAAGTCGATGAGCACGTCCACTCCGGCGCCGCCGGTCTTTTCTTTGACCACGGCGGAGAAGTCTTCATCGTGGTAGTTGATGCCCACGTCCATGCCCAGCTTGGCCGCGCCGTCCAATTTTTTAGGAGACCCGGCGGTGCCGAAGACGAACGCCCCGGCCTGGTGAGCCAACTGCACTGCGGCAGTGCCAACTCCGCTGCCCGCGGCATGCACCAGCAGACTCTCGCCCATCTGGAGGTTGCCCCGGTTGAACAAGGCGTCGTAGGCCGTAAAATAAACCTCTGGCGTCGCAGCTGCTTGCACGAAGTCCCAGTCAGAGGGCATGGGAATGGCCATGCGGTGATGGGTGATGGTGCGGCTGGCATATCCACCGCCGCCCAGGAGACCGAAAACGCGGTCGCCTTTGGCCATGCCTACCACCCGTTCCCCGGCCTCAACGACCACTCCGGCAAACTCCAAACCAGGGATATCGGAGGGGCTTCCAGCGGGTGCTGGGTAGTTTCCCTGGCGCTGAATCATATCGGCGCGGTTCAGGGCGGAGGCCTTGACGTCGACCAGGATGTCTTCGGGGCCGGGGACCGGGTCATCGACCTCCATGATCCGTAGAACATCGGGGCCGCCCGGCTCGGTGATTACGGCTGCGCGCATAGGTAATTCCCTTTGGTGTTTGGTTAGGTTGAACTAGTGCGCCCATCGACGCCGAAGTAGTTTATCACTGGGGATGGAAGGGCGTGGGTTTCTCTTCTGCTGAAGGGCCGAAATGACGGAGGCAGCAGGCAACGCATTCCGTTCATCCTGAGCTCTGATCTAAGGTCGAGAGTCTCGGTGGAACCGGGCCTGTCGAAGAACCCAAGTTCTGGCGCATTCATGGTTCGATAGAGCCCACCACGAACGTTCGGTGGGTCCTACTTTCGCAGAAAGACGTAATGGGATTAAGGGCGTAGGGGCAGGTTTCCAACCTGGCCTGCTCGTTGGAAACCAATCCGTCCGACGAAACTGACTCGCGAATTAACGCCAGGCGGTCTCCGGATTAGGAAAATGATCTACGAGAGGCAGGGCGGGTTTC
>CEQE01015938.1_pt1 | contig 13825 bp, 12 predicted proteins | sample 356201 | NCBI WGS metagenome assembly CEQE01 (sample SAMEA2619970, study PRJEB7988) | marine metagenome | biome: marine biome (ENVO:00000447); feature: mesopelagic zone (ENVO:00000213) & marine oxygen minimum zone (ENVO:01000065); material: "saline water (ENVO:00002010), including plankton...
TAGCGCCAATGCTTCAGCTACCTGAGAGCGCGCAACATAACTGGTGTACTGCGGTATCGCGATCGCTGCCAGAATGCCGATGATCGCAACCACGATCATGAGTTCGATCAGCGTGAAACCCCGCTGGCTGCGTTGCCGCTGCTCTCGACCCGACTGTCTCGTAACTGTCATCTTTATCGCCCCTCTCTGGCTTTGTCTGATGGTGCGTGAGAATTTATACCCCGTTAGCATATCATTGATGTGACAGCCATCACACGGTGGGCAAAATATTGTGGTTAGTTTGTGAAACTCGCAAATTGAAAGCCGCGAATAACCTCAAAAATTAGAGAGTTTTTGGTATTTCACCGCAAATTTTAAGCGCTTATTCTGTTAGAGTGTTATGAGAATATTGACGGATTTTAATGATTATGCGCAGTTAAACTGCACAAGCACCGGGTCCGATGGTGTTTCGGGCAGTGCTCACCGACGCTTCGGGGTTTTTCTTTCCTTTTAGTCATGGAACAAAGTCAGTCTCCATTTTCGATCACGGTCCGCGGAACAACCCTGTCGGGCCTGTCGCGGCGAGTGGTTGAAGCAAACCTGCTCTCCAAAGAGCGCGCCCGGGAAACCTTCGAAGCGGCACAGAAAAGCCATCGCTCTTTTCTGCAGGAGGCGCTCGATCAGGGAGGAGCGGACCGCACGGCACTGCTCAGGTGCGCATCCGAAGAGTCAGGAATGCCGCTGATGGACCTCAGGGCCTTTGATCTTGGCTGCCGGCCCCAGGAAATGGTTGATGGGCGTTTCCTGGAGACCCACGGTGTGCTGCCGCTGTTTAAACGGGGGTCCAAGGTCTTCCTCGCGGTACCGGACCCAAGCGATGTCTCCGGCCTGGATGCCTTCACATTCCAGACCGGGTTTGGCGTCGAAGCCATTCTGGTTGATCCCAAATTACTCACCCAGGTGATCCGTGACATCGCCAGCGGCATCAGTTCAGAACTTGCGGATCTCAATGAGGATCCCGGTCTTGAGGATATGGCGGCGAAAACGGCGGCTCCGGCCAGCGCCGAGACGGCTGAAGTCGACACCCCTGTGGTGCGCTTCGTCAACAAGATCCTGATGGATGCCATTCGTCAGAAGGCCTCTGACATTCATATCGAACCTTATGAGGGGAAACTGCGGATCCGCTACCGGCTCGACGGCGTGCTGCATGAGATCGCGAATCCGCCATTGTCGCTCACTGCCAGAATCACGGCCCGGGTGAAAATTCTCTCGCGCCTGGATATTGCCGAACGGCGGGTGCCTCAGGACGGGCGTATCAAACTCACGCTTTCTAAAGGTCATGAGATTGACTTCAGGGTGAGCACGCTGCCCACCCAATTCGGTGAAAAAGTCGTGATCCGTGTACTGGACAACAGCGGCGCCGATCTCAGCCTGAGCGCACTGGGGCTCGAACCCGAGCAACTCAAGGCATACGAAGACGCCATATATAAACCCCACGGCATGATTCTCGTCACCGGGCCAACCGGCAGCGGCAAGACGGTTTCGCTGTATTCAGCGCTTTCAACGTTGAACTCCCCGGAAGTCAACATCAGCAGTGTCGAAGATCCCATTGAGATTAACCTCCCGGGAATCAACCAGGTCAACATCAATGAAAAGGCCAATCTGAGTTTCGCAACCGCCCTGCGTGCTTTTCTGCGGCAGGATCCCGATATCATCATGGTGGGCGAGGTTCGGGATCTTGAAACGGCAGACATTGCCGTCAAGGCTTCACAGACTGGTCATCTGGTCCTTTCAACACTGCATACCAATGACGCGCCATCCACGATCGTGCGGCTTCTCAATATGGGAGTGGCGCCGTTCAATGTTGCCGCGTCGGTACACCTGATCCTGGCCCAGCGACTGGTCCGGAAACTGTGCACAGCCTGCCGCAAGCCGGCAGAGTATCCGAAAGAAGTGCTCACGGGCGCAGGATTTTCGGAGTCAGGTGACTTCAACAGTCTCAAACTCTTCGGACCTGAAGGCTGTGACGAGTGCACCCGGGGCTACAAGGGACGAACGGGTGTATTTCAGGTCATGCCCGTCACCGAAGTCATTGCCGAACTGATCGTGCAAAACGCAGGGCAGGAGGCGATTGAAAAACAAGCCCTGGCGGACGGCGTGATGACAATGCGCCAGGCGGGTCTTGTCAAAGTGCGCGCCGGCATCACCAGCCTCGAGGAAGTATTGCGGGTCACTGACATCTGAGCCGATGGCGAAGAAATCAGAAAAGACCCAGGAGGTTTTCACCTGGGCGGGTACCGACCGCCAGGGCAGAAAAGTCGCCGGTGAGATGGAGGCGCAAGGCCCGGCTTACGTGCGCAGCACTCTGCGGCGGGAAGGTATCAACCCGCGGTCAGTGCGCAAAAAACCCAAGTCGCTCTTCAGCAAAAAGATCAGGCCTAAGGATGTCTCCATTGCCAGCCGCCAGCTCGCAACCATGCTGGGAGCGGGTCTGCCCATTGCCCAATCCTATAAAGCAATTGCTGAAGGAACGGATCAGCCCAAGATCCGGGAGATCTTTGGTGCCGTTCGGCTTGATGTTGAAAGCGGGACGGCGCTGAGCGAAGCCCTCGAGAAATTCCCGCGCCAGTTCGATTCTCTGTACACCAGCCTGGTGGCAGTGGGCGAACGATCGGGAAACCTTGACGACCTGATGGACAAGGTGGCGCTCTATATGGAAAACATCGAGGAGATCAAGGCAAAAGTCAAAGGCGCCCTGTGGTATCCGGCGGCTGTCCTCGCGGTGGGCTTTATAGTCACCGTGCTCCTGCTGGTATTTGTCATTCCGCAGTTTGAGGACCTGTTCGCGAGTTTTGGTGCCAGTCTGCCGGCATTGACCGCCATCGTGATTGAACTGTCACGCAATTTCCGTGACCTGTGGCTGCAGATCTTTGGCATCATCGTCGGCATCATCATCATCATCTCGATGTCCTACCGGCGCTCAGAGGCGATGCGTCACCGGGTCGATCGGATCTCTCTGCGGCTGCCGATATTCGGCATCATTCTGCGTAAAGCCGCTATCTCCCGCTTTGCGCGCACGCTGGCCACGATGTTCGGCGCCGGGGTGCCGCTGGTCGACGGACTGGAGTCTGTCGCGGGAGCGACTGGTAACCGTGTCTATTCAGATGCATGTATGTCGATCCGTGAGGTGGTCAGCGGTGGGCAGTCGCTCTCCAGCGCCATGTCACAGACCGGCCTGTTTCCGCCCATGGTCCTGCAAATGACGAGCACGGGTGAAGAATCGGGAGAGCTCGAAAACATGCTGAACAAAGCTGCAGACTTTTACGAACGGGAGGTGCGCGAAGCAGTGGACAACATGAGCAAACTGATTGAACCGATTATGATCAGCGTTCTCGGCGGTTTGGTCGGCACCCTGGTCGTAGCGATGTATCTGCCCATCTTCAAGATGGGTGACATTATGTAATGGAGGCAACACCTCCCGCCTCCAGGTGATCGAAACCCTGGCCTTAGCCCCGGGTGGCAAATCGTTGCTTTATCTCATCACGGTCGTGGTCGCGCTTGTGGTGGGCAGTTTTCTTAACGTCGTCATCGTAAGGCTGCCCCGACAACTGCAGTGGCAGTGGCACGGCAAGCAGGCGGGGCTGCCAAAACCTCCTGGGATCGCCGGGCCGGCATCGCAGTGCCCATCGTGCGGGCAGCCGATCCGGTGGCGCGATAACCTGCCGCTCGTCAGTTTTCTGATGCTCAAGGGGCGCTGCCGTTCCTGTGAAGCCGCGATCTCCGCGCGCTATCCTCTGGTCGAGACCTTGTGCGCTGTACTCTCATTGGTGGTTGTGGCCGTCATGGGGGTGCAGTGGCCGACACTCGCTGCCCTGGCCTTTACCTGGGTTCTGATTGCACTCGCCTTTATCGATCTTGAGCACTTACTGCTGCCAGACCGTCTCACCCTGCCACTGTTGGCGGTCGGACTGGGTGTTAACGCCGCAAACGGATTTACCGACGTCACTTCCGCTGTGATCGGTACGGCCGCGGGGTACGGTGTCCTGTGGATTGTGTTCCACGGCTTTCGCGCAATCACCGGAAAAGAAGGCATGGGTCACGGTGACTTCAAACTGCTGGCGGCACTCGGCGCCTGGATGGGCTGGCAGATGCTCCCGCTGATCGTGCTGCTGAGTGCCGCGACGGGTGCCATCATCGGTATTACCCTGCTGATCCTGCAGCGACAACAACGCGGTCAGCAGATTCCATTCGGGCCTTATCTCGCCGGTGGAGGCTGGCTGGCGCTGTTATGGGGCGCCGACCTCAACCGTTACTATCTGGGTGCAGCAGGACTTTAGGGAGAGAGATGCTCAGGGTAGCCCTCACCGGCAGTATCGGCAGCGGCAAGACCGCCGTAAGCGATTATCTTTCGTCTCTTGGCGTTGTGGTTCTTGATGCGGACCAGTTCGCTCATGAGGTGACTGCCCGCGGGAAGGACGCAGTTGATCAGATCGCAAAAGTCCTGGGGCCCGCTGTGCTTGGTCCGGATGGCAGACTCGATCGGGCCGCGGTCCGGGAACTGGTCTTCGCCGATCCGAAAAAGCGGGCCCAGCTTGAAGCGATCATACACCCGCGCGTTCGTCAGAAAATGAACGAGGCGGCCAAACGCGCCAAGGCCCCATACGTGATTTTTTCAATCCCCCTGCTGGTGGAAACCCGACAGGCGGACAATTTTGACCGCGTCGTCGTTGTTGAGGCGCCAAGTGACCTTCGCGCCAAACGGGTACTTGAGCGAAGCGGACTTGATCACGACGCGTTTTCGGCCATCAATGATGCACAGGCCAGCGATGCAGACCGCCGCCGTTTTGCAAGCGATATCATCCACAACGATGGCAGCCTCCAGTCACTTCATGCCCAGGTTGACGCCCTGGATAAACGGTTGACCGATCTCTCCCGTGAAAAGATGAGACCGGTCAGAAAGTGACGACCAAAGGAATGGATTCTGGGTTATGCCTTTGAGCGAACGCATCGCCTCGAACTTCGCGGACTTTGAGCGCATTTCCCAAAATGGCGAAACATCGACCCGCGCAGCCGTCATGGTACTGGTCACGCGGGCGCCCGATCCCCAGGAGGGGTCAGTGATTTTGACACGCCGGGCCAAAGCCCTGCGCCGTCACGCCGGACAGTATGCATTGCCCGGAGGGCGCCTTGACCCGAGGGAGACTGCCGTTGAGGCTGCGCTTCGTGAATGCCGGGAGGAAGTGGGGCTGAATCCAGGACCCGGTCACGTCATCGGACTGCTGGATGATTTTGTCACCGAGTCCGGGTTTTGTATCACGCCGGTCGTCGCCTGCATGGATGCCGCCCTTCCCCTGGCGCCTGACCCTGCAGAGGTCGAGCGTGTGTTTCACATACCCCTGGAAGAACTTGCCGCTGCGCACACAGAGGTCTCCAGGTCCCAAGCAGACGAATCAGTCCGTAACGGCTTTTCGATCATGCTGCCCACCGTTGGCCATGAGATCTATGCGCCCACCGCTGCAATCCTCTACCAGTTCAGAGAAGTCGCTCTGCTGGGCAGGACCACGCGGGTCAGTCATCTGGGCCAGCCGCGCTTCGCATGGCGCTAAGCCCCGGGAGAACGACCGCTACAGCACCATCGAACAAACTTTTTCGAGCAGAGCACGGTTGCCTTCCAAAAAATGTAAAGACACCAGTTCTTCAGCGTGCACCCATCTGAGATTCTGCCCTTCCAGCCCTTCAGCCCGACCCTGATATTCGGTAACCTGCCAGAAATGCAGTTCTACCTCACGGTCCGGGTAACTGTGCCGACAGGAAAAAAGTGCCTGCGCTGAGCCAACCTGCAGGTTGAGCTCTTCACGAAACTCACGAACGAGCGCATCAAAGACACTTTCCCCGGGCTCGAGTTTGCCTCCCGGAAATTCCCATTGACCGGCGTAGTCCTTATCCGCTGGGCGCTCACCGACCAGAAGGCGTCCCTGCGAATCCACCGCGATGCCCACCGCAACAACGAGTGTACGCTCAGGTTCGATAGTCGGCATTGATGCGGATGTAGTCATGCGTCAGGTCGCAGGTCCATACCCGCGACTTGCTCCGGCCTACTCCGAGGTCTACCGCGATGGATATATCAGTACCTTTAAGGTGCTCCGTAACCTCACTTTCATCATACGATTCGACCCGCTCACCGGCGCGGGTAATGGTGACGCCACCGATCGATATCGCGAGATGCTTCTGCAAAAGTCTCGCACCGGACTTGCCCACTGCCATGATGATTCTGCCCCAATTGGCATCCTCGCCTGCGATGGCCGTCTTGACCAATGGGGAGTTGGCAATAGCGAGCGCGGCCGTGCGTGCTTCGGAGCTGGACGCTGCCCCGGTCACATCGACGGTCATAAACTTGCTCGCGCCTTCGCCGTCGCGGACCACCTGAATCGCAAGATCGGTAAGCAGTTCCTTGAGTGCGCTGCGGAAGGCTTTGAGTTCGGGCGCCGTTGCCGACTTGGGAGCCGGGTTCGCTGCACGGCCGGTGGCTGCCAGCAGGGCAGTATCGCTGGTCGAGGTATCGCTGTCGACGGTAATACAGTTAAAGGATGTGCGAATGCCTTCTTTCAGCAAGGTTCGTAACACCGGTCCTGGCAACCTGGCATCGGTAAACACAAATGCCAGCATGGTCGCCATATCCGGCGCAATCATTCCAGACCCCTTGGCGATACCGCAAAGACAGACATCGGTATCGCCAATTCGCGTCCGGCGCACGGCACCCTTGGGATAGGTGTCGGTGGTGCCGATCGCCCGGGCTGCCCGGTTCCAGGAAGCCGGCCGACGTCCGGGCTGGATGCCTGCCAGCGCACGTTGAATTCGATCGACCGGAAGCGGCTCGCCGATCACGCCGGTTGAGGCAATCAGGACATCACTGCGGCGGCACCCAACAACACGGCCTGCCATCGCCGCAGTTGATCTGACGTCAGCAACACCTTGGGATCCAGTGAAAGTGTTTGCGTTTCCGCTATTGACGAGAATAGCACCCGCTTTGCCTGACGCCGCCACCTTTCGGCTCCACTGAACCGGCGCTGAAGCCGTCGCCGAGCGGGTAAACACACCGGCAACGGTGGTGCCACGATCGAGCGTGACCAGCAGCAGATCATCACGGCCTGCGTATTTGATCCCGGCCCGGGCAGCCTGCAGTGAAACGCCGGGGATCTCCGGCATCCGGGGGAATCGCCCCGGTGCCAGCACAGAACGCTTGAGAGATGCCACGGCGCCGTTCGATCCGCCCGGCTACAGCTTACCGTGGCACTGCTTGTACTTTTTACCGGAACCGCACGGGCAGGGCTCGTTACGGCCGACCTTTGCAGTGGGGCGGACAAAAGGCCGCGGGGCATCTGCTGGCGAATCCGCCGAACCCGTATCCACGCCCTGACCCGGACCCGCCGCCCCCTCGGCTGCCACCGGCGCTTCAGAACTCGGGTGCAGATACTGACGGTTTTCCTCGCCCTGCTGGCGCTGCCGATCTTCAAGATCGGTTACCTGGGCTTCGGTCTGGACCTGCACCTTGGCAAGTATTCCTACCACATCGTTTTTGGCCTGATTGAGCATGGCAGAAAACATCTCAAACGCTTCCCGCTTGTACTCCTGCTTGGGGTTCTTCTGTGCGTAGCCCCGGAGCCCGATCCCCTGGCGCAGGTAGTCCATCTGCGCGAGATGTTCTTTCCACTGCTCGTCCAGTGTTTTGAGCATCACAGCCTTTTCGAGGTGCCGCATGACCGGCTCTCCGACCGCGGTGGTTTTCTCCTCGTAAGCCTTTGCGATCTCGCCGGAGATCTTGTCACGCAGCGTCTCTTCATGAAGGTTGTCGTCGGCCTTCAGCCAATCAGCAACCGGCAGTGTGATACCGAAGTGCGTTTGCAGGTCCTGCTGCAACCCGGGAACATCCCACTGCTCCTCAAGGCTTTCAGGCGGAATCGACCGATCAATGATTTCCTCAATCACCTCGGCACGGGCAGCTGTGACTGTTTCGGAAATATCGTCCGTCGCCATCAGGGTATTGCGCTGATCGTAAATGACTTTGCGCTGCTCGTTGGCCACATCGTCATACTCGAGCAGTTGCTTTCGGATATCGAAGTTACGACCCTCGACTTTCTTCTGGGAGTTCTCAATGGCGCGGGTAACCCAGGAATGCTCAATCGCCTCACCCTCTTCCATGCCCAGTTTTTCCATCAGACCGGAAACCCGATCCGAGCCAAAAATCCGCAAGAGGTTATCCTCGAGAGAAAGATAAAAACGGCTTCTTCCCGGGTCTCCCTGACGGCCACAGCGGCCGCGCAGCTGATTATCCACCCGGCGTGACTCGTTGCGTTCCGTTCCAAGGACATACAGGCCGCCCGCTTCGACCACCTGGTCATGGCGGGCCTGCCATTCGCGTTCGATCAGATCTGCGCGCTCCCGCTCGCCTTCATCGAGCGCGTCGAGTTCCATAACTACGTTGCCGCCAAGCACAATATCGGTACCACGGCCGGCCATGTTGGTGGCAATTGTCACCGCTGCCGGCTTGCCGGCCTGGGCAATAATGTGGGCTTCGCGCTCGTGCTGTTTTGCATTCAGCACCTCATGATCGATCTTGTCTTTACTCAGCAGGCCGGACAGGTACTCTGAAGTTTCAATAGAAGCCGTCCCGACCAGGACCGGCTGATTTCTCGATCGGCAGGCCTTGATGTCGTCGATAATGGCCGCGTATTTTTCTTTCTGGGTGCGGTACACCAGGTCAGAGAGGTCCTCGCGGATCATCGGCTGGTTTGTGGGAATGACAACGACTTCCAGGCCGTAGATCTGCTGAAACTCGACCGACTCGGTGTCGGCGGTACCCGTCATCCCTGAAAGCCGCTGGTAGAGCCGGAAGAGATTCTGAAAGGTGATAGAGGCAAGTGTCTGGTTCTCCTGCTGAATCGCCACACCTTCTTTCGCCTCGACCGCCTGATGCAACCCCTCCGACCAGCGTCTTCCGGGCATCATGCGTCCGGAAAACTCATCGATGATGACAATCTGTCCGTCCCTTACGATGTAGTCCACATCACGCTGAAACAGCGAATGCGCGCGCAGACCCGCATAGAGGTGATGCATGAGGCTGATGTTGCCGACATCGTAAAGGCTGGAGTCTTCGTCAAGCAGGCCCGCCTCGCAGAGCAGGCGTTCTGCATTTTCATGACCGGCTTCGGTCAGTGATACCTGGCGGGCCTTTTCATCAACACTAAAGTCCCCGGGACCTTCTTCTTCCTCCTGAGCATCGCTCTCGGCCGCGGCCGGGGCCGGGGCCTGACGTTCGAGTGCAGGAATGATCTTGTCGATTCTGGTGTATAGGTCACTGCTGTCTTCTGCGGGTCCCGAGATAATGAGGGGGGTACGTGCCTCGTCAATCAGGATCGAGTCCACCTCATCGACGACTGCAAAATCCAGTGAGCGCTGGACCCGGTCCTCGGCACTAAAGGCCATGTTGTCGCGCAGATAATCAAACCCGAACTCGTTGTTGGTCCCGTACACAATATCGCAGGCATAGGCGGCACGCTTGGCCGCACTGTCCTGACCCGAGATCACCACCCCGACCGACAGACCGAGGTAGCCGTAGATCTGACCCATCCAGTCCGCGTCGCGCTGTGCAAGGTAGTCGTTCACCGTAACGACGTGAACCGTATTGCCGCAAACCGCGTTGAGATATGCGGGCAGCGTAGCCGCCAGGGTCTTGCCCTCTCCGGTACGCATCTCCGCAATTTTTCCGTCGTTGAGCACCATCCCACCGATCAGCTGCACATCGAAGTGACGCATCTTCAGCGTGCGCCGGGATGTCTCCCTGACTACTGCAAACGCTTCGACCAAAAGCTCCTGGAGTCCTTCGCCCTCAGCCGAGCGCTGGCGGAATTCCCCGGTTTTTGTCTTGAGTTCCTCATCGGACAGCGCCTCAAGCGTCGGCTCGAGGGCATTAATCTTGTCGGCTAGAGCACTCATCTTGCGCAAAAGGCGCTGATTGCGGCTGCCGAAAATTTTCGTCGCTACCTTGCTCAACATCGAATCGATCTGCCGAAAGTGGTTAAATGGGCGCCCAGACGGCCGAGGTCTGCGGCCCGGCGCCGCAAACGGGCCGTGGCCTTACAGGCACTGGTTTCAAAAAGAGAAAATACACTGCCGAAGCGCTAAATTTTATCATGGTCGACAATCCTTTCACCCGGGTGGGGAACCTGATCGCCGAGGTTCCCGGGCTTAAGGAAGGTGCAGATGTTGCCGCCGCAAACGCGGAACAGATGGCCTGGCAGGCGGCCGCAGGAAAAGACATTGCCGAGCATACGGTCATCCGGCCCGATAAGGACCGCTGGCAAGTCATTGCGGATACCCCGGTCTGGGGGGATGCTGTCAGACAACGTCAGAACGACATACTGAGCGCGCTTCACCGGGCCAATATTGAGGTCAGCGCGCTGCTGATCAAGATCCGCCCGCGCGCTGCGTCAACTCCGGCATCCGAGCCGATTGCGAAACCATCCACGCGAACATTGGATTCAGAGACTGCCGATTTGCTCGTCGAAACTGCCGACAATCTCAAGTCCCTGGATCTCGCGGAAGCGGTCAAGCGACTCAGTCTTCACCGGGGGCAAAAATCAGACTAACCGCATTCAGTGGCCTTCAGCGTCCATCTGCCCAAGTAGCACTTTAGCGAGAACCGCAGTCTCATCGTCAGGGAAATCCTCCAGCACGCGATTAAGTGTTGCCCGCGCTTTTTGATATTGGCGCAGCTCGTTGTAACTGTAGCCCAGTTTTAACCGCGCAGCCCCAGCCAGAGCACTTTCGGGAAAGTATTCAAGCAGAGTCGTCATTGCAGTAACCGCATCATCGAAACCGCGATCAAGATAGCGGGACTCACCCAGCCAGTACCACGCCTCGTCCGCAAGTGCGCTGTTCGAATATTCCCTGAGGAAACCGACAAACCTCTGAGCTGCATCAAGGTAGCGTTTTTCCTGAAGCAGTTTCAGCGCGCCAGCGAAAGCGCTTTGCTCTTCGATAGTGGTTGAGTTAGACGCGGTTGAATCTCCCGGCTGGCGCGAGACCACAGAGAGCACCGTTACCGTATGTGAAGTGCCAGAACCTGAACCGACCTCCACCGACTGGACCACAGATTCCGGCTGCGAGTCGATATTCAACTCTTTGTTTTTATTATTTAATTCCTGGGCTTGTGCAACACCTGGCGCGAGCAGAAACAGTGTCCATGCGAGCAGGGCTGTGCCCGGCACCCGGATACCGTAAGAAACTCTGATAGCGCGCCTCACTGCCAACCCATCTGCCGTGGGTCACAAGCCGTTTTTAAGAATGCAGGAAGTTTCGCTAGTAGAGAATTTCAACGCGTCGGTTCAGTGACCAAGCACTCTCGTCCTGACCCATCGATATCGGCCGCTCTTCTCCGTAGGAGATTGTGCGAATCGCATCCGGGGCAACACCCAGCGCCTGGAAGATCTCACTGACCGCATTTGCCCGGCGCTCACCCAGCGCGAGGTTGTATTCACGGGTACCGCGCTCGTCGGCATGACCTTCGAGCACCACCGCCATCCCGGGGTTACTGGACAGATATTGTGCGTGCGCCTCAACGACACGCTGTGCTTCGGGAGTCAGGTTGGAACTATCGAAATCGAAATACACAACCCGCTGTCCCAGCGGGTCATCCATATCGGCGTCGTCCTGGTCGATGGTGATGATCTCGCCCGCGGTTGTGTCATCTGAATCGACGCCCGAAGCGGTTGCCTCGGTGGTGACCTCTGTCTCGCTGCCGCCGATAGTGGCATCCTCGACTTCAACGGTTCCGCCTTTTTTCTTGGAAGCCGCACAGCCGGCCAGCGTTACACCCAGAAAGAGCACCAGTAAAATCGTCCAGAATCTTTGCATCGTCAATCTCCTATTTTCAGACCGCAAAAAGCTGATTCCAGCTTTCTCGCACTCCTTCTTTTCAATAATCCCTGTAGTCCCTTCCCAACTGCTCGCAGATACCGGTAAAGCGCCCTAGCGGCTTGCCGACCAGGCCGGCTCCCGCACATCACCATCGGTCAGCTTCAACACCTGCCTTACACGGCCATCTGCCGACACCGCTACGAGGACACCGTCACTTCCCAGACGTGTCGCGTACAGGATCATCGCACCGTTGGGCGAGAACGTCGGCGACTCATCAAGTGTACCGTCTGTCAGCACATCAGTTCTACCACTCGCGGGATAGAATACACCAATCTGGTAGCCCGCGCCTTGTCCACGGTTCGTCACCATCACCAGCCGTTTGCCCGTCGGATCATAGGAAGCGCCAGCGTTTTCCTTACCCTCGCGCGTCAGCCGCTCGACTTTGCCTCCATTTCGGCTCACCCGGTAAATCTGGGGTCGCCCGCTCCGATCGGAGGTGAATACCAGATATCGCCCGTCGGGGGACCAGGCCGGCTCCGTGTCGATGGCCTGGTGTTTGGTCAGCCGGTGAAGTTCTCCTGACGCAACCTCAAGTACATAGATATCCGTATTGCCCTGGGCAGCTACTGTCAGCGCCAGCGACTTGCCATCCGGTGACCATGCCGGGGCACTGGCAGCTCCGTCAAAACGGGCGACAGGTCGGCGGGTACCGGTACTGATGTCCTGCAACCAGACATTGGCTCCCGATCTGCCGTCTGAAAAGGAAACATAAGCCAGCCATTGACCGTTGGGCGACCACGCTGGGGACAATACGGGCAGATTGGTTGTGTTGAGAATCTGCTGGGCATTGTGACCATCTGAATCAGCGATCATCAACTGGTAGATGCGATCACCGCCGTCACTGAGTTGCATCGTGACATAGGCGATCCGGGTATCAAAAGCCCCTTTGATGCCTGTCATCTCGTAGAAGATCCGGTCACTGATCTGGTGCGCCACCTGCCGCAACTGGGCAGCGGTTGCCGAATAGCGCAAACCTACCTTAACCCTCTCCCGATAAACATCCAGCAACTGGAAACTCACCTCGAACTGATCGGGGCCTTTCTCAACAATGCGCCCAACGACCAACACCTCTGCCTTGATCAGGCGCCAGTCCTTGTAGCGCACTTCAGAAAATTCACTGGGCTTGCTCAAAAAATCCGACGGCGGCAGCAACTCAAATCTTCCCGAACGATGCAGATCCGCGGCAATAATAGAGCGCAGGCTCACAGGCGGATCGCCTGTACCCTGCCAGTGGAAAGGAACGGCAGCGATCGGGGTGCCCGATCTCCCGCCCTGGGTGATCTCGATCGTCAATGCGGCTGCGGCTCTCCCCGGCAGGATGAATGCCGTTGCGGCTGCGAACAGCAACACCAGCGCTTTTTGAAAACCTTTCATTCGGGTCACCATCTTGAGCTCATGATTCGGGTTTAAAGATAAAGTTGAATTCTTTCAAATATTCGTAAAAACGCGCCTCTCCCGGAAAGGGAAGCGGGGAAGCCTTGAAAATAGCATTTTCTGCAGATTCGTCCAAACGGGCATCGCCACTGGGACGGGTCATCTTAACCGACAGGACATTGCCTTCCCGGTCCACCTTGACAAGAAATTCGACGCTCAGGCCGGAAAAATCACCGGGCTCACTCCAGTTCTTGCTGACCTGCTCTTTAATGGCCCAGGCCACGGCTCCGAATGCCGACACCGCCTCGCTTTCGTCACGCTCGCGCTGAGCTTTGGCCTCTGCGGCTTTTTTGGCCTTCTCTGCTTCCTTTCGCTTCCTTTCCGCCTCGGCTTTGCGCTTTTTCTCAGCCTCGGCTTTTTTCTTCTTCTCAGTCTCTAGCTTCTTCTGACGCTCTGCCTCTTTTTTCTTCTTTTCTTCGGCTTTGCGCTTTTCTTC
>CEQE01148882.1_pt1 | contig 13819 bp, 16 predicted proteins | sample 356201 | NCBI WGS metagenome assembly CEQE01 (sample SAMEA2619970, study PRJEB7988) | marine metagenome | biome: marine biome (ENVO:00000447); feature: mesopelagic zone (ENVO:00000213) & marine oxygen minimum zone (ENVO:01000065); material: "saline water (ENVO:00002010), including plankton...
AGGCGCAGTGCGCTTTGCTCAATTTCCGCGAAGCGTGAAGCGCTAAGCCTTCTTGCGCAGCTTTGCGAGCACCTCGTTGAGGCTGCCGCTCCGAAAGCCCTCGAGGTCGAGCGTCACGTACGAGTATCCGATCGATCGGAAGTAGGCCCCGATCCGGTCGCGGTTGTCCGGTTCGGTCAGCGTGGCGAAGTCCTCGGGTTCGACCTCGATTCGGGCGACCGTGTCGTGATGCCGGACCCGAAGCTGAGCGATGCCCAGCCCGTGGAGGAACTCCTCGGCTTTGGCAATGCGCTCCAGGGCCTCGACCGAAACCGGCGTTCCGTACGGGATGCGAGATGACAGGCATGCCTGCGCGGGCTTGTCCCAGGTGGGCAAGCCCATGTCTCTGGACAGGGAGCGTATCTCGGCCTTGGTCAGATCGGCTTCGACAAGCGGGCTTCGGACGCCGAACTGTTTTGCCGCGTTGAGGCCGGGCCGGTAGTCCCCCAGGTCGTCGATGTTGGCGCCGTTGGCGACATGCTTAATGCCTTCTTCGGCGGAAAATGCGGCCAGATGCGTATAGAGTTCGTCTTTGCAGAAGAAGCATCGGTCCGGATTGTTTGCCGCGTAGTCTTCGCGCTCGACCTCCTGCGTATCGATGACCCTGTGATTCAAGCCAATGCGCCGGGCCAGTTCCTCGGCCTCGCGAAGTTCAGTCGGCGCCAGGCTCGGGGAGCGCGCGGTCACCGACAGCGAGTCGCGCCCGAGCACGTTGTTGGCGGTCGCTGCCAGGAAAGCGCTGTCGACGCCGCCGGAGTACGCTACGATGACCGATCCCATTTCCCGGAGGATCGCTTCGAGCGCGGCCATCTTCTTTGCCGTCACGCTCTTGTCGATGATTTCAAGTTCGGCGAGTACCGCCATCTTCATCGCTCCACGGTTGTTGACTAGATGCCGCGACCTTGCTTTGCCGGTCTGGATTGGCACCCGGTTGACGTCACGGTCGGATCGGGCGATCGCCGGAACTCAGGGAACCCGAAACCGGTGAACGGCATCGCGGCCATACGGATTCAGCTAGCGTTTACCAGCTCTGGGCAGAGTTCTCGCAACGGAGGCAGCCGGCGCGCTGTGTTCAGAGCGAAAACGCGACTGCTGCCAATTCGCTCGAATCCCAGGCGACGGTAGTAATTTTCAAGTCTGCCTTGATTTCTGTTGGGGTTTTGATCCAGCAGGCGTTCCTCTATCTCTCGATCCGAATTCTTCGTCTGAGTAGAAGGCGCCGGAAATGGAAGCATCGCCACCAAACCCGCCTTCGGGGCAAACCGCAGGATCGTTCTCCTGGCGACGGCCAAACCAAGGCCCCTGCCTCGATGTGCCGGCAATATGCCGATTCCGGCCAGGAACAGAACGTTGCAACTGAAGACGTCGCCTTCAAACTGATCGTCGATCATATCTTGATTCAGCTCGTTCCCGTCGAACAGAGCGGCGTAGCACTCCTCCGCGTCGGGCGAAACGGCCTTGAACATGTCAGAGGCCGAAGCTCTTCTGTCCCAGGTCTCGCACGCATGAAATTGAAAGGCCGATATGCAACCCACACTGGTCTCGTGCAATCCAAGGTCGGCTTTCGCCCGATCGCCGAGGTAGACGATCTCACCATGAATCCGCAACGGATACTCTTCCGGACCCGGCTCCGCGAGCAGATCAGAAGATTCGAAATCGATGCGATAGTCGCTGAGAGCAGGCTGCACGTCACGAATTCCTAATCAAATTGCAATAAACCCCTAACCCAGGATTCATTCGGCCATCATGGCTTCTACGATTGCCCTCATTTCGTCGGAGTAGTGCTGGTACGACCGGTTCTGATATCCGAGGATTCGTTGCGACTCCTCGGTGTCGTACCAGTCCATCCATCCGGGTGTGTCCCGGTACACCGCTTCGTCGGCGGGCGCTCCCATGAAGTCGTAGAAGTCTCGAACGTAGTCGCATCCGTGTAGCTGCCACGTCGGACCACCTCCGATATTGAACACCTTGCCTCCGGCCTCCGCGGTCCGAGCCGCGGCAACAAGAGCGTCCACGACGTCGCCTCGGTGGACCATCTCCACCCGCTGGTCCACCATGAACGGCCAGGGGTCTGGAGGCTCCAGGAACGCCGGAACCGCGATCCCCGCGATCCTCAGCACGACCGTGTTTTTCAACGACGATTCCTGCAGGAGTCGCTCACCGGCGATCTTACTGTCTGCATAGATGTCGATTGCGCTCTGTGCGTGGTCGACCGTAACCGGAGGGTTTTCGGCTGCCGTGTCGCCGTATGTGCTTATCGATGACGTGAACACCAGCATGGCTTCGGGGTTTGTTTCGGTCAGCGCCTTGACGATCTTCTCCGTGCCGCCGACGTTGACTCGAAACGTCAGGTCACGATCTCGCTCAGAGTTGGGCGGAAGCAAAGCCGCCAGATGCACGGCCGAGCCGACACCGTCGACGGCAGCGGCCACGTCGTCATCGCTGGTGATGTCGCCCTTCTGAACCTCGACGTCGTCGCGCCCTTCCAGTCCGGAGAAGTCCATCTGCGGCAGGTCGAAGACCCTGACCTGTTGACCCGCTTCCACGAACCGCTCGACGAGCATGCGGCCAACACTGCCCGCCCCGCCGGTGACCAGTATGGCGTCGCTCACGTGAGCGTCGTCCCCTTCATCCCGGCCTTGTCGATCACGTTCTGAGCGGTCTTGATCATCTGCTCCAACGCCGGAGCGAAACCGGACCAGTCGCCTTGATTCTTCAATTCTAGGAGCGCGGTCGCGTCTTTGACTGCGGTCCGAGCAGCCGGAATTGACGGCATTGTCTTGAAGAAGAACGTTCCGCTGACCTCGCCGAAGTTTTCGACGATCTCGGCTACCGACGTCTCCCAGTCTTTGTTCTGATCGCCCAGTCCTTCGGCGACTTCTTTGCACGCGGCGATGCTCTGATCGAGAAGCTCTTGGCCAGATGGTGGCATTGTTTCTATTACCTCTTGTTGATGTTTCCGCCCTTCCGTTTCACGTCTTCAGAAGGGGCGGGTTGTTGCTCGACGGCGGTGTTGACGCTTTCCTTGCTCTTTCTCGGCATCGACAGAAGCGGGAAAACCGATCGATCCAGACGATCGACCGATCTACCCGAGTTCTTCGACAGCGTCGGAAATCTCGCTGAATATGAGCCGGTCGCTCGCCCTCAGTCGTTCCGTCCTTAGGAAGCTGCTTCGTTCCCCAGGCGGCTCTCCAACTCTTCGATGCGCTTCGCCGTTGCCCTCTCCTGCTGAAAACGCTCTGTGATGTCTCGCACGATGGCCGCTATGCCCTGTACGTCGCCGTCCTCGCCTTTCAAGAGCGTAATTGTAAACTCCAGAGAAATGCGGGTCCCGTCACTCTTGGCAGCCGGCACGGCAAGCATGTCGTCGGTGTACTTCGTGACGCCCGTGGCCATCACCTTGCGGTAGCCCTCCCAATGCCGCTCCTGGAAACGCTCGGGGATAATCAGGTCCAGGGTTTGCCCCAGGGCTTCAGTGGCTTGGTAACCAAATATGGTCTCAGCGCCGGAGTTCCACACTCGGATCACCCCTTCCGCGTCGGCGAATATGACGGCGTCCCGGGCATTGTCCACGATCTGCCTGTAGATTTGCTCCGATGATCCTGGGCCAACATTTTCCATCGTTGCGGCAGTTCTCCCTGCGATGTTTCGGCCATTCTTGGGCGGCGTTCATCCTGTAAACCTGAATTCTGCTTTCGTTTGAGCTTTGAAGCAGCCTAGTCGTCGTCGCCCGGGGCCAGAACCTCGGACTCATCCACGACATGATGCCCGTTTGTGGCGTCCTCGTAGTGCACCTTCATGGCCTCGATGTCGACCTCGACGTTGCGGTCGAAGCCGTGGCCGTCGTGGCGATCGTACGGGAACGGCTCGAACTGGATGAACTTCTCCCTGAACCGCTCGCGGCTGGGCCTGCGGTCGTACGGGAACCTGTATTTGTCCGGCGCGGCCCGTTCAACCTCGATGAGCTGGTAGTCCCGGCTCCCAAGCCCGTTCTCGTGGCCTGTGTTGATCGTCGCGACCTCGCTCTGTCCGTGGAACGTCGCGGCCGCGGCTTCGAACTTGCGGTCGCCCGAATGGTGGGCTTCCATGACCTCGGTGGCCGAGCCTGGCATGCCGACAGATCGCCTCGCGGCGTCCACGCACGCCATGTCGATCGCCACCGGGTCCTTGCTGGCGAAAACGCCCAGGTGCGGAACGATGGGGATGTCGGCGTGGTTGGCGCAGTCGCAACGCGGCGAGATGTCGAGGGCCATGTTGATGTAGCCGACCTTGTCTCGACCCACTGCCTTCTCGACGGCCAGCGCTGCGTCGGCGATGGCCACGTCCACGGCGTCGAAATTGATCTCCGGTATGTCGACGATGCCGCGGGGTCCCACGACTCCGAAGCAGCCCAGACAGTTGGCGCACTTGTCGCGGCTCCAATGCAACTCGTCGTTTTCGTCGATGTTCCAGAGGCCGAACGGGCAGCAGTTCTCTATGATCTCCCAGTCAGGCGTGTTGGCCTTGCCTTTGAACGCCTCGGGATGGAACGTGCCAGCCGCGCCAAAACCGTACGTGGGATGGCCGCCCATGTGGACGTTGAACTTGCCGCGCTTCGACTGGCCTCCGATGCCCAGGTTCTTCAGCGCGCCGCCGATGACGCCCATGCCATGGCCCTTGAAGTGGGTGAGGGTGATCAGTGTGTCCGCCGCGGCGATGGCCTGCGCCACGTATGCCTCTTTCAGCAGATATCCCTCGGGTATGTCGATGCGAATGTCGCTTGTGCCGATGAAGCCGTCTGCGCAGATGAACGGGCAGCCCAACGTGGCCGACGAGAATCCGTTTCTCTCCGCGGTGAGTACGATGTCCAACTCGGTCGAGCGGGAGCCCCAAGGCGAGTACGTCGAGGTCGTCGTGTCGCACACAAACGGCCTGCCGCCCAATTCCTTGATTCGGTCCGCCAGAGCCCGTGCGTAGACCGGCCGCAGGTATGCCGAGTTGTTCCACTCGCCGCAGTGGATTTTGATGGCCACCATATCGTTAGGTTTGACAAGTTCGTCGAGATTTGCCGCGTCGAAGACCGTGAGCATCTTCGCGACCAGGCTGGTTTCGGTCGAATCGGAATGCGCGTCCATCCAATATACGTTGGACTTCCCCATAAGTATCTCCTCTCGGTCTCAGACCGCGTTTCATTTAAGGTTCGTGCGCAATATAAGGGTGAGATTAGCATCGACCCCCTACCTTGTCAATAAAACAACCGACGCCTGTGGAAGCATTATTCCTCGACCGGTGGTTGACGGCAACCGAAGGCGGATTCGTCGTGCTTCGCCCTGTTCCCATTTTCGCCTTCGGAGGTTAACATTACCGATACGATTCAACGCCGACGTCATCGCTTCATTTAGGGGGTGTCACGTGACCGAGATTACAGACCATTTCATGCACCCGGGTCCGCAGCCCAACGGACTTCAGGCCGCGGAAGACGGGCTTTGGGCCATCGACCAGGGCAACAATCATCTCTACAAGCTCGACTGGCAAGACGGCTCCGTGCTCGAAGATCTTCCGACCGAGACAGACCGGTCCAGCGGAGTGACGATCGGCGGCGGCAATATCTGGATCGCGTCCACCTACACCGCCGAGTTGTTCAAATGCAACATGGACGGGACCACCGTCGAGCGGTACGACACCCCCGGCAAGGGCGGTGTGGCCTTCGCCAACACCCCGAATCCCCGCACGACAGGCGCTCACGGCATGGAGTGGATCGACGACGAGAACATGTGGGTCGCCGTTCCGCCCGCGCAAAAGGTCTTTCTCATGGACCCGTCCACGATGACGGTCAAACGCTCGATCCCGACGCCCGGCATCCGTCCCCACGGGCTGTTTATGCACGAGGGCGCCATGTGGCTCGCGGACACTGCCGCCTGCAAGGTGCACAAGCTCGACCCAGCCGACGGGACCGTGCTGGCGGAGGTCGACGTGCCCGCGCCGGAGGTCCATGGCATGACGTTGCACGGAGGCAATATGTGGTTCTGCTGCGCCGAAACCCGCCGCGTCTGCACCGTCCCGCTGCCTGAGTAGGATCGACATGTTGAAGATCGAGCGACTGCCCGCCAACCCGATCGTCACGCCCCACATGGACGCAAGAATGGGCGAGAACATCAACGGGCCTTCGTTGATCCGCGTCCCTGACTGGCTGCCCGATCCGCTGGGCCGATACTATCTTTACTTCGCCCATCACAAGGGTGACTACATCCGCATGGCGTACTCGGACCATCTAGAGGGTCCGTGGAACACCCACGAGCCCGGTGTCCTGGCCCTTGAGGACGCTTACTGCCTGGACCACGTCGCCTCCCCCGACATCCACATCGATGACGACACCCGTGAGATGCGCATGTACTACCACGGCGTGTTCAGTGGCAGAGAGCAGAGGTCGAAGGTTGCCCTTTCGACAAACGGTCTGGACTTCACGGCTCGTGACGAGGTGCTTGGGAACTCGTACTTCCGGGTGTTTCAGTGGGGCGGCTACTACTATGCGTTGGGAATGCCCGGCGTTTTCTACCGATCGAAGGACGGCCTCACCGACTTCGAGGAGGGGCCAACCCTGTTTTCGAAGAACATGCGACACACCGCGGTCAAAGTGCACGATGGCAAGCTGCACGTCTTCTACTCCAACGTCGGCGACAACCCAGAAGGCATCCTGCTGGCGACCGTCGACCTGACGCCCGACTGGATGAACTGGGAGGAGTCGGAATCGGTCGCTGTGCTCCAACCGGAGACCGATTACGAAGGCACGAACCTGCCGTTGGCGCCGTCCGTCCGAGGTCTTTCGATACCTCCGGTCAGACAACTCCGAGACCCAGGGCTCTTCGAGGAAGATGGGGTCACGTACGTTCTCTACTCGGTGGCGGGAGAACAGGGAATCGGAATAGCAAAACTCGAGGGCGCCTGGTAGCGGACCGCTGGGCCGATCGACCTGGGCTGCACGAATCGCGCTGGGGTTCACGAGAGCGCGCGCTACGGAAAATCCAAGCCTGCGTAGCGACGTAAGAATCGACGCCTTGCCTTGGAGGTAGACCACATGGCTTCCCAACCACCTCACCCCGAGACGATCAACAGGCTGACCGACGATGTCACTTACGCGATGGCCATGCTCGCGGGGATGCAACTCGACATCTTCACTCCGCTCAAGGACGGCGCTCGGACTGCCGAGCAGATTGCTGCATCGCTGGATGTTCAACCGAACAAGCTGAGACCGCTCCTTCGTGCCCTGGCGGCGGCGGGCTTTGTGACCATAGCCGGAGATCGGTTCTCCAATGCTCCTGAAGCCCAACGCTACCTCGTCGACGGAGAACCGGACAGCATGTTGGGGGGCACGAGGCAATTGGCGTATCTTTGGACCGAATTGTTGGGCACGGCCGAGTCCATTCGCACCGGCGTCCCGCAGTCCATGGTCGATTACGCAACTATGTCGGAACAACGATTGCAGGCCGCGTACGACCGAATGTACCCACAATCCGAGGCCGCGGTTCTTAGACTTCTGGAGAAGCACGACTTCTCTGCATACCGTCGATTGGCCGATGTGGGCGGTGGGCACGGCGCCGTGGCGATCACCATGACGGTCGCTTACCCGAATCTCAAGGCGACCGTTATCGACCTTTCGTCGGTGATACCGTTCACTCAGAGATACATCGAAAGAGCGGGCGTCGGGGATAGAGTGGACGTACAGGCGGTGGACGCGTCCTCCGAACCCCTGTCTGGCAGCTTTGATCTGGCGATAATGAGGTCTTTCATCCAAGTCCTGACGACGGACCAGGCGCAGCAGGCTTTGAAGAATATCGCGCAAGTCATCGAGCCCGGCGGCGTCATCTATGTTTGGGGAGCAGGTATTCTGGATGACTCGATGGTCTCTCCACCAGCAGCGGTTCGGTATGGCCTGGCTACCCTCAACCGGTTGGACGGGACTCACGCATCCACCGAAAACGAACACAGAGAGTGGCTGTCAGACGCAGGTTTCGTGGACTTCTCTCGTGAGGTGCTGCCGAACGGCGAAAGCATCATCACGGCGCGAAAACCAGCGTAGTCAGGGATAGACGTGCCGATTGGAGGCAGCGACATGACATCCGAACCACTTCGACCAGAGACGATCACACGGCTCCGCGACGCCGTCTATCCGTCATATGCACTGCTGGCGGCGGTGCAGTTGGGCGTGTTCACCGCCTTGAAGGATGAGGCCATGACGGCCCAACAGATCGCCGAGGCGCTCGAGGTCAACCCTGAGAAGCTCGACATCCTTTTGTGCGCGCTAGTTCCAATTGGCGTTCTAGTGCTTGAACGAGAGAAGTTCTCCAATTCTGCAGAAGCAGCTAGATTTCTGGTCGAAGGACTTCCCAGATATCTCGGCGACGCGTATGAGAACACGGCTTCGGAGCGCTGGACCGCCTTCCTCAAATCAACGGACTCCATCCGTTCCGGCAAAGCACAAGCCAAAGTGGACTACGTGGGAACAACGGATGAAGAACTCGACGCCCACTTTCAAATGTTCTTCGATCAAACGCAGGCCGGAGGTCGGGAACTGGGCGCGCGCTTCGACTTCTCGGACAGGCGGCGACTGCTCGACGTCGCCGGAGGCACAGGCGGCCTGGCCGTGGCGCTCACCGCGGCATATCCGAATCTCAGCGCCACAGTCGTTGACCTGCCATCCGTCACGCCTACCACGCAAAGGTATGTGGATGCGGCAGGCGCTGGCGACAATGTGAAGGTCGTCCCCGCCGACGTGATCGCAGGGCCGCTCGAGGGATCCTATGATGTAGCCGTCGTCAGTGCGTTCCTGCCTGTCATCTCAAAGGAGGGCGCTCGCCGCGCCTTGATGAATGTCGGCGCCGTCACTGAACCCGGTGGGTCGATCTACCTTACGGACGGCGGCATAGTGGACGATTCCAAGACAACTCCGGCCGGGATAGCTTTGAACAGTCTTTTCTTCGTGAATGCCTTCGATGAAGGTGGGCCCAAGACCGAGAGCGAACGCAGGCGATGGCTGGAGGAAGCGGGGTTCGAAGACGTGCAGCGCCTGCCATTCACCCTGGGCGGCACCATCATGATCGCGCGAAAGTCTGCTTAGCGACGTTCCGCCACCCGTAATCGGGATTTGTGTTGCGTCGTGCACCGAAAAAGCGAACGGGCGACGAGATCATCGACAAGATTCCGGCGCCTGAACATGAGGCACGCAACCTCACGATCCGTGTCGGCGCCTAGCTCTTCTGCAGCGACCCAAGCCGCCGCATGTGCCGAATCGAAATCTAACCTTCGAATTCTGTACAATCTGAGTGCAACCGAACTCGACGACCTCAAATCATCGAGGAGCCAGCAATGGAACGCGACGAAGCATTGAAGATCCTCTCAGAGCACAAGGCCGAGTTTCGAGAGAAGCACGGTGTCAAATCGATCGCCATTTTCGGCTCGACAGCGCGCGACGAAGCTCGTCCCGACAGCGACGTGGACATCCTGGTGGAGTTCGAACCGAACGCCGAAATCGGATTGTTCGAGTTCGTAAGGTTCAAACGCCGTTTGGAACGGACGTTGAATTGCCAGGTGGACCTGACAACTACAGGCGGACTTGTACCTCAATTGCGCGACCGGATTCTTGAGGAAGCCCACTATGCCCGGTAGGGATTGGCGTTTCCGGCTCGACCATATCGTCGAGGCGATTGACTACATCCTTGGCTACACCCAAGGACTCACGTTCGAGCAATTCTGCCAAAACTCGATGGCTGTCCATGCTACGATTCACAACTTCGAAATCGTGGGCGAAGCGGCTCGGAACGTTCCTCAAGCCCTCAAAGACCAACATCCTGAAGTTCCCTGGCAGGACATGATAGACATGCGCAATGTCGTGGCCCACCATTACTTTGGGATCGAGTTAACCATCATCTGGCGGACGATTCAAAACAATTTGCCTCCTCTCGCGATTCAAATCCGCGACATCCTGGATTCGCACGACGACGTGTAGTCGAACCGGAAACACGGCAGGCTACCCAATCTCTCGGAGCAAACCATGACTTTTGACAACATAGACCTGTTCCCCGTTACCGCCGATATCAACGCCGACGACCGGCTGACGTTGGGCGGCTGTGACGCGACCGCGCTGGTCGCCGAGTTCGGTTCGCCGCTGCTGGTCTTCGATGAGGAGAGCATTCGGAACATGTGCCGCCAATTCGCCGACGAGTTCTCGGCTCGATACAGCGACACGAAGGTGGTCTACGCGTCCAAGGCCTTCATCAACGCGGCCATCGCGAAGCTGGTGGCCGAGGAAGATTTGGGGCTGGATGTCGTTTCGGGCGGTGAACTCGCCGTCGCAAAGGCCGCCGACGTGCCATTGGACGGGGTTTACTTCCACGGCAACAACAAAACGCCTGACGAGTTGGCCTTCGCCGTCGACTCCGGCATCGGACGCATCGTCATCGACAGCTTCTACGAGTTGCAGGCGCTGAACGACATCGCCCGAGACCGGGGCGTGACGCAGGATGTGATGGTCCGCCTCTCGCCCAACGTCGATCCTCACACCCACGCCCACACTACTACCGGCACGCTCGACTCCAAGTTCGGCTTCGCCATCGAGACCGGCGACGCTGCGAACGCCATCCGCCAGACGCTGGCCGCGTCGAACCTTGACCTGGTCGGCGTCCACTTCCACCTGGGCTCGCCGATCTTTGAGCTGGAACCGTACTCGATAGCCATCGACACGGTGCTGACATTCATCGCGCCGTTCAAGGACGAAGGCTTGAATCTGCGCGAGTTCAGTCCCGGCGGAGGTTTCGCCATCGGGTACGTCCGCGAAGAGCCGCCGCCCCGCATCGCCGACTACGCGGAGGTGATCGTCAATGCGGTCAAAGCGCGGTGCTCAGACCTGGGTCTCGGCCAGCCGCGCCTCATCATCGAGCCAGGCCGGTCCATCGTCGGTCGGTCGGGAGTTGCCTTGTACACAGTCGGCGCGATCAAAGACATCCCCTCGGTGAGGAAATACGTGTCGTTGGACGGCGGCATGGGCGACAACATCCGGCCCGTCCTCTACGGCTCGCGGTACGAAGCCGTCGTCGCCAACCGAATGTCGGACCCGCCGCAGGAAGTCGTCACGCTCGCGGGGAAGTACTGCGAGTCGGGCGACGTGCTCATCCACGATATCGAGCTGCCCGTCCTCGAGACTGGGGACATCATCGCTATACCGGCATCAGGCGCCTACGTGCCATCGATGGCCAGCAACTACAACTTGAACCCGCGACCTGCCATCGTGATGGTCAGCGACGGCTCGGCCAGACTCATCCGTCGTCGCGAGAGCTACGCCGACCTGATGGCCATGGATGTGATGTAATCCGCCTACAACTGCATCTCGCCGAAATCCGGCGATACGATCAGCTTCGGTTCGGTCTGCGCCTGGACCTCGGCGGGGTTCCAGCCGGGAGCGGCCTCGGTCAACACCAACCCGTCTGCGGTGACCTCGATGACGGCGATGTCCGTGACGATGGTGTCGACGCACGTGACTCCCGTCAGCGGGAATGAGCACTCTCGGACGATTTTCGCGTTGCCGTCCCTGTCGGTGTGGTCCATCGCAACGATGATGCGTCGAGCTCCCGCCGCCAGGTCCATCGCGCCGCCCACGTTGCCGACGCCGCGCTGAGGCAGCATCCAGTTGGCCAGGTCGCCGCGCTCCGAAACCTGAAACGCTCCCAACACCGCGACGTCGATATGGCCGCCGCGGATCATCGCGAAACCTTCCGCCGAGTTGAAGAACGACATGCCCGGATGCATCGCGAGGAACTGCCCCCCGGCGTTGATCAGGTCGATGTCCTCCTGGCCCGGCTCGGCCATTGGACCGTACCCCAGCACACCGCTCTCGGAGTGGTAAACCACCGTCTGGCCTTCAGGCACGAACTGAGAGCACAGCGTCGGTATGCCGATGCCAAGGTTGACCACGTCGCCGTCACGCAGCTCACGGGCCACGCGCATGGCAATCGCTTCACGTCCGAGTCGCACTTTCTCCATCATTCGCCTCTCAGGTTATTTGCACGATCCGGTCGACGTAGATGCCCGGAGTGTGAACGCCGCCCGGGTCCAGATCGCCGGGCTGCACGATCGCATCGACCTCGAGGATCGTAACGGCCGCGGCGGTCGCCATGACCGCGTTGAAGTTCCGTGACGTGCCTCGGTACACCGTGTTCCCTATGGTGTCGGAACGGTGCGCGCGCAGCAGTGCGAAGTCGGCCTTCAGCCCGAGCTCCATGATGTGCTCCCTGCCGTCGAACACCCGGGTCTCCTTGCCGTCGGCGATAAGCGTCCCCGCGCCGGTGGGCGTGTAGAACGCCGCGATGCCCGCCCCGCCAGCCCGTATGCGCTCAGCCAGCGTCCCCTGGGGTACGACCTCGAGCTCGACCTCGCCACGCTGGTATGCCTTCTCGAACGCGGTCGGATTCGACGGCGACGGCGACACCGGAAACGAGGCGACGACCTTCTTCACCTGGTTGTTCTCGACCAGCACCCCGATGTCCGTCGGACGGCTGCCGGGTATCGTACCGAATCCCATCACGCTCGCCAGACCGGCCGTGTTGCTGATAATCGTGAGGTCTCGAGCGCCGCGGTCTCGTAAGGCGCGAATCAGATTCTGCGGTGTGCCTCCGGGCCCGGCGAACCCGTCGATCATCAACACCGCGCCGTCGGGGATGTCGGCTACGGCGCCTTCGAAGTTCGCGACTGATTTGTCCAAGAGTGTGAGACTCCTTCGGAGATATGAGCTGGCCGCGTCCGCACGCATTATCGCCAATCGGCGCCACATGCGGCAAGCCTGCACAGAGCGCCCTCGGGATGGAGATTGACCCGAACAAGGCGCGTTGATAAACTCGCGCACATCAACCGCAAGTTCACGGTTGTCCAGCGGCCGCGGCGCCATACGGCGGCAAGGCGGTCGGCCAGCACGGTCTGGGCCGGTCTCAACCTCGGTTGCGCATTGCCGAAGAAGAGGACGAAGGGGAAGGGAGCGATTCATTGTTCACTCTGGCGGAATTCCAGGAGTTGGTCGTACAACAAGAGATCGAGCACCTCGAGGTGTTCACTGGATTCGAGACGGAAAACCGATACTCGATTATGACCCCAGAGGGCGAGCCGCTCCTGTTCGCCTGGGAAGAATCCGGTGTGCTCGGGCGCCAGTTCCTAAGCTCCCACCGAGCCCTCGAGATCCACGTAGTGGACGGCGATGGCCAACTCGTCATGACTGCCGGGCGCGACTTCTACTGGTTCCTGTCCCAGCTCTGGATCGCGGACGGGGAAGAGAGCCCGCTAGGCAGCCTGAGCAGGCACTTCAAGATGCTAGGCCGGTTCTTCACGTTGAACGATCCGTCCGGAAACACGCTTCTGGACCTGAAAGGATCGTTGTTCCGCCCCAATACGTTCATCTTCGAACGGGAGGGCGCCGAAGTGGCCCGCATCACGAAGCAGTGGGGCGGAATCGGACGCGAACTCGCCACGGACGCCGACACCTTCGTCATCCAGAAGAACACCGACGAGATCGACGAGGACATGTCCCTGCTCATCCTCGCGTGCGCCTTCGCCATCGACCTCGAGTTCTTCGAGTCGAAAGGCAGCCACTGAGTCGCCCTGATCACACTCCAATTCTTGCAATGCCCGATGACTCGTGGAGCCGCATCTGATGCCATGTTCAAACTGTGGCAAGGAGAACCCGTCACAGGCCCGATTCTGCATGTTCTGCGCCAACCCGTGTTGGCTGTCAACAGAAATGGGACGGAAAGTTAATGGAGAC
>CEQE01119598.1_pt1 | contig 13813 bp, 16 predicted proteins | sample 356201 | NCBI WGS metagenome assembly CEQE01 (sample SAMEA2619970, study PRJEB7988) | marine metagenome | biome: marine biome (ENVO:00000447); feature: mesopelagic zone (ENVO:00000213) & marine oxygen minimum zone (ENVO:01000065); material: "saline water (ENVO:00002010), including plankton...
CGGTGATATCTGAGATCACCCTCAGTGTGCGGACGCACAAGGGACAGGCGGTTATATTGAACTCAAACGCGCGGTCTCGCAGGGAATGGCATGCCCTTTCCAAGAGGCGCAACACCGCAGATGATGGCTTCTCGCCGCGCCCGAAGGGAGACCCACAAATGACCCAATACTGCGTTACAGTCCTGGTCAAGGGAATAACCATTAACTGCGAACTGTGCCTTGTCTTGAATCATTTGTGGGCCTCTGATAGGTACCATTTATTCGTTACACCCCACTAGGTAATAACCGGCCGGGAGGTTGCAAACATCAGCCAGACAACGGCTCCGAACACACACAAGGCAGCGGCGAGCACAAAGGCTGAAGTATAGGTTCCGGTAACATCAACAAGCCAACCTGTGATGCTCACGCCGACAATGCCGGGGATCGTCCCCGCTGTATTGGTAATGCCGGCCAGAATACCCGAGTGATTGGGTGCGATCTCCAGTGTATTTACAGCAAAACCCGCATAAGCGCAGGCAAGTAAACCCAGCGCACCGCACATACATAGCATTGCCTGAGTTGCAGAACTGACATCATTCGCCAGCCACAAAAATGCTGCAGCCCCAAGCAAGCCGGATGTTTGCATCAGTTTGCGTACCGTGCTTGTGGACATGCCTTTTTTTATTAATCTGTCCGCAAACCAGCCCGCAGCATTCATCATGATAAACATGGTCAGCCAGGGTGCTGCCGAGAAGATACCCGAACTCGTGATACTCAGATCATGCACATGACGAAAGTAACTTGGTAGCCAGGCAAGCAGCATGTACGAGGTCCAGTTGATGCAGAAGTGGTTGATGATTAAGGCCCAAACGGGTTTGCGGGTAAACAGCATTCCCCATGGCACCGTATCAGATGTCTGAGCGGTGTTTTGTTCCGGTGGCAGTAACTGAAGTTCATCTTTTGAAACACGCGGATGATCAGATGGCTGCTCGTAAATACGCAAAAACCAGAAGATTGCCCACACCAATCCGATTGCCCCGAACAGGTAGAAAATCGCCGGCCAACCGTGGCGTTCTATGATCCAGCCAGTTGTAAGGAGTGCCACCATCGTCCCAAGCGGGGCACCGCTGAGCAGGATTGCGATTGCACGGGATCGCTCGGCAGGTGGAACCCATTTGCTGAACAACGCAAAACTTGCCGGAAAAGCGGCAGCTTCGCCAAGACCCAATGCAATGCGCGCAACGATTAATGCCGTCAAAGATACAAAAGCCGCTACCGGAGTCAGGATGGTGAATACCGACCACCAGATCACCGCAAAACCAAGTACCAGCTTGCCGCCAATACGGTGGGCCATCCAACCCCCGGCGACCTGCATTGCCAGGTAGCCGACAAAAAAGGAGGAAAGCACCAGCCCTTTGACTGTTTCGGACCAGCCAAACTCCTCCGTCATTGCAATGGCGGCGACTGAGATATTGACACGGTCGATATAGCAGATGAAGGCCGCACAAAAGCAGGCCCCGACAAGGGTGTATCGTTTTTGCCAGGTTTTTTCAGGGTTCAATATTATTGGTCTTTCTGTGTTGTTGCTTTCGAAAATACCGGCAGAATCACTGCAGAAGCATAAACGTCATCATGGTAAATGGTTTGCCGGGCAAGCCTCCATTGGGTATCGGTCTCGATAGGGTTGCCGGTGTTCTGGTTAGGGAGTATCTGGGGGTAGGCGCTGCTCGATATCTCTAGGCGTACCCGGTGGCCGGGAAGAAAAGTATGGGCGATCTCAAAAAGAGAAATCTTGTATTTCTCCACTTCTCCGGGGGTTAACAGTTCTTCAGAACCGAAACCATTTCGAAAACGTGCTCGTATCACACCAGAATTGAGCGGACCCAGTCTGACGGCTCGTCCATCCGGGTAGACGTCTATCAACTTGGCCGTGAAATCTGTGTCTTTTGCGTCTGATCCTGCATACAACTCCACGCTTACCGTACCGATGATCTCCAGTGACTCTTCAAGGACTTCACCAGTATAGACCAGCACATCATCCCGTTCTTCGATGGGCCGCTGATCTTCTGCAGGCTGCATTTTTTCGACACTGACAGGGACGGGTTTACGGGGATCGAAGACAAATGTGTCTGTAGGCTCAACACCGGGTGCCTCCCAATTCAAGGAGCCATCGCCTGCAAGCGAGTTGGCCCGGCCATCACTGTGTAAGTACAAACGCTGCTCACTGCTCAATTTTGGTGGATAGGCAGCAAAGTTCCGCCATTGGTTTGAGCCGGTCACATAGACACGTGCACGAGGTGCATCGAACACTTTTGTGGTTTTTTTCAGGTAGTGATCAAAAAAGCGTGTATGCAGATCAATCAGGTCAGTGGTCGCTTCGGGAGTGAATTTCATTTCGCTCATATGATTGGCCCCACCCGTCAAGACAGTCTGTTCGTGGTCCCAGGGACCGATCAGCAGAAACTGCTTATCCTTTGCAGGCGAATGTTCTGCCATACCGGACCATGAGCCGGCTGTGCCGGACAGGGTGATGTCAAACCAGCCAGTAACGTGCAGCACTGGCAGGTCGATCAGGCGGTAATCATCCGCATCCAATCGTGTTTCCTTGACAAAATCATACTGAGGATCGCGGGTGGTCAGCACCCTGCGATAAAGGGGCATAGGCCGTCCCATGTTCTCATCGAGTGTCAACAGTGGCCGATGTCCAACTATTTTGTTCCAGTCCAATGTTGCCGCCACCGCCCGCTGGTCCATGCGCCCGGATGCAATATTTGTCCATTGCACCATAAACATACTGACAGCTCCGCCAATATACATAAGATCGTGCATGCCGCCGTTGGCTGTGGCCGCCATGCAACGCAGATGTGGCGGTTTTTCCCTGGCCGCCGCCCATTGCACCGCCGCCAGGTAGGAGCCACCCATGGTACAGATATCGCCATTGGACCAGGCTTGCGTGGCGATCCACTCAACGCTGTCGTAACCATCGTTGCCTTCACCGCCAGCAAGAAATGTCCCGTCTGAATCACCCCGGCCGCGAACATCCTGCAACAACACCGCATAACCCTGTTTTGATAAATGACGTACAAACGGAAGCATTCGCCCACTCGCTTTTCCATAAGGTGTACGGATCAGAATAGCCGGGTAGTTTTCCTTTGTTGTCGGCAGCCATATATCCGCAGACAGCTCTACACCATCGCGCATCGGGACACGGGCATCAAAAATATTTCGTATCTCACCGGCCGCTGTCCCGTGACAGATGGTGAGGAATACAAAAACTGCAAAAAATCTGATCATGATTTTTCCAGGGCTAGCTCAACATACAGCTCAAGCCGCCATCAACCGGTAGAATCACACCGTTGATGTACTTTGCTTCATCGGACGCAAGAAACACGGCGGCATGGGCTATGTCCCAGGCATCACCCATCTTCCCGGTTGGTGACTGGGCATCACGGGCATTGACCATCGCTTCTTCACTCTCGAATTGCGCCGTCAATTCCTTGATCTGGTAGATCATGGGGGTGTTCATCAGGCCGGGAAGTATGGCGTTGGCACGGATACCCTTGTCTGCATAGCCGGCGGCAAGCGTCCGGGTAAGATGATTCAGACCCGCCTTGGTCACGTTGTAAGCTATCAGTTCCGCAGAGCGAACCCTGAGACTGGCAACAGAGGAAATATTGGTAATTACACCACTGTTTTGTTGGATCATGGTCGGCAGCACGTGCTTGCAGATCAGAAAAACACTCTTGAGGTTTACGGCATGAACGCGATCCCAGTCGGCTTCACTCAGGTCGACCGGGTTTCCCATGTCACCGATCCCAACGTTGTTGTGAAGGATGTCGATTCTGTCGTGGACGGACAGTGTTTCTGCAACAACGGCTTTGATGTCATCCGCCTGCGTCACATCTGCTTTCAGGGCCAGGCAAGTTTCTCCTTCCTGCTCAATGAGTGACCGGGTTTCATTGGCCCGGTCGATATCAAGATCAGCAGCGATGACGGAAGCACCCGCGCGTGCATAGGCCACCGCCGCGGCTTTGCCATTTCCCCATCCGGGTCCTGAGGAGCCGGCGCCGAACACTAATGCTACTTTTTCATCGAGCCTGAAGGGCATCTTCAATTCATCCTCTAGTGGTCGGGGGCAGAAGGCGGAACCGGTGCAAGTACATAGCCGCCATCGACTATCATTGCCATTCCGGTGACATACTTTGACTCATCAGACGCAAGGTACAGGGCTGCGTAGGCGATGTCCTCCGGCTCACCCATTCGTCCCATGGGGATACCCCCCTCGACCTGCCGCAGGATTTCCGGTGAACGTCTTGCTTCGACACCGCTGGTGCGGATCGCACCCGGGTGAATTGAATTCACGCGAATATTTGAATTTGTTTGCGCGCAATGCAAGGCCAGTGAGCGCGTTAATTGCAAGACAGCCGCTTTCGAGGCGCCATAAACCAGATCACCGGCAGTCGGGACGAATGCTGCGATTGAAGATATGTTGATGATGGAACCACCACTACCGGCCTGCATGGCGGCAATTCCATATTTGCAGCCCAGAAAGGTGCCTTCAAGGTTAACACTTTGAACCTGTCGCCATTGCGCCAGGTCGGCATTTTCGGGTCTCACATTGGGACTGCCGATCCCGGCGTTATTGACGAGTATATCCAGCCCCCCCCGCCCATCAATCGTCTGGGCAATGACCTTTTTCCAGGCCGTTTCATCAGTAACATCGTGGGCCATGAATGCGACACCCTTGCCGATTTCCTCTGCGGCCTTCTTACCGGCATCGATGTTGACATCCGTTATGACAACGTGGGCGCCCTGGTTCGCAAGTAATTCGGAAATCGAGCGACCGATGCCTGCTGCGCCGCCGCTGATGAGAGCAGTTTTTCCTGTTACACGATCCATATCACATTTTTGCCGGTTGTTTGTGAACAGGCCGGGGGCCTTGCAGGCCCTGGCTTGTCTGGTTCAGAAATTGTATCTGAAACTCACACCCCATTCTCTTAGACGTGCCCACTGAACCTCACCAAAAGCGAGCGTGTCGCTAAGGTCGGTCGCCGCCATGATAGATCTCTCGTCTGTCAGATTGCTGCCAAACAACGAGAGTGACCATTTATTGTTAACGCTTGTGTAGCTTAACCTGCCGTTTAACAGGCCGTAGGCATCCTGAGGGCCAACCGGGCTGTTCAGCTGATCATGATGGATTTTACTTTTATAGGCGTAATCAATCCGGCCTATAAATTCTGCACCACTTGCCAGAGGAACTGTCAATTGCCCGGAAAGGGTTGCCGACCATTGTGGTGTTTTCACGAAAACGGTATCGGCTAAGATCGGCAATCCTTCTTCAATCTCGGTGCACTCAGCATCGATATAAGCCAGTGCGGCACGGAACGGATAACGGATAGGAAGTACAAAAGCGCTTTCGCTGCGAGCCGTGGACTGGTTCGAAAAGCTGAATGCACCATCAGAGGAGACGTTGCCGTGAACCCTAGCATCGTTGCCGTATTTGTGACCTTTTTGGTGGCGGCCACCCAGACCCATCACGCCACGTCCACCAATTTCACCCAGAAAGTGATTAGTGTCGATGGCGTCATTGAGCAAATTCGCAACCAAAACCCGCACTCATCAATTCTGATCAAACATATCTCGCAAGAAGATGAGGAAACGTTCTGGCTTATCGAAATGGGCGCGAAAACGACGCTGGACCGACAAGGCGTGAACCTTGAGCGTCTGCTTATTGGTGAAAAATCACTGCAACCGGACTGAAAGGACGCCGGCAACAGACGATGTATATGCAAAAGCTGGCACTCGAAGACAGCAGCGTATTCACGACAAAAGGGCTTAGTCAATGATTAAGCCTTAAGCTTAAATTACCTGAATTTGCGATTGGTGCTAAGCCTGCGCATCAATGCAGGTACTGTTGTGATGGCACGAATCCACTTGGATGGGGGTTTCGATCAAGAGACATTGGAGTATTGTAAAGCGATGACTGGCGCAGAAAGCACATTCGAACTCCCAGACAAAGAACAGTATTTTCGACAACTCAAACAGTGTCCTGGTCTTTCTTGGCCGGCGTTGGGTCTATTTTTGTTCGGTCTTGGGATTATGGCAGGATCGACTGGCATGGCTCTGTCAGGGGATATTCCCCTGTGGTCCGCCTCGTTGATATCCGGTTTTGGGCTGTACTTACTGTTTTCGATCGTTCATGACTCTATTCATCGCTCACTGTCTACCAACGCACTCGTCAATGAAATGTTGGGCCGTATTTCCTTGCTGCTGCTGATACCTGCCGCACCGATGGAAGTTGCTCGCTGGGCGCATTTTCAACACCATCGGTTCACCAGTGGTCCGCAAGACCCGGACAATTACATTCACCGTGCCAAGTGGTGGAATTTTTTACTGCGTTGGCCGAACTTCGATGTCCATTACTTCATATCATTCCTTCGCGAAGGTGGCGAGTACAAAAAACGTCACGGGCGGTCTCTGGCGATCAGCTCTGGAGCGTTTTTGTCGTTCGTTGGTGCAGTGATTTATCTGGGCTATGGCGTGGAATTGCTATTTCTGTGGTTTCTGCCTTCGCGCATTGCGCTGATTTTGATTGCCATTGTGTTCGTCAAAATCCCTCATTATCCGGCCACTGTCACGGCCGAAGAAAACGAATACGAGGCGACTACGATCAGGCTTGGTTGGGAGTGGCTGTTAACGCCTTTGTTTGTCTATCACAACTATCACTTGATTCATCATCTTTATCCGACAGCGCCTTTTTACAACTACATAAAAATATGGCACTTAAAGTACGACGAGTTGATTGCTCAAAAACCTGTGATTCAGAAAGGCCTGGCGCTGACCCCTTCTAATCGTTAACACAACCTCATTGATGCACATATAAGCGTGCTTTTCGCTTTGTGCCCGACTAACTTTTCTTGCATTGATAGGCACTTGCCTTGTTGGTGTCGCCTTTTCCGTCATAGCGTGCAAGCTTGGGATAAACGCACAGTGGTCGAGTAAATCGATTCGGTTTTGACTGGCCGGTCGCGTTGATTTGATTGGGGCAACATTTTTCTCTGTCCAATACGGATAGGAAGTATTAACGCAGCTTTCGCTGCGAGCCGTGCGAGCTCTCCATTCCAGCATGGAGCTGCGCTATATCCAGCCAGGCAAACCGACTCAGAACGCGTTCGTGGAGCGCTTCAACGCCCGGTTTCGGGATGGCGGCCTTAACCAACACTGGTTCTGGGATATCAGCGATGCCTGCGTCATCGTTGAGGCCTGGCGACGTCACTACAACGAGGTCCGACCACACAGTGCCCTTGGCTACACGCCACCCGCTCTCTTTGAGGAGCGGGCGGCTTGATATTATCCAAACACTCTCGGTCAGACTGGGTACCCGGAAGAGGAAAGATCAGGCGTCGGAGCGAAATTGTCTGCAATTGATAAATCGTCTGGTATCCGCGATGCGGTCATCGGATTTCCTCGATCAAAACTGGGTGGATATTGGTAGGTAGTTGATGGCTTCCAACCGTGCAGATCCTGTGGCTTCAGAATTCACCGCAAATTAGAACTGTTGGAGTCCGCACTGTAGCCCGCAGTTAATGCTGCCCTCTGGACTGGGTCTGGACGCTGGGGGTCAAGTGGTCGCAAGTTTAAGTCCTGCCGTCCCGACCAATTAAATCAATAACTTACAAGATTGTAGCGGTACCGCGCCGGATTTATTTCAAATCCTGCAGTCCTGACCCCTCACCGGCGTTTCTTCGCAATTGCCTACTAACTTTTGGATCTGTCGGGTCCAATTTCGACACTGGCGCTGCTTTTGGCTTGTTCCGGTAAGCCTGTTGCGTGATTATTGGCGCTGCGTCCAACTCCGTCTTTTTCTTACTCTAACAGTGCAATCACGAGCGGTCGTGGACACATGCGCCTGGTAGACTGCGCTGACCGATAACGAGTGGCTTCGACTGAAAATGATCTTTCGTATTACAAAATGGCTGCTCAGCTTCGCGGCTGTCCTGGTAGGCGGTCTCCTCGTCTATGTCTTCGCGTTGCCAAGGCCGCCCGATACAACCGATCCGGCAATATTTCTGCAAGACGGCAGATCAGTAAACTATTGTGACCTGCCCGAGCTTGACGGGTTAGGAAAATACGCCGATGACATTCCCAAGGCGTATACCCCGGGGTGTAGCTACACAACCATACCAATGCCCATTTTGTCGGAGTGTACCGAACCACTCGCAGAAGGTGTCATCGACATGAGAGGGCTCTGGCATGGGGTTTCAGGTCGGGTTGGTCATCTGGAACGCATCGAGCAATGTGGAGATCGGGTTGTGGTGACGGCGTTTGGAATCATCCATGATTTTCGCATTGACGGCACGCTGAAGAACGGCGCCAGAGATGTCGGTGCGGTATGCAACAACTTCAACACCGCCATTCACTTCAACGAAGAAGGCGTCATGGTCTTCAGGTTATTCGACCTCTTCGATACCGTATTCAGGGAAATGCGTGGCGAAGAGATGATCTTTACGTTCATAGACGGTATGGAAACCCGTACTCAGAGAATCTGCAACTATCCGGACGAAAGCTAACAACACTAGAAAAGGAGCGCGCCTTGTCAAATAAAACGGAATCTTCCGAGTTCATCACGCTCGATGAAGCGGCAGCGATAACCACTGGAACCCGGGTGACTTTTGTGCCCGGAATTCCGGCCATGTTTTCCGAGGCCCTCAAGAACATCTGTTTTGTGAAAGGCGTGCCGCTGATCAGGGTCCTCCATCCTCGAATGGGCATCGACGAAACTACGGGAGAGGATCGACAGGCAAAGCTCTTTGAGCTCACGGCACAGACTAGCTTACCCACGATGCTCCACGACGAGGAGCGACCCCGGAATGTCTGGATAGAACAGCTCGCGCTGGCCGAACGAATTGGTGCAGCGGGTACCCCGACTCTGATTCCTGACAACTTTGAACTCCGCGCTGAGGTCTTCGGCCTTTGCGCCATCGTGCTTGCGGAGGACGGTTTGGCTTGGAACATGAGAATTCTGGTCGACAGCCCGTTAGGGCAAAAGTACGGGTTCAGTGAAGAGGCGAGTGCCGCGGCACCGGGTAAGATTGCCGAGATTATCACCTTGCTCGATCGGCGCCTCGAGGCTCAGGCGCAGCGCGGATCAAATTATCTTGTTGGGGACGCGCTCACCGCTGCTGACATCTACTGGGCTACACTCAGTATGAGCGTGCTTCCACCCCCGCCCGAGATCATGCCTCTCACCCAGCAGAACCAGGGTATGTTGAAGTTCTTCGAGGTGAATTCTCAGGTACCTGAGATTGCCGAAGCCCTCACGAAGCAGATCGAGGATCATCAGCGGTTCATTCTGACTACCCATTGCGAAACCCCTGCGGTGCTCGGGGGTGACCCGTTGTGATCAGGATTGGGGTCGCCACGCGCGCAACATTGGGTTAAGTGGCTTATTCTTTTTCTATGCGTTTGGGGCTTTGGTTATGGCTAGTTCGAAAATAGCGGATAGGAAGTATTAACGCGTTTTTCGTATCGGATTGAAACTAACGGCTGGGGGTGTTTTTAGAGTTCAACGGCCTCGATCCTGATCTGTAGTGCATTGGCGTAGCCAGGGGATATTGATTACTCGATCCACCGCCACCACAGGCTGACAAGACGGTCATTGCAACTACCGGCGAAAGCGCACGCATTCTCTTTCTCTCTCTCTACGGCCCTAGATGTTGATTAGACCGGGGACAATGTCAGTTTGTTATCACCGATAAGACTTGGATTCTGCAACAGGACCTTACTACCCGCACCCCGGGGTTGCCGAGTGAAGCTCAAGGGGACACACCTTCCATAATTGTCACGCCGCGATCCAGGGCAAAGGCAGCGCCCGTCGCCATGAGTGATTCGTCGGAGGCCAGATAAAGAATCATATTGGCGACGTCGATGGGCCGGCTGGTACGGGTAAGGCGTGTGCCGTCCTCGAGGGCACCCCGTTCCACTGCCTCATCGCCTATAGCGCCACGCAGCATAGGTGTGTCTGTGTTGGTTGGATGCACACTGTTGCAACGGATCTCGTAGCCCTGGTCGAGACAGTGAACAGCAACACTTCGCGTCAGGCTGGTAATCGCCCCTTTGGCAGCCGAATAGGCGGGTAATCCCGGGATACCCACAGTTGATGCAGTCGACGCCATATTGATAATAGAGCCTCCACCACTTGCCGCCATAAGCGGAATGGCATGTTTGCAGCCGAAAAATGTGCCGTCGGCCATCACCGACATATGCAGTCGCCAGGACTCTGTGGTGCAGGCTTCGATATCAGCGGGCTGGACCAACCCGGCGTTGTTCACCAGGACGTCCAGTCGACCGTGCTGCTCCTTGACGGCAGCGATGACGTCGATCCACTCGTCTTCATTCGAGACATCGTGACGCATGAACGAAGCTCGCTCACCAATTGATGTCGCCGCACTTTCACCCACCGGGTCGATATCCGTCAGCACGACTGTCGCACCCTCCTCGTGCAACAGCTTGGCATCCGCAAAGCCAAGTCCCATGGCCGCACCCGTGATTAAACAGACTTTTCCTTCCACTCGTCCTGACATATCGCTTCCTTATATGTTTCGTTCTTAATCATCTCACCCGTGTCCCAGAGCATCAATCAGTCGGTGGCCAGTCTCCGGCGGCAAGGTGAGTTTCCCGGGTATTCTGGCTGGAAAGATACTCAAGAATGGTTGACCACAGGGGATGATCTCCTTTAGCGACATCTTCCTCAGGGCTTGGTTCCACCGGCGATCGACCGCCAGGCGCAGGGTATTGTTCCGGGCTTGCAGCTCGTCCAGTGACGGCTAGCTTTCCTGCGCCAGCACCAGATCGTTCGGCATGCCCGCATCAAACGGCCATGACTGATCCCCGTCAGTTTCGAAGTAAGCCTTTGCAAATTGCAGCAATGACCTCAACTCCTCATTTTCCTGTACAGCGAACTCGTGCTCATAGAGAGCTCTGGTTTCCAAATGATCCAGCACCCAGAGTATGCGCGCACCCTGTTGCTGAGCCCAGTCGCTCTGCAATTCCGGCAGCAGATCTTGTTTGAGCGAGAATCTGATAGATTCAATAACAGTTTTCACAGAGGGTTTCATCGATCTTCGACTGCTCTGCTATTTACCACTCAGGTGCCCCTCAATGCGGGTAAGGAAGCTGTGGGCATGGAAATCTCCACGTAGGCCATCTGCAGCTTGCCCATCTCGCTGGTCTCAACCCGGTTCCTAGCGGCAAAACAGATGGCCGCCACCCAGAAGTGTTCCCCGTCAGCCCCTGTTGGACAAATTGGCCTGATAGAGTAAGAGACACCTTTGGCTCATCGTTCATCCAATGAGAAAACGATGATGACAAATAGAAACCAGGACAGCGTCGAAAAGACGGTACGCGATATCCGCGGCGTGCTACTCGACGCAAACACAACCCCGAAGAGAAGATCCGCATCGTGCTGGAAGGCCTGCGGAGCTTTGCCGCCGCGAGGGGATCAATACCAACGTTTACTAATGAGCGTGAAGTAGGCAAGTGCCACGCTAAGTGTATCCTCGCCATAGTGAGGGGCGAGCAAATCGCTGAATAATCCCACCAGCAGCGGGCCCAGGCCCATGCCGATAAGGTTGAGGCACACCATCTTGATAGGCCCATTCCCAATATCTACTCGAGCGGAGTATAGTGCGGAGCGAGGTGATAACAGGATCATATTCGGCCATCAACTGCCGTTGTTTTTGAATGGTTTTTTTCGAATCTGGCCCTCATGAGCGAGCGATGATATTGAATCGACTTCACCGCGATCTTTTCAAACGGCTACTGGCTGAACTTGCAAAATCAGGTGTGACACCCGAAGACTTCCTTGCTCAAGCTGGCTCGCGCGGATGGTCTGCTCCAGTCTCCGGACAACCTGTTTTTGCAGGGGCCGACTCGGTGACGTTGTTGGAGGCGGCGGCGGAGCTCACGGGTGATTCCTCTCTGGCCATACGTCTCGGGCAAGCGATTGGTATCGATAGCTACGGAACCTTCGGTTTCGCGTTGATGACGTGCGCCAATCTGAGAGCGTCAACGGCGCTCTTGCTACGTTATGGAGAGGTATTTTTTCAGCCACTGTGGGAAGCGCATGATCATGACGGCGGGTTGTTGTTACGGATGAACCTATCTTTCAGTGATCCAGAACAACGAAGACTGGTAACGGAGTTGAGCTTTGCTCAACTCAGCCTCGTCGGGAGCTCTCTTTATCGTGGGCAGATAGAGGGGGCAGAGGTGCATCTCGATTTTTCCCGGCCCTCCCACTCTGGCTGCTATGAGTTCGCCGAAGCCGCTTTGAAGTTCGATTGTCAATACAGTCAGCTGTACCTGCCGGCACAGGCACTCGATACACCTGTCAGAACGGCAGACCCCTGTCAGCATGTGGTCTTTCACCAGCAGTGTGAGGAAATGTTACGTGGACTAGGGAGTGCTCAGAAAACGACGTCTGCCGTACGGCGGCTGCTCATCCAGTCCGCTGGTGATTTCCCCGATATTGCCCAGGTAGCCAAATGTCTTCATCAGAGTGAGCGCACGCTCCGGCGCCATCTGTCGTCAGAATCCACCACCTTTAGAGCCACTTTGGAGGAGGTCAGAGATCTGCTGGCACGGGAGTATTTGTCAAAGACTGACTTGACGATCGTGGAGATTGCACACCTGCTAGAGTATTCCGTAACAGTAAATTTTCGTCGGGCGTTTGTGCGTTGGAACCGCGTAACACCCAGCCAATATCGCCAGCAACAACGATCGTAGTTTGTATAGTGCCCACCTATTGGTGATTACGTTTCAGTGTGGTTTCATCAGGGTCGGCCCGGCGAATCTAGCCCTTGGCAGTTAAGATCGTCTGGCCGAATATGATTCCATCCGAAGGGGGATGTTATTCTATCGTGTCCTGCTAAATGAAGACGACACCAAAACGATGAAAGTAAAACACTGGCTCCAAGTCCCCTGTCCCCATTACTTAGGTCGCATCGTGGACTGGGTGCGCGTCGATAAAACACATTATAGATAATGTCATATATTGCACCGTATTCACCCCGCGAAGAGTTAGCCAATGCATTGACTCACGGAATTGGTTTTCTGTTCGCTGTTGCAGCGTTGGTGTATATGATTAATGTCGCACCGTTACAGCTCAGTGCGTGGCAGAAAGCTGGCGTGGTTGTGTATGCCGTCAGTTTAATTTTGATGTTTCTGGTGTCGACTCTCTATCATGCCGTCTCTCACCCGAAAGCAAAAACAGTACTGAAGCGTCTTGATCACTGTGCTATCTACTTACTGATAGCGGGCAGTTTCACACCACTATTGACGATCCCAATAGAAACGCCTTCTGCCAAAGCGGTACTGATTGTTATTTGGTCAATGGCGTTGGTTGGCGTTGGTTTCAAGGCGTTTTTTGCTGGCAGGTTCAAATGGATTTCTACTGCTACCTACTTGCTGATGGGGTGGTTGTCAGTAGTAGTGATCTATCCGCTGTACCAAGCTCTCGCGACGCCTGGTTTTCTTCTGCTAGTAGTGGGAGGAGTCGCCTACACCGTCGGTGTGATATTTTATGTGAATCAAAAAATACCGTTTAACCATGCGATTTGGCATTGTTTTGTTGTCATGGGTGCCGTCAGCCATTGTTGGCTCGTCGTCAAATATGTCTTGAATGGCAGCCTAATCTCGTAGTGACAAGGTAATGGGCAATGAGTAATTACAAAGCTCCTCTGCGAGATATCCAGTTCAGTATTTTTGAATTATTTGACTACGAGGTAGCCACGGATAGGAAGTATTAACGCGCTTTTCGTATCGAATTGAAACTAAC
>CEQE01125380.1_pt1 | contig 13784 bp, 11 predicted proteins | sample 356201 | NCBI WGS metagenome assembly CEQE01 (sample SAMEA2619970, study PRJEB7988) | marine metagenome | biome: marine biome (ENVO:00000447); feature: mesopelagic zone (ENVO:00000213) & marine oxygen minimum zone (ENVO:01000065); material: "saline water (ENVO:00002010), including plankton...
TTCCCCATGATATCAACGGATTTCACCCCTACACCATGAGTTCCATAGACCTCTCGCACCCTCTAGTTGTGCCGTTTCCCCTGCGGACTCCGCGTTAAGCACGGAAATTTAACAGAAGACTAACACAACCGCCTACATACACTTTACGCCCAGTGATTCCGGGTAACGCTTGGGGCCTCTGTATTACCGCTGCTGCTGGCACAGAGTTAGCAGCCCCTTATTCATGAAGTAACATCAAATCTGCTAAAAGCAGAACTTTCTCCTTCATAAAAGGTTTTTACATCCCGAAGGACTTCATCAACCACGCGACGTCGCTCCGTCAGGCTTTCGCCCATTGCGGAAGATTCTCGACTGCGGCCTCCCGTAGGAGTATGGACCGTATCGCAGTTCCATCGGTGGGGGTCAGGCTCTCACCTCCCCTAGGCGTCATAGCCTTGGTAGTCCTTTACACTACCAACAAGCTGATACCACACAAGCCGTTCCCAAAGCGAAAAAACTTTACTCTTGCGAGACTATCGGGAATTATCCAATCTTTCGACTGATTATGCCCGACTTTGGGGTACGTACTTATGCATTACTACCTCGTCTGCCATGAGCCAAAGGCTCATTTGACTTGCATGCCTTATCCACGTCGCCAGCGTTCACCCTGAGCTAGGATCAAACTCTAAATAAGAATTTGAATTAGTCGCTTAAAAAGCGACTATACTCTAATTTTTTTGAACGAAACAAAAGAAAAAATATAAATTTTCTTTTATTATTTTTATACTTTTTTATGTTATTTTTTTTACTTACCTTGTGTTGTTTTTGGCTGTTTAAATTATTGTCAAAGTTCATTCATATAAAACCGCCCCTTTTGGCAGTATTATCATTATATATGTATATAAAAAGAGGTCAAGTATTTATATTATCTATTTAAAGCCCGTTTACCAATAGTCACCAGAAGCGGTGTTGCAAGAAAAATGGAGGAATATGTGCCGGCAACAACTCCTGTTGCCAAAACTAAAGCAAAGTTCTGTGTTGCTTCGCTTCCGATAAAAAACAATGCAAGGAGCATGAAAAGTGTAGTAAGTGATGTGTTTATGGAGCGAATATATGTCTGGTTTAAGCTTTTTCCTACAGTCAGTTCAAAATCCTCTCGACTTCCATGTTCTCTATTGAGACGAAGGTTCTCACGCACACGGTCAAAGACAACGATTGTGTCATTGACTGAATACCCGAGTATTGCCAAAAGCGCCATAACAAACAGAACGTCAATTTCAGCGCCAACTGTGTATCCCAAGAATGCAAATATCCCTACAGGAATTATAACATCATGAATAAGTGCAATTATTGCAATAATTCCATATTTCCATGAAGATACCTGGTGGGAAACTTTTCTGAATACAAATGCAACAAATAAAATAATTGCAACAACTACAATCCCTATTGCGACAAATGCCTTATTACGAAGTTCGCTTCCGATAGTCGGGCCAATTGAATTATACCTTTCTTGCACAACTTCCTTTGTGTTATTGAGTGATAATGCATTTAAGACACCAATGCGTTCCTCTTCAATCAGATCTCTAGTTCGCAATATATATCCATCATCTCCCGTGGGACGCAGAGAGAAGGCACCAATCGGCAGATTCTGCAACTGTCTCTCAAGAGCTTCTTTTGGTGGACGTTCTGCGGGAAAACTGACTTCAGTAATTGCGCCCCCTGTAAAATCAGTGCCAAAATTAAGTCCAAAAAAGACTATGGAGAAAATTGCAAGTCCTATGATGACTGCGGTTAGTATGAAAAACATTTTTCTGTAAAGCACTATAAACATAATTTTTTATTTAATACCGCTTCCAAATAAAAACTTTGATATCCCTCTGTTTTGATAATTGCCAAGTGCATACAAGAAAGTTCTTGAAATGGTTATAGCTGTAAGCATGCTTATAATAATTCCAATTCCAAATGTAAGAGCAAAACCCTTTACTAAAGATGTGCCAAACCAGAATAAAATTACTGCAGTAATAATGCTTGAAATATTGCCGTCCCTTATTGAAAGCCATGCACGTGCAAATCCTTTATGCGTTGACTCTTCTGTATCACTGCCATTTCTGAGTTCTTCTTTCATTCTCTCGAATATAAGGACATTAGCATCAACTGCAATACCCATTGAGAGAAGAAAGCCAGCAAAGCCTGCAGCAGTAAGTGTCACTGGTATGAATTTAAAAAGTGCAAGCATTATAACAATATAAATAGTAAGTGAAACTGCGGCTACAACACCCGGCAACCTGTACCAAAGTATTAGAAACAGCGCAACGGCAATCAATCCGATTATTCCTGCGACAATGCCTTTATCGACCGCATCACGGCCGAGTGATGCGCCAATTGTCTGTGTAGAAAGCAATTCAATTGGCACGGGAAGCGCTCCGAAATTTAAATTGCGGACTAGTGTTTTTGCTTCATCAGGAGTAAAACCTCCAGAGACAATGGCGCTTCCGTCGGGGATTTCCTCACGAATTACAGGAGCCGATTTTAAGTCATTATCTAAAAAGATTGCAAGCGTGTTCCCAATATTTTCTCTTGTAATTTTCGCAAATAGATCTCCACCTTCTTTTGTGAAATCAAGACGAACAATTGGTTCATTTACGAGATGTCCGTCTTGCCCTGTCCCAAATTCAAGCTGAGCGCCTTCCAGAAAACGCCCCGTAAGGTCTGTCGCAAGGAATAAATCATCAATTCTCTCTTGCGTAAGTTCCTCGTCTTCTTCTGGCGGTGTTGCTTCTTCGTTTACGAGTTTGAACTCAAGAAGCGGAGTCTCGCCTATTATTCTTGTCGCCTCGGAAATATCCGTTACGCCGGGAAGCTCCACTATGAGCCTTTGCTCCCTTTCACCTTCCGCAAATACTGAGCTTTTCTCAATCTGAACAATTGGTTCTGAAACTCCAAAAAGGTTCGTGCGCCGCTCAATTACATCGCGGAGTGTATTCATTGAAGTTGCAACATCCTCTGGCGGAAGCTCTGAAATATCTGCTTTATAAATCAAGTGTGTGCCTCCTGCAAGGTCAAGTCCTAGTTTAAAAGGAAATCTCGATTCTTCATTAATCTCAGACGAATAGTTAAAATAGCCGATTCCTGTTGCCGCTATTAAAATCACTAATGCTATTATTCGTACTTTCCACATATCAGAAAAGTATAAGATATTAAGTATCAGGTATCAAGTATCAAGTATACACGATTGTTGACAAGTGAGCTGTGCTGTGATATATTCGCTTTGGTAAAAAGTTGTTTAAAAAGTTATATAAAACATTAAATTTCTGAAATTTTCAAGGGGGTATAATATGCGTTCAGAGACAAAAAGAGAGCCCGTAATAATGACATCAGAGGAGGTGTTTCATGGAATTGAAGGTGGAAGAATTGATTTTTCAAATATTATAGTTAAGGAAAAGATTGATTTTAGATATCTTAAAGAGATGAATCTCAAAAAAGGTGCTGTGCTTACAGGAGCAATTTTTGAGAAAGTTGTTTACGCCTTTGATGTAAATTTTGAAGGAGATGTTGATTTTAGGAAGGTAACTTTTGAAGAAGAGGTTTTCTTTAAAGGGGCGACATTTAATAGGGATACTTTTTTTGGTGGAACAGCATTCAAACAGGGATCTGATTTTCAAAATGTAACCTTTAAAGGTGAAGCCTCTTTTTACAAAGTAATTTTTGATGATGATACAAATATAAACTTTAGAGGAGCCGTCTTTAATGGAGATTTGGATTTAGTATTTGAAAAGCCACCAGAATATATCTATTGTGATAAAAGAAATATACAACAAATCCATTATGCCGCACCAACATTACCTTTAATAATGCATCGTGATTGAGTGATAAAAAGTTTTTGCAAGCCATTGCAATTCTGATTTTAACAGAATTGCAATGGTTTTTTTATTTGAGACATATGATTATCGCATAGCCAGAAATTTGTATGCTAGATAGCCAATGAGGCCACCGAGAGCATATCCTGCCAAAATATCAGTTGGCCAGTGGATGCCGGCTATGATGCGCGAGAGGCCGATAAAGAGAGCGCCTGCAATGTATATGATGGCTATACGCTTGTGGTAGAAATAAAGAGATACAGCGAGCGCGGAGAAAAATGTTGCATGTCCTGACGGAAACGAGTCGCCTTCTCCATGTTCAAATAAAAGATTTACATTATCAAGTATTTCAAACGGACGCGGGGAAAAATAGAAAAATTTAATCGCTTTTGCTATAAACCATGCAGCAAGAGCTGCGGTAAAAATAACTACTGCATATTTGAATCCAATTTTAGACGATTTGTGAAAAATAATAAAAACAACAAGTCCTGCTATCAAAAGCAGTCCGAAATGTTCCATAAAAAATACAATAACTGCATCAAGAAATTCATTGCGCAGGGCAAAATCATTTAAAAATCTGAAAATAATTTGATTCATTTTGATAATATAAGTAGATTTCTAAATAATACTGCAATGGTTATAGGCCCTATCCCGCCTGGAACTGGTGTAAAAATTGAGCATTTTGGTACGCAGGAGGGATGCGCGTCTCCTGCAAGCTCTCCATGCATTTCGCTTGTTCCAGCATCAAGTAAAACTACTCCTTGCCTTAGCATGTCCGGTGCTATCATATGCGGCTTGCCTACACCTGAAACAATGATATCAGCGTCATGAGTCTTTCCTTCAAGATTATGCGTTTTGCTGTCTACAATCTGTACACTACTTCCATTTTTTCTAAACCAAATCGCCGCAGGTATTCCTACAAGCATACCTTTGCCTATAATAACTACTTTTTTCCCTTTAACATCAACGCCAGACCTGTTCAAAATTTCTTTAATTGCGCCTACAACCGGCGGTACAATAGGCAGTGTTCCTTTCTCAAATTCCTTAATAGATTTTTTGGAAAGAACATCGACATCAAGATAAAATGGAATTGAGTTTAATACTTTGTCTCTTTCAATATGCGGAGGAAGAGGCAGCTGGATTATTATACCATTACTTTTAGGTATTATTTCTTTAATCATTTTTTTTAAAACTCTCGTATCGGCAGATTCGGGAAATTCGTATTCATTGAAAGAAACACCAATATCTTTTGCAAATCTCTTTTTTATATTCACGAACTTCTGCCCTGCAAGAGTATGATTGGATTCAAATATGGAGAGACAAAAATGCCTGTTCCTCTTTTTAATCTCATCTTTAAGAGCTTCTTTTATTTCTCTCTCAATTTTTTTCCCGTCAACTATCATATATACAATTATATAAGTTCAGAAAGTCCTTTTTCAAGGCTTATCCAAAGTCAAATAACAGAAGCAAAATATGCAATTGTTTTTTTAAGTCCTTCATCAAGATTGATCTGCGGGCTCCATTTTAACTCTCTTTTTGCAAGAGTAATGTCCGGCTGACGTTGTTTTGGATCATTTATAGGAAGTGCTTTATACACAATATTACTTTTCGACTTTGTCAATTTTTTCACCTTTTCTGCTAATTTTTTTATGGTAAATTCATCGGGATTACCAATATTTACTGGGCCGATAAATGATTCTACATCCATCATCGCAATTAATCCCTTAATCAAATCATCAATATACTGAAAACTCCTCGTCTGACTACCATCTCCATACATCGTTATGTTCTCCCCGGCAAGCGCCTGTATGATAAAATTTGATACGACTCTACCGTCGTCAAGTGACATGTTAGGACCATAGGTGTTGAAGATTCTGACAATTTTTACATCTGTACTGTATTCACGATTATAATCCATGCAAATAGTTTCAGCACAGCGTTTACCCTCATCATAGCAAGCTCTGGGGCTCAAAGGATTAACATTTCCCCAATAATTCTCTTTTTGTGGATGCTCAAGGGGATCTCCATATACTTCCGAAGTTGATGCTTGAAGAACACGGGCATTTTTCTCTTTCGCCAGATTAAGTATATTGATCATACCCTCTACATTGGTGACTACAGTTTTTACAGGATTACGTTGATAAGCTTTTGGAGATGCAGGGCAAGCAAGATTATAGATAGAGTCAATATCACCTTCTATATTTACAGAATCTGTTATATCAGCCTCTAAGAATGTAAAAAGCGGCGATTTTAGAAATCTCTCTATATTGCTCTTTTTTCCCGTATAAAGATTATCAAGACAGACAACTTTACTACCCCTCTCTAAAAGAGCAGCACACAAGTGAGAACCAATAAATCCCGCGCCTCCTGTTACAAGAATAGTTTTTGTTGGACTGTTAAAATTCATTTTTACTTACTTTTATTATATTAATTCAGAAAGTCCTTTTTCAAGGCTTATTTCTGGTTTCCAGCCGAGAAGTTTTCTTGCCAGTGCTGTATCTGCAAGTGTATCTTTTGGTTCAATTCTCGCGTCTATATACTCTGTTTCTCCACCTATAAGTTCTGCTACATTGTTTACTGAGTGATTATACCCTGCACCGATATTTATGACTTCGCCTGCTCCGATTTTCTTTGACTGCATTGCCAAAATATTTGCACGCACTACATCTTTAATGTTAGTAAAATCTCTAGTCTGGTTTCCATCACTCGTTATAGTCATCGGTTTGCCTTGAGCCTTCTGTTTCAGAAATTTTCCGATAACAAGTGCGTATGCACCGTCTGGATCCTGTCTTTTGCCGTATACATTAAAATATCTCAATGATACAGTCTCGAGACCGTGCACCATGCTCCACACTTTACAATATAGCTCTCCTATATATTTGTGAAGCCCGTATGGGCTTTTCGGATTAGCAATCATATCTTCGCGAAGTGGCATTTTGCTCTGGTCTCCGTACGCCGAGCTTGAAGCAGAGTATACTACCCTTTTTACTGCGCCTTTTTGGGACGCTATGAGAACATTTAGTGTACCACCGATATTTACATCATTCGTTTCAACTGGATTTTCTATGGAGTACTGCACCCGTGGAAGTGCAGCCAAATGGAAGACATATTCTGCACCATCTATTATAGGCGAAATATCATCAAGATTTCTTATATCAGCAACATGCAGTGTTGCTTTTTTATTGACATTTTCTTTTTTGCCTCCGGAGAAATTGTCTATCACATGCACATTGAAACCATTATCGACAAGTGCATCGACTAAATTAGAACCAATAAATCCTGCGCCTCCTGTTATAACAACTTTTTTATTTTGCATCTTATATATTCTTATAACCCTGTTCGTGAAAATAAAGTTTTTATTGTTTTCAATCCAATATACAAATCAAGCAGAAGAGATCTGTTTTTAATATAGAAAATATCATATGAGAGTTTTTCTTTTGTTCCATCATATTGAGCGCCAAATTTAGGTGGCTTGCTGTGGTGAATCTGCGCCCAACCAGAAAGTCCAGGTTGGATGAAATGCCTTATATTATAATAGGGAATTTCTTTTTCATAAAGCTCGGCAAGATGTGGCATTTCAGGACGCGGTCCAATGAGCGAAAGGTCTCCCTTTAGCACATTCCACAGCTGTGGAAATTCATCGATTCTTGTCTTTCTCAGCATATTCCCAACTCTTGTCACTTTCTCTTTTTCATAAATGCTCATACTTCTGAACTTAAAAATATAAATCGGTCTGTTGTCTTTGCCTATCCTCTCCTGAATTATAAATACGGGGCCTTTGTCTCCGAATTTAACTGCCGCCACTACAAACGGATAAACAAGGAGAGATGGAATGCCGAGCACGACTGAGAAAACAATATCAATAAAGCGCTTGGCAAGGTCATGCGTGATCCTCGGAAGCCATGAGACATTGTTCAGAAACCAATTATATTTTACAAGCGATAGTGGAACGCAGTCAAAAATATTTTCGTACATCTTTTGAAAATCAAGAAACTTAAAGCGTGACTGTATGAAAGTCAGATGATAAAGAATCGGGATGACAGACGAGACTTTCTCACTGCTTGTATCAGCAACAATAATGGAGATGTTATTTGCTTTTACATGCTCGTAGAGATATTCTTCTAAATCTTTTCTGTCGACAGTATCTAAATCAAGCGAAGATGTGAAATAAAAATTGTATCGAGCATTATTGTTTATTTCATCTCTGAGCTTCAGCATCTCGGAACCGCTTGCTATAAGAAGCGCGTTTTGCCTTTTCCTGCTTCCAAGAAGCGGAAAAAGATAGAGACGCCATGTGACGATAAATATAAAAGAGATAAAAAGATATATAAAGAGATTTGTCTTTGGAGTAATGCCGAAATACGGAATAAAGAAAAAAAACACTGCCGCAAGAATCACATTAACAATCTGGGCATTTAGTATAATACTCGGGAGTTTCCTTTTGAAAATTATAGTATGCTTGTCATAAAGGCCCGCTATGAAAAATACGGTCACCCATACAAGAAAGAGGAGTGAAAACGGTATGAGATGATCATAAAATGCTAAGCCGCTCGGCACTTCAAAATAGCGCAATGTAAGTGTCACCCACAGTGCTGCAGTAAAAAATAAAATATCACCTAAAAACAGCAATATTCCCTCCTTTTTTCGCTCTGTAATCATATAATTCTATTAGTATATAACACTTAAAGCCGCCAGTGTAGGTTACAAAAAAGGCCAAACTTCAACAGATATTTTAATGTTGTAGTGTAGTACAATGTAGAAAATGAGAAAAAAACACAACAAAATAAAGGTTTTATATATCATTACAAAATCAAACTGGGGAGGCGCACAGAGATATGTATTTGACTTAGCGGGAAGTACTGCAAAGAGTGGGTATGAAGTAGTTGTTGCACTCGGTGGTAAAGGCTTACTTAAGAAAAAGCTTGACACCACAGGAATAAGGACAATTACAATTCCAAACTTGGAAAGGAATATAAATATATTTTCTGAATGGAAAGTATTTTTTGATTTGCTTAAAATATTTAAAACTGAACGCCCTCATGTTATTCATCTAAACAGCTCAAAAATAGGTGGCCTCGGAACACTCGCTGGAAGATTCACCAGAATAAAAAGAATAATATTTACAGCACACGGCTGGGCACACAAAGAAGACAGAAACATTATCTCAAAAAAAGTAATCTTATTTTTCTCATGGCTTACTGTCATATTCAGTCACAAAACAATTGTGGTTTCTATAAATGATTTTAAAAATTCCCCTAAATTATTTATACATAGAAAAATAATAATGATACACAACGGCATTTCTGAAATAAAATTCAAAGATAAGACATTTGCAAGGAAGGAAATAAAAAAATATTCAAGAGTGCCTGCTGTGCACGGAGCGCTTTGGCTCGGAACCATTTCCGAACTTCACAAAAACAAGGGGCTCTATTTTGCAGTTCGCGCGATAAACAGATTGGTTAAAAAAGGATACAATGTTGTGTTTTTTATCATAGGCGAAGGAGAAGAGAAAATACGCCTCAATCGGTTTATAAAAGACATGGGTCTTGAAGAGAAAGTGTTTCTTTTGGGGCATATTGATAAAGCAAGTGAACTGCTTTTTGCCTTTGATATATTTACTCTCACATCTTTAAAAGAAGGTCTGCCGTACACACTCCTTGAAGCAGGACTTGCGGGAATTCCGACGGTTGCCACAGGCGTTGGAGGAATTCCGGAAATAGTAGAGAATATGAAATCAGGAATACTTGTATGCCCGAAAAGTCCTGAGGATATTGAAAAAGTTCTTTCTTATTTAATCGATTTTAAAAAAGAAAGAATTCAATTCGGCAGTAATTTAAAAGAGAAAGTGAAGAGAGATTTCACAGTAGAGCAAATGGTCGCAGAAACGGTAAGTTTGTATTAAACTCCTAAAAACTCTTTTTTGATGTCGTCTTTATGGGCAGCACGGCGATAGCGACGCATTCCCATCAGAATCCCCAATCCTACAAACTCTGTAATCAGATGCGACCCTCCATAGCTTAAAAATGGCACTGTAGTGCCCGTAATGGGTAAAAGCCCTATATTCATTCCTACATGGACAATGAAGTGGCTCATAAACAAGATGGCGAGCCCGATACCAAAAAGTATCTCAAAGTTCGTCGCGCCGTATATAGCGTTTGCAATAATCCGCCATATAACAATTCCATAAAGAAGGAGTATCATTACAACACCTACAAAACCCCACTCTTCCGCAAATGCCGCAAAAATAAAATCGGTTTCATATTCCGGAAGAAACTGCAGTTTGCTTTGCGTGCCATAGCCGATTCCTTTGCCAAGAATTTGTCCCGAACCAACGGCGATCGTTGATTGATACGCATTGTAGCCCGCTCCCTGAAGGTCGGTAAGAGGATGAACGAATGTCTGTATCCTCTCCCTCTGGTAATCCTCAAAAGCATATATCCAAAGGCCTGCAAAAGCGATTGCACTGGCAAAAAATACTATAAGCAGATGCTTTTTTGAGATTCCGGAAACCAAAACCATGCCGAACCAAATGAGGGCAATAATAATCGCAGAGCCGAAATCAGGCTGAAGAAAAACAAGGAGGAAAAGAACAAAAGCGTAAAAACCGGACACAAGTATATGCCTTATATGCGCTATCTCAACATGTCTGCGGGAAAAATACTTCGCCAAAAGAAGTATGACAACAAGCTTTACGGGGTCAGAAGGCTGAAGAGAGAATATTCCGAGATCAAATCTGTTTTGAGCGCCTTTTACAAAATCCCCAAAAATAAGCAAGAGAAAAAGAATGAGTGCAGAGACAGCAAATAAAGAAACAATGACTCCGGTGCGTCTCAAAAATCTGAAATCAATAAAGCTCAAGCTAAAGAATGCGGCAGTGCCGACAATTGCCCATATAATCTGCTTTTCAAAGAAGGAATTCGGGTCAACAAATGAATTCATAGTCACAAGACCGGCTAAAACAAGAAGTGTGGCAGCAGAAAACAGTATCCAGTCTATTGAACCTGATATTTTTCTAATGGGATCCTTTAATAAATTAGTTGGCATGATATCAATCAGACGGCACGCGAGGAATAATCTCTATGCGAGAAGGCGAGGAATCAAATTTGTTCGGCCATGTGAATACAATGTCTTGTGAGGACCTGTCAGGAAGATACTTGATAAATGTGCTTGATGCCGCAATAGCATTGCCGTCTGCATCAAATAAGATTGCTACAACTTCAATGTCAGATATGCTCCGTATCCCAGCATTTGACAATACGGCATCAATTCTTGGTGAAAAATCTATGCCTGAGAGTACTATACCGTTTACTGACAGTGATGATTCTTCGTTTTTTATCTCTTCCCACTGAGGCATGCTACTGAATTCAAAAAATGCTCTGGCTGGTATCCTTTGTCCTGTTCTGATTGCACCCTCAAATACTGGGTTGATACCATTTGGAGAAATGAATGTCCTTCCTTTACGCTGGGCGACTAGAAGATTTTCGCTGTCAAAAAGTTTAAATATATAAGAGATTTTTGAAACACCGGCACTGAAATTGGGATTCTCCACATAAGCTACTGCATTGTATATCCCATCTGAGATTTTAAATGCTCTGCTCCATAGAAGTACTGGGTCTGAAATCTGCGCCAGACAAAGATTTTCGCACGAACCACCGCAGTCAATCCCATGCTCATCTCCGTTTTGCTTACCATCTGTGCATGTTGGCGGTTTGTTGAAGAAAAGGTAAAACAAACCCACAAGAACAGCAACTATGATAATAAATATAGTCCCTAAATATGTTGACCTGCGTCTGCTTGCCCAAGACATGATGAGTATATTTTATCATAAAACCGCCCCGACGTAATGTTAGGATAGTTTTAATCAAATACTATGTGTTGGCGACTAGCTACTTTCCCTTGCAGTATCATCGCCACTACGGTGCTTAACTTCTGTGTTCGGAATGAGAACAGGTGGAACCACCGCGTCAAATCACCAACACACAGTATTCGATATTTTTTTTTGCAAGCAATACTAAAAGCGATTTCCAGATTTCCTAATAAGAGACGATGAATTAGTACCTCTCGGCTAAATACATTACTGTACTTACACCTAAGGCCTATCAACCTAGTCATCTCCTAGGGATCTACGATTCCTAATCTTGAAGTTGGCTTCCCGCTTAGATGCTTTCAGCGGTTATCCAGTCCCGATATAGCTACCCAGCAATGCTCCTGGCGGAACAGCTGGCACACCAGAGATCAGTCCCTCCCAGTCCTCTCGTACTAGGGAGAGCTCTTCTCAAGAATCAACGCCTGCAGCAGATAGGGGACCAACCTGTCTCACGACGGTCTGAACCCAGCTCGCGTAACTTTTTAATTGGCGAACAGCCAAACCCTTGGCACCTTCTCCAGCACCAGGATAAGTTGAGCCGACATCGAGGTGCCGAACTCCGCCGTCGATATGAACTCTTAGGCGGAACCAGCCTGTTATCCCCGGGGTAGCTTTTATCCGTTAATCTCTGGCCACATCTAATGCGGGCCATCGGTTCACTATGTTCTGCTTTCGCATCTGCTTGACATGTACGTCTCGCAGTTAAGCCAGCTTATGCCATTACACTATCGGCACGGTTTCCATTCGCGCCTAGCTGACCTTAATAAACTCCTCCGTTACTCTTTAGGAGGATAGCGCCCCACTAAAACTGTCTGCCACGCACTGTTCCACGCCGTTTTTTCCGTCGTGGTTAGAATCTGAAATTCAACAGAGTGGTATTTCACTGACGACTCCACTTGCCCCAAAAGGCAAATATCAAAGTCTCCCACCTATGCTACGCAATTAAATCGCAAACCCAATACGAAGCTACAGTAAAGCTCCCGGGGTCTTTCCGTCTAGCTGCAGGTAACCGGCGTCTTCACCGGTATTGCATTTTCACCGAGCTGTTCCTCGAGACAGTTTCCAGGTCATTACGCCATTCGTGCACGTCTGAACTTACCAGACAAGGAAATTCGCTACCTTAGGACCGTTATAGTTACGGCCGACATTCACCAGGGCTTACATAGCTCAGCCTACAAAACCGAAGTCTCGCAGACCCTCTATGTTTAACCTTCTGGCATTGGTCAGGCGTCACCCCCTATACATCCTCTTGCGAGTTCGCAGGGAGCTGTGTTTTTGATAAACAGTTGCCCGGAAAACTTTCGCTGCGGCCCCTGCAAAAAGCAGGGGCAGACCTTATTCCGAAGTTACGGTCGCTTGTTTGCCGAGTTCCTTGAGGAACACTCACTCGTTCGCCTAGGTCTTCTCGACCTAACCACCTGTGTCGGTTTGCGGTACGGTTTTCTTTTTACTGAAGCTTAGAGGCTTTTCTTGGAAGTGTGCTTTGTCAAATTTTCATTGGCCGAGGCCGCAAAATTTTTACTGTGCTAAAATTTACTCTCCGGATTTTCCAAAAGAGCATCCTCACACCACAAACGTAAATCCAAATAATACGCTCGACATACTACACTCCGTCCCCCCATCGCATAAAAAGAAAGTCATGGAATATTAACCATGTGTCCATCGCGTCCGGCTTTCGCCATCCGCTTAGGCCCGACTAACCCTTGGCTGATTAACATCGCCAAGGAAACCTTGGTTTTTCGGCGTCCCGTATTCTCAACGGGATTGCGGTTACTTGTGCCAACATTCTCTCTTCCATACGCTTCAGTTAGACTTACGTCTAACCTTCATTGCAGAATGGAATGCTCTCCTACCGCTCCTTACTCACGAATGAATAAGAAGCCCTCAGTTTCGGTATTACATTTAGCCCCGATAATCTGCGGCGCAAAACCTCTGAATGAGTGAGCTGTTACGCTTTCTTTAAATGGTGGCTGCTTCTAAGCCAACATCCTCATTGTCAGAGAAATCTCACATCCTTAAGCGCACTTAATGTAAATTTAGGGACCTTAACTTGAGATCTGGGCTGTTTCCCTTTCGACCAG
>CEQE01148841.1_pt1 | contig 13765 bp, 13 predicted proteins | sample 356201 | NCBI WGS metagenome assembly CEQE01 (sample SAMEA2619970, study PRJEB7988) | marine metagenome | biome: marine biome (ENVO:00000447); feature: mesopelagic zone (ENVO:00000213) & marine oxygen minimum zone (ENVO:01000065); material: "saline water (ENVO:00002010), including plankton...
CCGTTAGCCGCGTGTAAGCCGCTTTCCAGCCACAGCTCGGCATCTTGCAGTCGCTTCCGGCGATGGGCCTCACTAAGTCGCACCCAGCAGAAAAAAACCAGAAACACCAAGCTGCTGAGCATCACCAAAAAGGCACTGCCAAATACTTTGAGCGCCCAGCCGGTAATTTCACCGACGCCGAAACTGGTTGTTGCAACCAAGACAGCGACAGTAATTACCAACAGGCCCAAAATTAGACTAAGACTGCGCGAACCGGCATGGATGAAGCTAAAGATTGCCTGCATAATTCCCTCTAGCGCCGCCGTAAGGATGCGGATAAAACGCTTTGCGTCGTCATGCCAAGCTGGTTTAACCAGGCATCGACAATCGAGATATTTTTCTCGGTCGCGCCATGAACCAAAAACGTCAAATCATAGTTTTCAAAGGCTTGGCGCACCGTCGGCGTGTTGCGTCCGGTTAGTTTTTTGTCGCGCAACACCATGCGCTCGAGATCAATCAGCCGCACTTTGGCGCTGGCTATTTTCGCCTGACGATCTTTGATCGCGATCTCGGGGTTCAACATTGTATTGATGGTAAGCGCGCGTTCGCGCTCGAGATTTTCCAGAGTTCCGGCTTCGGCCAGCGCTGAAAAGCTAACAACAGCTGAAAAAACAAATGCGGTGATGATTGGTTTGGTTTTCATTTTGGTTCTCCTAAAATTACCAAAGATTAGTTGGTTAAAAAGTAATCGACGGCTTTGGCCGGTGATGAGGCCGACGGTCTATCGCTATCCGCCATCTCGGCATCCAAGGCCTGTTCTGAAAGCGCCAAGGCATCGAAGGCCACCAGCTTGGCCATATAACCAAGGATGGTTTCTTCCTGCTCAAGCACCGCAAGCTCGGCCTGTGCATCGGCCAATAATTGGCGGATATAATCTTCCTTGCTGAGCGGCTGGCCATCGACTTGCACGGATGTATTCATGCGGTGGCTTTGAATGCGGCTGGCGAGCTTTTCTATCGCCGCCAAATTTTCCGCATATTTCACCGTGTATCTACTTTCCGGCACGACCGAGACTTGGAACAGTTTCATATCAACCTTGGCCAGCGATGATTTGAACCGCTGGCGGGCACCTTCCTGGCGGTTAACCAGCTCTTGGCGCACCGGTGTCATGCCGCGGTTTTTCTCCGCCATGCGCTTAAGCATGCGCTCGAACAATCGATGCTTGGTCCTAAGGTGCTTTTTGCGGTAGCGGTTTTTTTCGGAAATCAGCTCGAGAAAATTCCGTTTTTCGCCGAGAAACTGATGACGAAGTTCGAGCTTCAATTCGCCCTCCGCCTCTTCGATGGCATCCCGCAAATCCGCCAAAGTCTGACTTTTAAGACCGGTTTTTTCTTCCGTTTTTTGAATTGCCAGGCCGAGGGTTGATTCCTGAAAATCATGGTCCAACGACTTTTTCAAATAGGTCGCCGGCAGTTTGATCAGCTTTTCGCTCGATTTAGGGTTCCAGGCCGGGATGTTGTTAGCATCAGCGGCGGCATGAACCGAGGATGAGCTGGCGAGCAACGCGCCTACAGCTATCACAGCCACCGAAGCCAAAAGTTGAAACCGTATAGTTTGTTTATTATACGACATCTCAGTTTTCTCCTTTAATTGTGTTTCCAATAGCGCACCCGACGAAGCTCGGATTTCACCCGGCTGCTGACATTGGCAGCCGACAGCTCGCCGATGGCGGAGCGATCCCGAAGGCCTAAGAAAACTTCCATCGTGTCGGTAAAGGACGAACCGTCGGGGAAATAGAGATCTTGTCCGGGAAAGGCTTTTTTCATTTTGCTGAGATTGACGCGGGCTTTGGCGATATCACCGCCTTTGAAATAATTTTGCACGCTAAGAGCGACCGCACGAACGCGCTCCTCCTCGCCGACTTTGGCCGCTTCCGGCCCAAGCTCCGCCTCACATTTATCCAATAACCTGGCGCTGGCGATATAGCGGGCAGCGGAAGATTCCGTTTTGGCTTTACGGTCCATTTCCAGCGCATCATCCCGGCACGAGCGATATTCCCGCATGGCTGAGATTTCGGCAAAGCGCGCCTCCCGGTAGCCAATACCCTCACGCGCAGTTTCGGTGGTGTAAAGATTACAGGCGCCCAGCGTAGCCGTGGCAGCCATTACGAAGGGTAGGCGTAAATTACGAAGATTGAACATCAGCGTTCCTCCAGTTTGCAAAGTTAATTACTTAGCTTTGCTATGGCGGGGCCAGAGGCGGTTTTTTTGAAAAAACGGGAAAAAATAAAAAAAAAGCAGGCGGCCAACGATTTTTAAGAGGCCAGCACGCCTGCAAGTTGGGTACAGGTGGTACAAGGGAGGCACCTGGGAGGATTTTTATCACTCCCTGTCTATGGCGGGACCAGAGGGGGTTTTTATGACGTACTGGAAAAAAATGCCGTCAGGCGCGGGCCCATCCTAATTTTCTGGCCGCGTATCCATCTTCAAGAAGTTTATTCACCACAGAGTTCACAGAAAACACAGAGGATTTGGGAACGCCCCGACTCGTCACCGTAATTCGATTAAATGATCAGCGAGGCATAACCATTTAGTTAATTTTCGCGTGCAACGGATCGGTAAATGCATGTCCCCTGGCTCGGTAGGCTCTGATCGCTTGAGCAATTTCAGCGGAGCGGTGTTTCAAACCTGTCCGGATCCAGGGATATCCGGAAAGATCAACCAATTTGGTCATCGTCGCCCCTTTAAATTCGTTAGGGAAATTAGAGACGATCGTACTGGACATCAGGATCGCAGCAACTCTCCCGTGTTTAAGCATTCTGACTTGGCTATCAAATTTGGGAACATTCAAAATATTTTTTCTGCCCCGCACCAATTTCATCTGCCAACGGGCTCCCTCATTTATGGCAATTGACTTGCCGGCAAGGCTCTGCAGTGAGGTAACTTTCGGGTCAAAAGAAATTAACAATCCAGATCCATTGGTCAGCGGCTCTTCTATCATATGCAAATAATCTCCGGCAAACTTCTGATAAGCTCTGGCTCGGAGTATCAGGCCATCTAATTTACCACTTTTGATATCACGGGTCGCCCGCTTAAAGGGCGCATTGACTATTTCAATGCAAATACCCGCCTCTTTCAATGCTTGGACAAAATTACGTTTAATGTTTTGAAATACTGCTGTGGACTGATTTAAATCAGGATATTTGAGACATTGACCAGCTTGAATCGATGTAGTTGGAATGAGGAAATAACAAAGAAAAAAAATCAAGATGATGGCAAAACGCATAATTTTTTACTTACCCAATAGATATTAACCAATCTCCAATATGGGGATTAATTGAAGCGATTCAAGAAAATGGTGTGCTCGGATTAATGCCGCGGAAATACAACATGTTGCACTTCGCTCGTGAGTCCACAGAGGCAAGTCAAGTCCGGGGTGACGAGTTTTCCTGTTGAAGTAGGTTCATTATATATGACGACAGAAGTAAATGTGTCCTAGCTACTCAATCACCGTAACCACAAGCGACGCTTCCGAGATCGCCGCGTAAGGTAATTTGCGGAATAAAGCCGACAGATTATCAACGCGGGTTCGGCTCATTGGCTTTAACGATCTGCCCCGCAAATCCCGTGGCAAATCCTCAGTAACATCACGACTGGCGCCGAAACATTTGACTAATTCCCGACCCACTGGCGCGGTTACTTTGAGATCAAACGGAAATAATTTTTTACCGGGTATCGAGTGGATTTTGCCACCCGCTAACCGGGGCGATTTAAACTCGCGCCAAAAATGCGGGTTAGGGAATATTTGGATCACCTTGCCATCGGCTTGATGGTAAAAGCAGTAGGTCCAGGCATCTTCACCAAGGCGCAACAACAGAGTCATTTCATCGCCGATTTGATAGACCGGATTTCTGCCTCTGGTACTGGTTAAATTAAATTCAAACGGCCCCAAGCCATCATTTTCGCGTAAATGCTCAAAATCGCCAGCCGGTTTGATCCGAATGCCTTTGACTGCACTAATCGGCATGCGACCGGACCAGGAAAGTGTATAGCCGGCGGGATTTTTGAGGGTCAGCTTTAACTCGATAACCCGGTTGAGCACCCAATATCGGCCGGTCAGCAAATACGAAGATTGAATTTTAGAAAATTTGTTCTCCTTTAGCGGCATGCCATCAAGCTCCCGCATCAAACGAGACTCTTTGATTTTTAAACTACGCCCGGTGAGCACGTTCGAATACGCCGCCTGCAGCGCCGTGACAAACCGGTCTTTAAAAAAAGCCGCAAAGGGTGGCTGCAACCCAGTTTCCTGATAATGCAAACCGCCGACCCGTACTTCCGAAATATCGCGTAAATTATCGGCAAAAAAGTTGGAGGCCTGCGACACCGCCTGGTCGACGGTCAATAAATCATTGAGGGTGGATTTATCCTGCGCCTTAAGCGGCAATATCACCCGCGCGGTTTGGGCGAGTATGGTGCCATCCATGCGCGCCACCTTATAGCCCAATGAAAGCCCGCCTTCGACCAAACGCATGCGGCCTTGAATAAGAGCGTCAACATTACGCGCTTTGGCCATCAAGGCGGCGATCGGATCATCGTCCTCATCCAACGCACCGGTTGCCGACATATCGGCGATAATGGCTTTCAAAGCATCGCGGGCGACAATCTCGATATTACCTTCTTGGGTTTTGAGCAATGCCGCCAGCAAGCGGTCATTAAATCCGTCGGCAATGCTTTTGGCGATGGGAATTTTGTCTTTATGAAACGGCCAAACGGCAAACCGCAATTTTTTCCCGCCGATATAGGCGTAGTCTTTTTTGAGATAGGCTTTTTCACTTGAAGAATTCATCACAGGTGACTGGTTTCTTGACGTCGAATGGATGCCGGACATAATTTCCTTGGCGAATTCTTCAAAGACATTTCCGGATGGCTCGGCGACCGGCGATTGGGCTTGGGCTTGGGTTGGGACCGCGGCATTGGCAACAACCAAACCAGCAACAATTAATGCGGAACATATGCCAGAAACGTGTTTCATGGTGTGATCTTGTGTCTCCACGTCAAAACCGAAAATCCTTTCTGAGCTAACGTTTTGACCGCCTGATTCCAGTCGCTTTGCCTTTTGAGCCATTGCATTTCGGCGGCGACGGGTTCCTTGCCGATAATCGCATTGAGGCGGTATTGCAGCGGTTCCGCCAACCTGCGCGGTACATCAATCGTCCACGACTGCTTGCCCTTAGTCTTAGTAATGCCGGAAAGCAGCTTTGGTTTAACATTGCCGCGGACAAAGGCCCCGCTTTCAATATCGAGATTGGCGGCAATAAACTTGGATTTTGCCCCGAGATCAAAGTCAAATTTCAGACCACACAGATTTTTCAAGGTACTGACGGCAATATCACCATTGGAACTTTGGATCGGCTGAGTTTCAGCTTCAATGCGGCCAAAATGCACTTTCGCGCAGGTGCCCCCTGCCGGTGGCCGGCGTTCCGACACGGTAATTGTCTCGGCTTTACGTGGTTGAACCACTTTTTTTTCAGCCAATTTCTTAGGCTTTGGCGGTGGCGGTAATTTCTCGGCAGACTTTTGCACCGCTTTTTCCGCAGCAGGCTTAACCGCCTCTTGATTGACCCCGCTCATATAGGCCCACAGGATGAGAACAGAGATCAGCAAAGTGCCGATTATCGATGCCACCGCGCTGCTGGTACCGGTCTGGCTTTTTGCCGAGCCGGCAATTGGCTGAGCATCTGTCGGCCCCAAACCCAACTGAGCAATGAGTTCGGCAGTACTCGAAAGACCTACAAGCTCAACACCTTCAGGCAATTCAGCTTGGTCAATTTCAACTAGATTTTCAGCCTGTGGTACAAGGGCTAATACCGGCACGCCGGCGTCATGCCAATTATCAAAAAAAGTCTTCGATGCCGCTACTTTTTCAGCGATATGGCCAACCGAGACGACGCCTAAATCATAATCAACTTCACCGGTGAGCCAAATTACTTGATCGGGTGAAGCGTCTTTATCGGCAAGCTCGGCACTTTCGCTCGCGACGACCGCATGGGCGGCAAAGACCCCCAATTGCCAGCTTTTGCCGACGCCGATGCTTTCGGTAACATCCATGCGGAAAGAGGCATAATCGAAAGGGCCAAATTCCCGCTCAATTACCCCGCTGCCGCGTTTGACGAAATCGTCATAATCACCGCTGATGGGCAAAATATCCGAGCCACGCTTGAGGCAAACCATAGAATGCGGCGCATATTCGGGCGTCAGGCGGTCGATTTGAGCCGGACCGCCTGTTGTCGCTACAAATATTGCTAGTCTTTTCACCGAATAAAGGCTTCCGTTTTTGGATCACTTAACAGACGTACCAAATCTGCATCCCGGTCGGCAATGATTTGCGCCACACCGTCACGGATTTTAGGCAGCGGGAAACGGCTGCAATTGGCTTCAACATCACACACCACCAACGTCGTTGGCGTGACCTTCTCGTTGCCCGAAAGCTCGACAATCACATATACCTGGTTTGGCTCAGCCCGGGATGGCTCCATTCGAATACGGCAGCCTTTGCCTTCGCGGGACAAAATATCGTCGGACTTTTTCGCTGAACTGGCCGCCATCGCTTCCGGTACATAATAGACCGCATTTTTCTCCAGCATGTCGCGATAGATCCGGCGCAAAGCCAAGTTTTCGCCCAAGGCTTTCTCAACAGTTTCGTTTTCCGCACCATTGGCATAAGCAAACAAGGCCGACGGCGAAACAGATGATAGTTTTTCACTTGAGCTCAATAATTCATCGATCTGCGACAATTCAGAAAATTTTTGTTTTGCCGCTTGAAGTTTTTCATCACCTGGAATTTTATAATCACTCATTGGACGTCTCCATAGAGCAGATTAAACTGATTGCTAAAGACCTGTTTGTCTTGATCAAACTTGCTGTTGAGGTCTTCACCGTCTTTATCCAGCGCCGCCATGCGCGTCAAAAATGTTTCGAGTTGGCCCGATATACTCAGCAGCGCCCCGGCACCCATCCGGAACCCCTCAATGCCGTCGGGATCTTCAAGCATATCTTCATTAAACCCTTTCCGGGTAAGTTTGCTAAAAGCGTCTACGGCATCTGCCATGAAATCGGAACTCATCTCGATGTCGTCCAGATTGTCATTATGGCGGGCTGCTTCAAAAACGCTATCTGGATTTTGCGCGCCAAAGGCGACAATATTATCACCCAAATCAGCCGCATCCTGTCCGGCGAGAACAAAGTATGTCGCCTTTTGCAATTGACGGACATGGGCCAGGATCGTTTGAAACTGCTCGCGTTTATCATCGTAAGCCATCGCATCACGGCAATCGAGGCGTTGGCGAACCGAAGTTTCGCCGCGCTTGACCTGCAAATCAGTTGTTATCGCAGTTTGGATCGAGCCAAAGACCTCCAATTGCATGAAGGAGCGCGGCAAACGGCCGGCATAGGGCCCGTATTGCATCAACGCTTCGATGGGTTTGCGCTCACCTTCTTTTTTAAAGAATTTAATTTGATTAGCGGGCTCTGCATCGAGAATATTCAACGGTGATTGCCAATCGCCTAAACCATCCAGGCCGTCACTTTGATCGTCGGGCTCAATTTCCTGAGCCTCAAAATCAGTGCCGATTATGGCGGCATTTTCAATGGTGTCCTGCTGGTCAGCTTCTTCCAGGGCGCGCATGAAGTTAACAAAGCCATCGAACACGGTCTTATAGGCGCGAAATTCGCCAACCGTGGAAAACTCCAGCCAGAAATCCAAAACTGCCGGATCATCAATACAAATTTGCCCATCTCTTTCTCCGGCATTTTCCCGAGCTTTGAGAAAACCGAAAATCCGGTCAAATTTTTCGTCATGCTGAGCCCGGGTTAAATGTTCCCGGCGGTATTTTCTGAGCCGTGCCGATATTCTGTTACTGGCGGTTTTGATCGCTTCAAGATCAATTGACGCTTGCGACAAGTCATCGAAAATCTCATTAAGTTCGGTATAGAAGTCATAGTTATCCAAACCGGTGAGAAATTCATAAAGCGCCGCCAAAAACGGCATGCGGCCAAAGCGCACTTCAAAGCCATCATCGTCATAGTAAACGCCAATGCCATTTTCGGTGCGCTCGAAACCCGGTTTCAGCCAGTCACCAAACTCAAGCTTTTCATCAAGGGCGGCGCGATAGACCGCCGGCAGTGCTTTTTCAACACCGAGAAAAAATAAAGCGCGTTCGTCACTGCCGCCCTCGCTCAACGCATCAATGGCGCTGACCAGATGGCAAAGCTCAAAAATCGGGGCATCTTTGTGTGGCCCGCCGGCGGAACCGACAATGAACTTGGCCAGCCACACCATCACCGGGGCGTGGCTGTATTTAGTGCTGCCGTCAGATGCCGTCGCTTCGCCAATTGCCTTAAAATCGGCCAATAAGGGGCCGGAAGCCCCTGACCGGGTAATTGTCGAAACTGCATCATCCATCTGGTCATTACTCGTAATAATAGTCTGGGTTTCCATTTTTCGTTTTATCCTGTTTAAGTTCAACCCTAAATGTCGTTCTGATGCTTAACCGTTGCGCCAATAATTGCGGCGTCGGGGAGAGGATGAAAAGTCGTCAAGCGTGTGAGCGGCTCTAAGACGGCGGTCTTCCAGCGTTGAATTGCTATTCGCATAACGGTCATATCGCCAAGGGCGATAAGAACGATCCCGCCGATATCTCCGACCTCTGTTATTTCTTCCAGAAATCCATGAGGTCCGAATGCGAGTATTAGATCCTGCGTAACGGAGATCGAAACGACCATTAAAGTAAGAACTAAACTGATCATACTCCCGCCAGGCTGCTTTCTGTCCGGATTTGCGGCAAGGTCTGTCGAAATCATTCCAAGCGTAATCACGGCCTCTATTGCGCCCAAAACGATTCCAGCGCCGGTTCTGATTCAGGGGGACCCAGCGGTCATTGTCGCGATTATCCTTTTCGTCATCCCAGCGAACTCGTGGCTGATCGTTGCTGCGCTTTTTCCAGCGCTGCTCCCATTTGTCGCCTTTATCGTCGTCATTAAAGGCGATGGCCCAAACTTTGTTCTGTTCGGCATAGCGCTGCTGCCAGCGTTGCACCAGGCGCACATAGGATTTGGTAAATTCATGGGGTTCGGCGTTGCTGCCCTTACCCTTCAAGGTGCCGCCATTGTAATGCGAAAGTGCCAGCTCCCAATTGCCACCATATTGGCGGCGCAGTTTGGCCAGATAGTCGATGCCAAGCTGAATGTTAAGCCGGGCCTGCCAAAGCTCGTCTTTATCAACACCGAATTCATCCTTGGCGGTTTTCGGCATTAACTGCATGACACCACGCGCCCCTGCCGTGCTCAGCGCGGTTGGATTAAAATCCGATTCGACTTTAGCCACAGCCAGCGCCAAAGCCGGCGGCACCGAAGAGTTTTGTGCTTCTTCGACAACTATTTTTTTTATTTCAGCGCGCGACACAGCGAGCGCCGGATTGATAATGGCAATAATCGCAATTGCGGCGATAAGGCCAGCAAGACTAAGTCTCAGAAAGTTTTGCAATGTCATTTTATTTTCTCCTTTAATGTCATTAGCCAGGCGTCGTTCAGGGTTGTGACAATCAAATTTGCATTGCCGAACCGGTCCCGAACCGAGATTGCCTGCCGCAAAGGTAATTCCGGCGCGACGGCCAGAAATTGAATTTTCTCGGATTGAAGTTGATGTGACGCCAAGGGGTTGAGGCCGGCATCATAGAGTTGGCCTTTGTAAAAAACTGCCATTTTCTCCGGTTGGATGGCCGTTACACTGCCGCTCTTCCCATCTTGTGATTTCGTCGAACTGGCTCGCTTGATTGAAACGCCCGAAATATCGAGCAACACGTCTGCAGTCTTTTTGATCTTCCCAACCGTTCCGGTGCTCATCGACACCATGGTCAACACCATCAAGCTGAAAAACGCCATTGATAGCGCCAGAGCAATTTCAACCAGGGCATTATTTTCTGAACCAGAAGGCATGTCGCTATTTTCCCACTCGCGATGATTAACTGATGCCTTATCTATGCGGGGCCCAGAGCAGGTTTTTCGCCGGCGGCGAAGAAAAATTGCATTTTTATAAAATTTTTTTTGAGTGCGGAGAAAAAACGCCTCTCGCCACGCCATAGCTCCTCACAAGCGCCTTTCGAGGGGTGCACAACAATCTTATGTGAGGTACAGAAATGACTAATTTTAAAAAGGTGGCTGCGGCCACACTAACGGGCGCCGTTGTTTTAATGAGTGGTACTGGGGTAAAGGCAGGAGGGTCTGGAACAGGATTTTTTGTTAACCCCAACGGATACATCGTCACCAACAACCACGTCGCCATCGGAACTCTGCGATTTAAAGATGGTACGCAAATTCCATTTCCCTGCCGATCTATCACAGCCAAAATCGGACACACTACTTACCGGGCAAAACTGTTAGCAAGAGACAAACAAAACGATTTGGCACTTCTGAAAATTGATCTAGGAGAACAAAAACAACGGCACTTTGTTGCTTTGAAGTCAAATCAATCGGTCAACGGCTGGACGAACCTTGGTGGCGTTTTAGGTCTACAAACCGGGATTAGCAATGGCCACAATAGAATATCCAATTCATCTTTCAGCTATGTTCGATTAGCGAAGAATCAGGTCACCCACGGTGACATTGTTCATGTATTCGGCTACCCACTCGGAAATTTCATTTCTTCCCAAATGAAAATTGCGACGGGAGCGGTAAATGCAACCATGGGATTTGACGATAACTCCAGTAGATTTCAACATGACGCTGCCGCCTATCCCGGGAACAGCGGCAGCCCCGTAATGGATAAGGCCGGTAATCTCGTTGGTGTTCATGTCTCGGGAGCTGGAATTAACACCAGGCTTAAATTTGCCATTAAAGGAAATGTCTTGAAGGAATTCCTGAAGCTTAATGATGTGCCGTTTGACGAAGTTCAAAATGACACACCGGTTTCCGCTCAGGAATTATACCGACAAGCCAAACACTATATCACCTACATGAATTGTTACGACTACCATTAACGTCTTCAACCCCTCCTTTTCCTAGCCCCGCCCACTTCAACGAGTGCGGCGGGGTTTTTCTGTGCCGTTTTTTCACCACTTTTTTGGGCTAAATTTGGCAAAAATGTGCATAACAGGTAATATTTTTCAAGTTCTTCAGAAAAACGGCCTCTGGGCCCGGCATATCGAGGTTAGGTAATCGATCTTTATTGTTTTAAAAGTTAGGGAGTAACCTCGATGAAACGCATTTTTACTATTTTAATCGCTGCCTTGACCATCACGTCCGGCACCATCTTTAACAACCCGGCACTTGCCGCAGAACAACCTAATATTATGATTATGGGCGAAGATGGCGACCGGGATTCGGTGCCGCGCAACAGCCGCGTTTTTAAACGCGTTTTGAATGCACTCGCTAATCAACTGCATGATGAAGGCTTTGACGTCTTTGATGAAACGGCGCTGACATTGGATAATTATGTGCAAGGCCGGATCCGGCGCTCTGATGACGAAATTATCGATATTGCCCGCTCTGTTGACCGGCCGCCGATCGATGTCGCTGTCATTTTCGGCATTTATGCCAGTTCCAATCGCACCAGCTACACCACCAAAATCCGCACCCGCATCGAAGGCCGTATGTTGAACGTTCGATCCGGCCAGCGGCTCGGCAATTTTGAAGTGGATATCCCCCGCGCCTTCAATGCGCCGCACGATTGCAACCGGGAATGTTTGCTTGAAACAGTGGGCCGCAAGGCACGCAGTCTGTCCCAAGACCTTGGCGCCGTGCTGACTGAAAAATTAGCGTATATGGTTGATCGTGGCCGCCGCTTCGCGTCTGAAAATCGCAACAGTTATCTACCTACAGCCTACCGCCTCGCCTTTAGTGGCTTCAATGAAGACGATATTGACGGCATTGAAGAGTATATCGTCGCCTTCAAAGGCTATATCCATCATCGCCCAACCAATACATCTAAACGTCATGCCGATTATTGGTATGAAACCGATAGCGGCAGCGCCCGGCTCAATCGTAATTTGCGCCGCATGCTCGATCATTTAGGCGTGCGCGGCAGAGTGTCCTTTGCCGGCAATACATTCAATGTCGACAAAATCACCTTTAGAAGCCGCCGGTAATAAATTAATATTTTCAGAATAAAAGGCGGTGCCGTTTTTAGCATCGCCTTTTTTATAGTCGCAAGACGTCGCCTTCTTTAGGCGCGAAGCAATTAGTTGAAGACTTTCGTTTTTTCAACTCCGCCTGAGCCAGTTTGAATTTTTTATCGATAGCTTTGTCGTCTTGGTCGGGATCATGATGAAAGAGATATAAATTTTTTACCTCTGCCCGATCAGCCAGATCAACAACTTGGCTAACACAGGAATGCCCCCACCCCACTTTGGTCTCATATTCATCATTCATGTAGGTACAATCTGTGATCAATGTTTCAGTACCACGAACAAAATCCGCAAGCTTTTCAACATAGCTTGGATTGTGAGAGGGATCGCTTTCTAGGAAAAGTTCATTATCGGTGATATAGCAGATCGAGCGTCCATGATATTCGATCCGGTAGCCGAGACAATATCCCGGATGGCTCAACAGCATGGTTTTAACGACAATGTCGCCGAATTCGATGGTCTCCTCGCGTAGGTCACGGAAATATACCCGCGAGGCAAATTCTTTAAGGGTGATCGGAAAATAAACGCCATCCATTTGAGCTGAGATCAATTCCCGCATACTGCGATCGGCATTGGCGGCGCCCAGGATTTCGAACTCGTTGCCCTGTATATAGAGCGGCACAAAAAACGGCAGCGCGTTGATATGATCCCAATGCGGATGCGAAATAAAAATCTTGGCTTCAATATTAGCCCGGCTACTGGCAAGCAAGTGGTTGGAAAGTTCTTTGATACCCGACCCGGCATCAAAAATGAAAAAGTCGCCGCGGACAAATTCCATGGAAACACATGACGTGTTGCCACCGTACCTCAAGGAGCGTTCTCCCGCTACCGGCAGCGTGCCGCGAACACCCCAAAAAGCCAGCGTAATATTATCTTCGAGTATCTCCGACAGTGCCAGAATAAAAGATTTAGCATCGATGGGTTTATTGATGAACCCATCCGCACCCAATTCAAACGCCCGTTTTCTATCAAATTCATAGGTCTTGGCTGAAACGATTACGATTTTCAGAGCCGGAATATTCTTATTGGTTTTAATCTCATGACACAGTTCCAGGCCATCTTTGCCAGGCATCATAATATCGATTAAAACACAGTCGGGTTTTTCGTCCTCGATTCGGGACATCGCTGCATCACTCGACGTTTCACTAATTACGTCATAGTTAGCTGCCGCTAAAATCGACGAGGCCAGTTTTACAAACCCGGCATCATCATCGACAACAAATATTTTTGCATTTTTTGTCATAGGCAACCCGTTGAGATGTCTTTGATTTTTATCTAGGCTTTAGCCAAGCTTCGACAAGCAGCAATCAATTCTTCCAAATTTTTTTTATCTTCTGCAGAAGGAGCAGTTTCTGCATTTACCATAGCATCACAATTAACCTCGATTTCCGATCCTTTTTCCCCCATTTCGGTGAACCCAAATGTGCCGGCCGTGCCGGCCAGTTTGTGAGCATGAAAAGCAAGTTGCTCAAGACCGTCCTTGGAAGTCGCGAAGTCACTGCCCTGATTTATATCTTTAAACGCGCTCTCCAAGCTTTCGAAGCGGTCATCCAATTGGGCGATATAGGACTGCTTCAATGCAGCAAGTTTTGCCTCCAGCTCAGCGGC
>CEQE01148861.1_pt1 | contig 13764 bp, 16 predicted proteins | sample 356201 | NCBI WGS metagenome assembly CEQE01 (sample SAMEA2619970, study PRJEB7988) | marine metagenome | biome: marine biome (ENVO:00000447); feature: mesopelagic zone (ENVO:00000213) & marine oxygen minimum zone (ENVO:01000065); material: "saline water (ENVO:00002010), including plankton...
CTTTGACGGCGAGCCGGTGATCAGAGAGATCAGCCGTGTTTCCTCGCCAGGTTGCCGGGTATATTCCAAAATCAAAGACTTGCCGCGCATCTATAACGGCCTGGGTATCGCCATTTTGTCGACCCCTCGCGGTGTGATGTCGGACGCCGAAGCGCGTGCTGCCAATGTTGGCGGCGAAGTTTTGTGCCACGTATTCTAGGTTGAGGAGGCACAGCAGAAAATGTCACGTGTAGGATTAACACCAGTTATCATTCCAGACGGCGTAACCGTCGATTTGACTGATAAAGTTATGACCGCCAAAGGTAAGCTGGGTGAATTGAACCTGACTTTTGTTGACGATGTTATCCCCTCTCTTGAAGAGGGCAAACTCTGGGTCAAGCCAGCCAATGATACGCTGAAAGCCCGCAAGTTGTGGGGTACGTTCCGGTCTCTGGCTGGAAATGTTGTTCAAGGCGTCAATGAAGGCTACAGCAAGGAACTGCAAGTAAACGGCGTTGGTTACCGCGCCCAGATTCAAGGCAAAGACTTGGTTCTTCAGCTTGGTCACAGCCATGAAATTCGCCATCCAATTCCAGAAGGCATCAAAATTACATGTGAAACGCAGAACGATATCTCGATATCCGGTGCGGATAAGCAGTTGGTCGGTAGTATTGCTGCCAAAATCCGCTCTTATCGCCCGCCAGAACCTTACAAAGGCAAAGGCGTGAAGTACAAGGATGAGCAGATTCTGCGTAAAGAAGGGAAGAAGAAGTAGGTCATGAAAACGACGAAGCAGCTTTTTAACCGTCGGGCGCAGCGCACTCGCGGTAAAGTTAAAAAGAACAATAGCGGTCGTCCGCGTTTGGCCGTTTTCCGTTCTGGTAAACACATTTACGCGCAAATTATTGATGATGTCAGCGGCTCAACTGTCGTGTCTGCCTCATCGATCGATAAAGATGTGCGCGGAAAAATAAAAAATGGCGCCAACATTGATGCTGCCACTGAAGTTGGCAAAGTAGTTGCTGAGCGCGCCAAAAAAGCCGGTGTCGAGACCGTAGTCTTCGATCGCGGCGGCTATTTATATCATGGTCGGGTGAAAGCTCTGGCCGAGGCTGCCCGTGAGGGCGGACTGTCATTCTAGGAGTTATGGTAGATGGCACAAGAACCTAAAACGCAAGGCCCGAAGGGTCCCAATCAAGGTCAGCGAGGCGGCCAAAGAGGCGGTCGCGGTGGTCAACGCGGCCAACGTGGTGATCGCCAGGATCGCGGTGACCGTGATGGTGATGAACTGATTGACAAATTAGTCGGCATTAACCGTGTCGCTAAGGTTGTTAAAGGTGGCCGGCGCTTTGGTTTTGCCGCTCTCGTTGTTGTCGGTGATGGCCGTGGCCGGGTTGGTTTCGGCAGCGGTAAAGCCCGCGAAGTGCCGGAGGCAATTCGTAAAGCGACCGAGTCGGCTAAACGCAAACTTATCCGTGTGCCGCTACGTGAAGGCAGGACTTTGCATCATGATGTTCAAGGCCGCTTTGGCGCTGGTAAAGTGATTGTCCGGGCGGCGCCTGCCGGTACCGGTATCATTGCTGGTGGCCCAATGCGTGCGGTGTTTGAAACTTTGGGCGTGCAGGACGTTGTGGCTAAATCAAACGGCTCGCCGAACCCTTATAACATGATCAAAGCGACTTTCGACGCACTACAGAATTTAGCATCGCCACGGGCGATTGCTGCCAAACGCGGTAAAAAAGTTAGCGATATTGTCGGTCGTCGTGATGGCGCTCAGGCAGTAAAAGACCAGGCAGAAAAAGAAACGGCATAAGACCATGGCTGATACAAAAGCAACTGTTACCATAACTCAAATCGGCAGCCCGATCGGCCGCCGCAAAGATCAACGCCAGACTTTGGTTGGTTTGGGGCTCAATAAAATGCACCGGACCCGGACACTGGAAGATACCCCGGCAGTTCGCGGCATGATCAATAAGGTCCAACATTTGGTCCGCGTTGAAGACGGCGCTTAAGGAATAGTAATATGAGACTGAACGAAATTCGTGATAACGAAGGTGCCCGCAAACTGCGCACCCGTGTTGGCCGCGGCGAAGGCTCCGGTAAGGGTAAAACCGGCGGCCGTGGCATCAAAGGTCAGAAATCCCGCTCTGGTGTATCATTGATCGGTTTTGAAGGCGGTCAAATGCCGATTTACCGGCGGACACCAAAACGCGGTTTCAACAATATCTTTGCCAAGAAATTTGAAATCGTCAATCTTGGGCGCTTGCAAAAAGCCATTGATGAAAAGCAATTTGACGCCAAATCGACAGTTAATGTCGAAACCCTGGCTGCTGCCGGCTTGATTCGCGGCAACAAGGATGGTGTTCGTTTGCTGGCTAAAGGTGAGCTTAAAGCTGGTTTAACTTGCGAGGTATCCGGGGCGTCAAAATCGGCTATCGAAGCGATTGAAAAAGCCGGCGGCAAAGTAACATTGCCGTCAGCGACCAAAGTTGAACTTGAAGCGCAGGAAAAATCGGCTAAATCAAAAGCTAAGAAAGATGCTGCAGTTCCAGCTAAAAAAGCCGCTCCTGCTGATGACGATGAAGATGCAGCACCGAAGGCTGAAAAAGACGCTGAGCCAGCTCCTGAAGCTGACTCAAAAGCTGACGCTGAATAATTAGGGACGCTAGAGGAAGATAATGGCATCTGCCGCCGAACAATTAGCCGCCAATTTAAACTTTGGTGCATTCAATAAAGCCACGGAGCTGAAAAAGCGTCTGTGGTTTACCTTGGGTGCACTGATTATTTATCGGCTCGGCACGTATATTCCTCTGCCGGGCATTGATCCGGTTATCCTGCAAGATATTTTCCGCCAGCAAGCCGGTGGTATTCTCGGCATGTTCAATATGTTTGCCGGTGGTGCGCTGGGACGCATGACCATCTTCGCGTTGAACATTATGCCCTACATTTCCGCTGCCATTATCATGCAGTTAATGACATCGATTTCACCGTCGATGAATCAATTGAAAAAAGAGGGCGCGACCGGCCAAAAGAAAATCAACCAATACACCCGTTATTTGACCGTGCTGATCGCCACCATGCAGGCCTATGGCATTGCCGTCGGCATCGAAGGCATGCAGGGCTCGCTTGGTTCCGCAGTCGTTACACCTGGTGCTTTCTTCCGCTTCACCGCTGTTATTACATTGGTTGGCGGCACCATGTTCCTGATGTGGCTCGGTGAGCAAATTACGGCCCGCGGCGTTGGTAACGGAATTTCCTTGATTATTTTCGCCGGCATTGTTGCTGAATTGCCAAGCGCCCTCGCGGGCACGTTGGAACTGGGCCGCACAGGTGCGCTGTCTTCCGGTATTATTATCGCAATCTTAATTATGGCTATTGGCGTGATCTACGCCATTGTATTTGTTGAGCGCGCGCAGCGTCGCCTGGTCGTGCAATATCCGAAGCGTCAGCAGGGCAATAAAATGTACGGTGGTGAAAGTTCTCACCTGCCTTTGAAAATCAACACATCTGGCGTGATCCCGCTTATTTTTGCCAGCTCTTTGTTGTTGATGCCGACCACCGTGATCAGCTTAATGGCGAGTTCCGGACCAGAATGGCTGACTACAGTCTCGTCTTTGCTGGGCCGTGGACAGCCGTCTTATTTACTCATCTATAGTGCGTTGATCGCATTCTTTGCCTTTTTCTATACGGCCGTTGTGTTTAACCCGGAAGAAACTGCCGACAATCTAAAAAAGCATGGCGGCTTTATTCCCGGTATCCGTCCCGGCAAGAACACTGCCGAATATCTGGAGTATGTGACGACCCGTTTGACCGTCGTTGGCGCCTCTTATTTGGTTCTTGTCGCACTTTTGCCGGAGATTTTGATCTCGCAATGGTCGGTGCCGTTCTTCTTTGGAGGCACCAGTTTGCTCATCGTCGTCACCGTAACGATGGATACAGTGGCGCAGGTACAATCACATATGCTGGCGCATCAATATGAAGGCCTCATCAAGAAATCCCGATTGAAAGGGCGGCGCTAAGGTGAATATGATTATTTTAGGCCCTCCCGGTGCCGGTAAAGGCACACAATGTGAGCGATTAGTTGAGACCTTCGGTCTCGTACAATTGTCGACCGGTGAAATGCTTCGCGCCGAAGTTAAATCCGGCAGCGAGCTTGGCCAGACGGCTAAAGAAATTATGGATGCGGGCGAATTGGTGCCGGATGATCTGATTATTTCGATGATCTCCAGCCAAATCGATCAGCAAAGTGAAGCCAAGGGCGTGATTTTGGACGGGTTTCCCCGTACCACTGCCCAGGCAGAGGCGCTTGATGTAATGCTATCTGAAAAAAGTCTCAGCATGGACCATGTCGTCCAGCTGGAAGTTGATGAAGATGCCATTGTTGAACGTCTTTCCGGCCGCTTTTCCTGCGCCAATTGTGGCGCCGGGTATCACGACACCTTCAGCCCGCCGGCTGAAGAGGGTAAATGTGATAAATGCGGCCATACAGAATTTTCACGACGGTCTGACGACAATCCGGAAACGGTGCGTTCCAGGCTGGTTGCGTATCGGGAACAAACAGCCCCGATATTACCTTTTTACCAAGATAAGGGTGTTTTGCAGTCTGTCGATGGTATGGGGGGTATGGAAGAGGTCTTTGACCAAATTAAGGAGATTGTTGCAGGCGGGTAAACAAGTATTTATATGGTGTTGAAAATAGGGGCTAACGCATTGACTTTAGATGCTTTGTGCCTATAATCGCGCCACTTTGGGAACCCCCCGCGATAGAATTTGAAACTGTTTTTTTAAGCTAAGGAGATTCGGCTTTGGCTCGTATCGCTGGCGTTAACATACCGACCCAAAAACGGGTTGAAATTGCGCTTACATATATTTTTGGAATCGGTCGCTCACATGCGAAAGCTATTTGCGTAAAAACCGAAATTCCAACAGAGCGCCGTGTGCATGAACTGACCGATGATGAGGTCGTGCGCATTCGTGAAGTAATTGATGCGGAGTACCAGGTTGAAGGTGACCTGCGTCGTGAAACATCGATGAATATCAAACGGTTAATGGATTTGGGCTGCTATCGTGGCCTGCGTCATCGGCGGGGTTTGCCGGTGCGCGGTCAGCGTACCCATACCAATGCCCGCACCCGCAAGGGACCGGCTAAATCGATTGCCGGTAAGAAAAGTGTAAAAGCAGCCGGGTGAGTTTTGGAATTTTCCCCGGAATTTATATTGGTTCGATTTGAGGAATAAGGTCTAACATGGCAAAAGCGACAACAGCGCGTCCACGCCGCCGCGAGCGTAAGAATATCACCTCGGGTGTGGCACATGTGAATGCGACATTCAATAACACGGTAATTACCATTGCCGATGCACAAGGAAATGCTATTTCCTGGTCTTCTGCCGGTAGTCAAGGTTTCCGTGGTTCTCGTAAATCGACCCCATATGCAGCGCAAATTGCCGCTGAAGATGCGGGCCGTAAAGCGCAGGAACATGGCATGAAAACTTTGGAGATCGAAGTTAAGGGTCCAGGTTCAGGACGTGAATCCGCTCTGCGTGCATTGCAGGCTGTTGGATTTACTATCACCGCTATTCGTGACGTAACACCAATATCGCATAACGGCTGTCGTCCGCGTAAGCGGCGGCGGGTCTAACTAAATTCGTTTCGTTGATTGGCCATCAGTAGATGTGGTCAGTCAGATTTTTATTTTGTTTCTACTGCTTGATTGAGGCGCACTCGTGATTCAGAAAAATTGGCAGGAATTAATTAAACCGAGCAAATTAGAAGTCGTTCAGGGCGCAGTTCCAGAACGGCGTGCAACTGTTGTTGTAGAACCTTTGGAGCGGGGCTTCGGCCTGACGCTTGGTAACGCCCTTCGCCGGGTTTTGCTGTCGTCCTTGCAGGGCGCCGCCGTTACCGCCATTCAAGTTGATGGCGTGCTCCATGAGTTCTCTTCGATCGCTGGCGTCCATGAGGATGTCACCGATATTGTTCTCAACATCAAAAATCTCGGCATTCGCATGCATAGCGAAATGCCCGGCCGCATGACCTTGGAAGCTAAAGGTCCTGGTGCGGTTAAAGCCGGTCAGATCGATACTGGTCATGACATTGAAGTGATGGATCCGGACCTCGTGATCTGTACGCTTGATGAAGGTGCCAGCATTCGCATGGAATTCACCGTTGAAATGGGAAAAGGCTACGTGCCGGCGGTGCAGAACCGTCCGGAAGAAAGCCCAATTGGTTTGATACCGATTGATGCCGTTTTCTCGCCGGTTCGCAAAGTGGCTTACAAAGTCGATAATGCCCGGGTTGGTCAAGTTACCGACTTTGACAAGTTGTCGCTTGAAGTGACCACCGACGGTACTGTCACACCGGAAGATGCGGTTGCTTTGGCAGCGCGAATCTTGCAAGACCAACTGCAACTCTTCATCAATTTCGAAGAGCCGCAACTGGCCGTTCAAGAAGAAGCCCGCGACGAATTGCCGTTCAACAAAAACTTGCTGCGTAAAGTTGACGAGCTTGAACTCTCGGTTCGCTCCGCCAACTGCCTCAAGAACGACAACATCATCTATATCGGTGATTTGGTCTTGAAAAGCGAAGCGGAAATGCTGCGGACGCCGAACTTCGGTCGTAAGTCGCTGAATGAAATTAAGGAAGTCTTGTCGCAAATGGGTCTCCATCTCGGTATGGAAATCCCCAACTGGCCACCTGAAAATATCGAAGAGCTGGCCAAGCGATTAGAAGAGCCTTTCTAGGTTAAACAGTTAAGATAAAGGAATAGAGCCATGCGTCATCGTATGAGTGGCCGAAAACTCAATCGAACATCCGCCCATCGCAAGTCGATGTTCGCTAATATGACCGCGTCGTTGTTGCTCCATGAGCAAATTAAGACGACCAAGCCGAAAGCTAAAGATCTTAGGACTTTTGTCGATAAGATGATTACGCTCGGCAAACGCGGTGATCTGCATGCCCGCCGTCAGGCGATGTCATTTCTGCGTGACAAGGAAGTGGTTTCTAAGTTGTTTGATTCCCTGGCTGATCGCTACAAAGACCGCCAAGGCGGTTATAGCCGCGTGCTGGCTGCCGGTTACCGTTACGGTGATTCTGCGCCGATGGCGATTATCGAATTGGTTGATCGCGATGAAGACGCTAAAGGTGCAGCTGATAAAGCGCGCGTTGAAGCCGAAGCTGAGGCGGAAGATCAGGAAGCTGTATCTGCTTAACTTGGCTCCCAGTATACTTTTTTAAAAAGAGGCAGCTCCCGGGAATAACTGGTGGCTGCCTCTTTTGTTTTGAGAGGCTATAATAGAATTATGAAAACTCTAAAACTATCGTCATTCTGGCGAAAGCCAGAATCCAGAACTTCCACTAAATCTGGACCCTGGATCAAGTCCAGGGTGACGTTCCTTGGGTATGGCAAATATGGATTTATAATTTCCGCGGTATTGCTTTCCTCAATCGTTTTCGCCTCTCCCGCCAACGCGCAAAAACAAATCCCCCAATCACAGGCTGAGATTAAGCTTTCCTTTGCGCCGCTCGTGCGCAAGGCCGCACCCGCAGTGGTTAATATCTTCACGCGCAAAACTATTACTCAGCGATCTTTCTCGCCGCTTTTTGATGACCCGTTCTTCCGGCGCTTTTTTGGCGAGCAATTTCGCAACGGCCCAAGGTCGCGCAAAAAAGTTCAAAACTCGCTCGGCTCCGGCGTGATTGTCGAGGCCAATGGCACCATCATCACCAATCATCATGTGATCAAAGGTGCTGACGAAATTACCGTGGTGCTATCCGATCGCCGGGAGTTCGATGCCAAAATCATCGGCAGTGACAAACGCACCGATTTAGCCGTCCTGAAAATTAATGCTGGCCGCGAGAAGCTGCCTTTCCTGGCGTTCCGGGATTCGGATGATCTGGAAGTTGGTGATCTCGTGCTGGCGATTGGTAATCCATTTGGTGTCGGACAAACCGTGACCAGTGGCATTGTCTCGGCGTTGGCGCGAACGCAAGTTGGTATCAATGATTTGAATTTCTTTATTCAAACCGATGCGGCGATCAATCCCGGCAACTCCGGCGGTGCGTTAATCTCGCTCGACGGTAAGCTTGTCGGTATAAATTCAGCGATCTATTCCAAAGGCGGCGGCTCGGTCGGCATTGGTTTCGCCATCCCAACCAATATGGTTCGGACAGTGCTCTCCGGTCTTTCCGGCGGCGGGCGCGTGGTTCGCCCTTGGATCGGTGCTGAGGGGCAGGGGGTCACGGCCGATATTGCTGCATCCATCGGCATGAAGCGGCCGGCCGGTATTCTCATCAATGGTGTCTACCCGAAAGGGCCGGCGGATCGAGCGGGTATTAAAGTCGGTGATGTCATAGTCGGTGTCGGCAAGCATGACGTAAATGATACGGAGAGTTTGCGTTTCCGGATAGCAACTCGACCCATTGGGGAGAGCCTGGATATTAAATTGGTCCGCCGTGGTAAGACGAGGCGGGTAAAATTTCCAGTTGAGGCGCCACCGCAAAAGCCCCGCGTTAATAAAACCGAGCTCAGCGGTTATAATCCCCTGCAGGGAGCCAGCATCGGTAATCTCTCACCTGCGCTGGCGGATCAAATTGGCATGAATTTGCTGTCACGCGGTGTGGTGATATTGGAAATCCGGCGGGGCTCATCGTCGCAACGCTTTGGCTTTCAGCCCCGTGATATTATCCGAGAAATTAACGGCGATGATGTCCGAACAGTCGGACAGGTCCAGCGGCTCCTGTTGCAGAAAAGTAAGCAATGGAAATTATCGATCAATCGAAATGGTAAAGTTTTATCAATGGCGGTTAACCGGTGACGACACTTTTTGAATCACAGGCCCCGCGGCCGTTGGCAGATCGACTGCGCCCGATATCCTTGGATGAGGTGGTGGGGCAGGCGCATTTGCTGGCCGAAGATGCGCCATTGGGACGCATGCTGACAAATGGCCGGATGGTCTCGCTACTGCTTTGGGGGCCGCCGGGTACCGGCAAGATGACCATCGCGCGGCTTTTAGCGGAGCATACCAATCTGCATTTCGAGCCTTTATCGGCTGTGTTTTCCGGCGTCGCGGATTTACGCAAAGTTTTTGAAGCCTCGAAGAACCGCCGTGAAGCCGGGCGGGGGACGCTATTGTTTGTTGACGAAATTCATCGCTTTAACCGGGCGCAACAGGATGGCTTCTTACCTTATGTTGAAGATGGCACGGTGACGTTGGTTGGTGCGACGACTGAAAATCCCTCCTTTGAGCTTAACGCCGCATTATTGTCCCGCTTGCAGGTGTTCGTGCTCAATCGGCTGGATGATACAGCCCTTGAAGAATTACTGGTGCGCTCGGAAGAGCTCGATCAAAAACCACTGCCGCTCGACAAAGATGCACGGGCCGCCCTGCGCGCCATGGCGGATGGTGATGGGCGGTATCTGCTGAATATGACGGAAGAGATTTTATTGCTGCCGGCTGAGCCGGTACTCGATACCGCTGCGCTGACAGAAATTGTGCAAAAACGTGTGCCGCTTTATGACAAGGCTCAGGAGGCACATTACAATCTTATTTCTGCGCTGCATAAAAGCCTGCGCGGATCGGACGTCGATGCATCGCTGTATTGGCTGGCGCGCATGTTGGCAGGCGGCGAAGACCCGCGCTATATCGCAAGGCGCCTGACGCGTTTTGCTTCGGAAGATGTCGGCATGGCCGACCCTCATGCTTTACCCCATTCAATAGCAGCGTGGGAAGCGTATGAGCGCATCGGCTCGCCTGAAGGAGAGCTGGCGATTGCCCAATGCGTGATTTACCTGGCAACTGCTCCCAAATCCAATGCCGCTTATACCGCCATGAAGTCGGCCATGCGGACAGCCAAAGATACCGGTTCGCTCTCACCACCGAAACATATTCTCAATGCACCAACCAGCTTGATGAAGGATTTGGGCTATGGTGCGGGGTATGAATATGACCCTGATGCCGATGACGGTTTTTCAGGCCAGGACTATTTTCCGGAAGAAATGAACCGCGCCAATTTCTACCGCCCTCAAGGCAAGGGGTTCGAGAAGGAAGTTGTGAAGCGGCTCGATTACTGGCAAAAACTTCGCCAAGAGAAGAAGCGGGGTGATGCATGAATATGATCCTATCGATAGCCGTCGGCGGCGCGATTGGTGCGGTTGGGCGCTATCTTACCATGGTCGGGATTGGCCATTGGATTGGACACGGCTTTCCCTATGGCACGCTTGTGGTGAATATATTCGGTTCGCTGGTGTTGGGCTCATTAATTGAGGTGTTTGCGTTGACGTGGTCGCCAAGCCAGGAACTTAGGGCCTTCTTTGTTGTTGGCGTACTCGGCGCCTTTACGACGTTTTCTGCTTTTTCCCTGGATGTTGTTGCCCTGATCGAACGGGGTGAGTTTCTACCCGCGGCGTCCTACATTATTGCATCAGTTGTGCTTTCGATCGCCGCGTTGTTTTTCGGCATGATGATTTTTCGCCAAATTTTGGCTTAGTGGATTACAAATAATGGTTACTCTAAAAACGCTTCAAGTGAGCGGTGATGATGACGGCATCCGTTTGGATCGCTGGTTCAAACGGCATTTTCCGGATATTGGGCACGGACGTCTCGAAAAACTGCTGCGCAAAGGCCAGGTGCGGGTAGACGGCAAGCGCGCCAAATCAAATACCCGGATCGCAGAAGGTCAGGAAATTCGTGTGCCGCCGATTTCTGCTGATCCACGACCGCGGCCAAAGAAGGTCACCAAGGATAATGTGACCGACCGTGATGTTGAAATGCTGCGTCAGGCCGTCATCCACAAAGACGATCATATCATTGCTATCAACAAGCCGGCTGGCTTGGCTGTGCAGGGCGGAAGTGGCACCAGTAAACATGTCGATGCCATGCTTAATGGTCTCCAGTTCGAGATGAAAGAGCGCCCGAAGCTGATCCACCGGTTGGATAAGGATACCTCTGGAGTATTATTGCTGGCGCGGACGGCAAAATCAGCCTCCATGCTCACTAAGGCTTTTAAAACCAAAGATGTTCATAAAATTTATTGGGCAGCCGTCGTCGGTATGCCGAAAATAAAATATGGCAAGATTGATATGGCGCTTGAGAAGCGCCCCGGCAAGCATGGTGAGCAGGTAGTCGCTGACGAGGATGGCAAACGCGCCGTCACCTATTACCGCACCATTGATAACACGGCGGGCAAGGCAAGCTGGCTGGCGATGATGCCGGAAACCGGGCGCACCCATCAACTCCGTGTTCATTGCAAAGAGCTTGGCACACCGATTTTGGGCGATGGTAAATATGGCGGCCGTGATGCATTTTTGGAAGGCGCTGATGGTGTCGCCCAGCAGCTTCATTTGCATGCCAAAGCGATTAAATTCCCCCATCCTGCCGGCGGTTTTTTCCAGGTCGTGTCAGATCTTTCGGATCATATGCGCAAAACGTGGAAGTATTTGGGTTTCGATGAGAAAATGATCGTCGATCCGTTCGAGGATTTTTACGAAGAATGGTACGGCGACCATGAATAATCCCTTACGTCTGGTGGTGCTCGATTGTGATGGCACGATGGTCGATTCCCAGCGCGCCATTGTTGAGATGATGAATGCGACGTTTGATGCTCATGAACTCGAGCGTCCTGACCGGACGGAGATTTTGCGCGGCGTTGGGCTTGAGCTTAGCGTTGGCGTCGAGCGCCTTTTGCCGGTGGAACATGATTTGGAAATAGCGGATATTTGCGAAACATATAGACAGTTGGCGAAAGCCTTTCGGGAGTCAGGCGGATGGCACGATCCGCTCTATCCCGATGCAGAAAAAATCATTCGCGCCTTTGATAAATCTGGTTGGCTGCTGGGTGTTGCGACAGGTAAGGCGCGGTTTGGATTGGATCATACTCTCGATCATTACGGCCTGAGCGACCTATTTGTCACCAAACAAACATCCGATAGTGCGGCCGGCAAACCCAGCCCGGAAATGCTCTATAATGCGATGCGGGATACCGGTGTTGATGCGGATTATGTTTTCATGGTCGGCGATACGACCTATGATATCACTATGGCGGTCAATGCCGGCACCAAAGCGATTGGTGTCAGCTGGGGCTATCACGAAGCAGATGAACTGCTCGAAGCCGGGGCGAATGTTGTCGTCGACAGCTACAAAGAACTTTTTGCTGTTCTTGAGGAAATGTCACAATTCTAACTAGGGAGAGAGTTTGTGAAAACAGCAAGGCGTATATTTGCCGGTATCATTATAATTGTGGTGGCTTTGGCCGCGACCGGTGCGGCCGTCATCTATGCCACCGATCCAGAAGACATTCGTGACTTTGTCGCCGAACAAGTGAAAGCGGCGACAGGCCGGGGATTGGTTATTAGGGGTGCCCTCGACCTTGAGGTTTCTTTGACGCCCAGCCTGGTGATGAATGACGTCACTTTCGCCAACGCCAGTTGGGCGCGCGCGCCGCATTTATTGTCACTTAAAAAGCTTGAAGCCGGGCTTGAGCTATTACCGCTTTTGCAAGGTGAAATCCGGCTAACCCAGATTGTTCTGATCGAGCCCAATATACAGCTCGAAACCAATGCCAAGGGGCGTGGCAATTGGGTGTTCGATGAGAGAGCCGGACAGAAAAAAGAGTCTGATAAAGATGATAGTGGCACGGCGACAATACCAGTGCTTGATCGCCTGCTGATAGAGAATGGATCATTTAATTTTAAAGATGGTCAAAGCGGCGAGGTGATAGCGCTTAAATTAGATGCGGTAAAGATTGATGCAGCTAGCAGCAACCGTTCAATGCTGGTTGAGCTCATGGGCAGCTACAATAATATGCCCTTCGAGGTGAAGGGCGGCCTCCCGTCGCTGGAACGGCTCGTGCTGGATCCTTCGACCTATAAAGTAGATGTGACAATTAGTGCACTTGCGGCCTCCGTTCATTTAAAGGGAAAAGTTGAACGCCCACTGAGCGATCAGAAACTTGATATTGTGGCCGACATTAATGGTAAAAATATCAATCAAAGCATCGCTCTTGCGACCAAGCTAGCCCCGCAGCTGGCGGATTTGAAATTGCCTAAACTTGGCGCGCTAAAAGCATCGGCCCGCATCCAGGGGACAGCGGCGGCGATTGATCTCAGTGATTTGAAATACGCTGTCGGACCCACGGGCAATCTGGAAATAAGCGGTGGTGGCAAGATAACAGGATTGCCGGCGAAACCGGTTTATAGTGTGAGCTTTGCTGCCAAAGGCAATGATCTCAGACTGTTTTCTGATCTGGCCGGGGTGAAATTACCCAAAGCACCACCTTACGAAATCGCCGGCGTGTATCGTAACCCCAAAGGAAAAAATGGGGTCGATCATGCAGTGGACAATCTTAAAATTAAACTTGGCGATACGGACCTTAGCGGCAATGTCATCGCCTCGCTCACGGGTAAAGTGCCGGACATCCAAGTGGCGCTAAAATCAGATAATTTTGATTTGGCTGATATCCTTGCTGCACTTCCGCAATCAGACGCACCCAAGGGCACCAAAAAAGATGATGGCCGGGTGTTTCCTAATGATCCACTGCCGCTTGATGGTTTAAAGGCGGCTAATCTGAAATTTAAATTTCTCGGCCAGAAAGTCATGCTGGGCAGCGCACCAGTGACCAATTTAAGCGCGGGGCTCAAATTGCAAAACGGCAAACTGGTGCTCGATCCCTTTCGATCCGTTTTTGCCAACGGCCAGATGTCTGGAACCTTAAGGCTCGATGCGTCGTCGAAACGCCCCAAGCTAGCCGTTAGTTTCAGTGCCAAAGGCACCGACATCGGTAAATTGCTTA
>CEQE01020173.1_pt1 | contig 13760 bp, 27 predicted proteins | sample 356201 | NCBI WGS metagenome assembly CEQE01 (sample SAMEA2619970, study PRJEB7988) | marine metagenome | biome: marine biome (ENVO:00000447); feature: mesopelagic zone (ENVO:00000213) & marine oxygen minimum zone (ENVO:01000065); material: "saline water (ENVO:00002010), including plankton...
AAAATACTTTCCAAAATTCTTATATCTTGTCTAAATCCTGCTACTTGCAAGCCAGATGATGCAATTTTATTTGCTTGTGATTTTGCATCCATTCCAGATGTTTTTACCCAAAATACTGAGAATAATACTGAAAAAAATACAAAGAATAGAATATGTGTTATTCCTTGAAATAAAAATTTCCATAAAAACCCTCCTCTAATAAATAATTCTAAAATATTAGTGGAACCCATCCAAAAAGCTAATCCAGAAATAGGTTGTCCTTGAACAAAATGTCCAAAATAGTCGCTTAAAAATAAAGAAGATTTTGCTAAGCGCGTACAATCTCCTCCTTCTGTTAAACAAGGAGATGCAGCATTTTCAATAATCCCTCCAAAAAGCTGAACATTTGCCATTAAAGCAGCTGTTAAAATAACAGGAATTACAGATGCATAAAAAAATGATAAAGGCCATTTTACACCATAACCTCTAATCCTTCCAAAAGATAAAGGAATTTCAACTTTCAAAGATTGTACCCAGACAACTATTAAAAATATTATTATTGTTGCAATAATTGCAGCAGCTGCAGATAGAAATTCTATTCTATGTCCTTGAGTTAATGATTGTATTAAAATAAGAACTTTTCCAGAACAAGCAACAGTACCATCTCCTCCAAGGCTAAATAAACAGTTTCTTCCTTGTTGATTTATGAATTGAAAAGCACTAGTAATTAATCTCCAAGATACTCCTGCGCCTATAAATAAACTAACTCCAGATCCAAATCCCCATTTAGTTGTAACTTCATCCATATAAAAAATACCTAATCCTCCTAAGATTAATTGTAAAATTACTATATGGGAAAGTCCCGGGGCGGCCTGAAGTCCTTGCATCATAACATAAATAACTGCTTCAAAAATTATAAAAAAGAAAACTAAAAGTTTCTGAACTCCTTGAAAAAATTTCTTTCCTTCTACAGTTGTTGTATCAATATTTAATATACCTGAACCAGTTAGTAATTGTAAGATAATAGATGCCATTACAATTGGCCCGATACCTAATGAAATAATACTTCCAAAATCTGTTCCTAAAATAATAGCTAGGTATTCAAATCTTTCAAGGGCATTATTTGAAAGTCCAAAAAGAGGAATATTAGCAAGAACAAAAAATAAAGTTAAGACAATTAAAGTCCATCTTAGTTTTATATTAAAACTAAGTTTTTTTTCTTCTGGTTTTCTAACTTCAGGAATATAATTAAATATATTTCTTAAATCCATTTTATTGAGATTTCTTTTCCTCTTTTTTAGTAGGCAAGATTATTTCTCCACCAGCTTCTTTTATTTTTTCAATTGCAGATAATGATGCTTCTTTTGCTTTTATTATTAATTTGTTTTTTATAACTCCAGTTCCAAGAATTTTGTAATTAAGTAGATTAATTTCAAATTTATCCCCTACTTTCTTCCCATATTTTAAAGGATTTAATTCAATTTGTCTTAGATTAATTCTTTGCCTTGTATCTCTTTTTGTTCCACGACTTGTTATTCCTTGTTTTCCAAAATATTTATGTCCATATAATTTATTTATAAGTGTTTTTTTATGATCTGCTCTTTTTCCACTACCTGACATTCCTTTTCCTCCCTTATGTCCTGATTTTTTGTGTTTTTTTCTAGCTCCCCAACCATGAGTTCCCATTCCTCTTCCATGATCTCTTGATGATTTTTTACGTTTTTTTGTTTTAATCATTTTATAACATCCTTTTAATTAATTCATTTATTTTTTCTTTATTATCTCCTAAAACTCCTTTTGGAAAATGTAATTTACTTTTTATCCCTTTTCTTGGCGGATGCAGTCTAAAAAAAGGTTTTAAGTTTAATTCTTCATATTTTTCCCCTTTTTCTAATTCTTCAATAACTTTTTTAGAATCAATTTTTCCTGATTTATTAATAATTTGTCCTCTTTTTTCAACAAGTTTTTCAAAAAGATCTTTATTTATTTCACCATATGCTACAAAATTTCTTAATTTTTTTATCATTCCTAAATTTTCTTTTGTTGGTTTTATTATAACACACGCATATTTTTTTCTTAATCTTAATCTATTTAGAGTTTCAATTATATCTTTTTCTAATCCTATTCTCCCACAAATTCTTATTATTGCTATCATATTGCTCTAGACCTCCAAAACTCTTCATTATACCCCATAGCTATCTTTTGATATGGCTTTGCTTCTTTATCTAATAAAATTGATTTACTTAATTGAATTAGATTTTCATAAACTTTATAACATTTTGAAAAATTAGTTATTTCTTCTTGAAGTATATAACCACCCTTATTAACTATTTTTTGCATATCAGACATACATTTTTCTAATTTTCTTATAAATTCTTTTTTATTATTCATTTTTTGTTATCTCCTTTTGAATATTAATTTTTTTTAAAGCATTCATACAAGCTTTGATTAGATTAAATGTTGTTCTTTTTCTACCTTGTGTTCTACTATAAACATCTTTTATTCCTGCAAGTTTTAATACTTTTTTTAATTCATTTGCTACAACTAATCCTGTTCCTTGTGATGCGGGAATTAATGTAACTTTAACACTTCCAGATTTTCCGATTACTTTAAATGGAACAGAATGTAATTCAGAACATGCACAATCAAACCCTCCACAAGTTCTTTTTATTTTAATAACATTTAATTTAGCTTTTTTTACTGCTTTATCTCTTGCAGGTAAAGTTTCATTTGATTTTCCAGAACCAACTCCCACATGTCCATTTTCATCACCAATAACTGCAAGTGTTGAAAATGTTGGAACATTTCCTTCTTTTGTTTTTCTTTGTGTTTGTCTCCATGCTCTTCTTTTTCCACCTCCAAATTTCCCTTTTGATTGACCAATAGATAATAAATCAGATTTAACATTAAGTAAAGAATCAACAATTTCATATTCAAGAATTTTTTTATTATTGTCTAAGATTTCATCAATATTTTTAATTTTTCCATCTTTGACATCATGTCCAAGCTTTGTTTTAGGACTCCAAGCAGAAATTATTTCTTCCCTAGTTGGTAATTGATTTCTTCTTTTATTCCCTTCTGGTTTTTTTGCTGTTTCCTTTTGTGGAGTTTCAACTACTTTTGTTTCATCTTTCTTTTCTTCTTGTTCTTTATTCATTGTTCTTTTTCTATTTTTAATTTAATTTCATTAAAAATCTGAGAAAAATCTTTTTTCATATATTTTCCTTTTATTTTTTCTTCATCTGGAAAAATATCTTTTTTATGTTTTATTTCAATTCCAGAATCTATCAATCCTTTTAAAAAAGCATAAATTCTTGTTTTATGTAACGGTCTAATCATGCCAAAATCAATAGTTGGTGTTTCTAATTTTTCTTTAAGAATTGTTTTTCCAATTAAAAATCCAGTTAAATATGATGCAGGAATTGATTTTAAACTTCCTTCAAATTCTTTAGGCCATCCATATTTAATTAATTGTTTTGAATTTACTCCAATTTTAATTTTATCTTGTGCTTGTTTACTTGTAATATATTGACTAATAACATACTTGTTTGTTTTTCTAAATGTAATTCTAGGAGAATTATTTTTAAGTAGTTTAATTCTTTTTAAGTAGTCTGTTTTATTTTCCTTTCTTCTTCGTTTTAATGTTTTCATTTTAATTTTTTAATATAATTTACTAAATGAGCTTTATCTTTGAATATTCTATTTCTTATTTTTTTTCTAATATTTTTAACTTCTTCTTTTTCTATTTTTTCTTGTTTTTTTATTTCAGAGAGATATTTTCTTAATTTCCTAGTCATTATTACATATTCTTTTTTTCTTTTATTCACTTTTTTTCTTATATTTCCTATACTCTTTTTCCCTTTTTTCTTTGTATTCTTTTTACGTCCTTTTATATTCTTTACAATTATTGCTTTATCATTAATTAAATCTCTAATATCTTGTTTTGTTATTGCCTCTTTAATTTCATTTAATCTTGATTGTAAGAAAACAATCCTTTCTTTTCCTACTTTTAAGGCTTTTGTAGCTAATATCTTTTTTTTACTTAGATTCATTTTTCTTTTCTCCTAATTTTTTCTTTGATTGATTTAAGAACTTATCAATGTTAAAATTGTTAATTTTAAGTTTCATTTCTTTTATTTTTTTTATAATTTCTATTTTTTTCTTTTTCCCAGTTTTTCCTATAATTATTTTTTTATTTTTATTAATTTTATCAAGATCTTTAATATTTTTGATAGTTATTGGTTTTTTATCTTCAGTTTTTCTTTTTTTATAACCAACACTAACAATTATTGGATATCCTCTTCTTTTCTCTCTCATTTTATTATCTCTTCCTTTTGGTTTTCTCCAAACTTGTTTTTTCTTTCTTTTTCTCCCAAGTTTTGAGTGTCTTTTCCAATCTCTTCTTAAAAATTTTGTTGTCATTTTATATTTCTTTTCCAGCACGATTTATTAAGTAAATTCCATCTTGAAATACTCTTCTATCTTTTGCTCTAATTTTAGTTGCTTTTTCAAAATTTGCTGTTACTTGTCCAGCTAATTCCTTATCTGTGGATTTTATTGTAATTATATCCTTATCGATATTAACATTAACTCCTTTTACTATTCTTAATTTTCTTGGTATTTTTTCTCCTAGGAAATTTTTTACCATAGCTTCATTTCCTTTAATTTCTACACTTATTGGGAAATGACTAAAACATATCTTTAGTTTATATTCAAATTCTTCTTGAACACCTTTAATCATATTATTAATATGTGCAGTAATTGTGTTTATCATTCTTTTTTCTGTTTTTGTTGCTTTTTTACTCCCAATAATTATTAAATTATCTTTTTTTTCAAGAACTATTTTGTTTATATTAAATGTTTTTTTATTTTCTCCTTTAGGCCCTTTAATAGATAAACTATTTCTATCTATTTTGACTTCAATTCCTTCGGGGATTTCAATATTTTGAAAGATTTCCTTTTTCATTAGTAAAAATATGCAATTAAGCTTCCTCCTATTCCTTTTTCTAATATCTCTTCATGAGTTACGAGTCCCTTATTTGTTGAGATAATCATTGTCCCTAAATTTCTTGATGGTAAGTATCTTCTTCTATATTTTTCAATTTCAGATTTATTAACAGTAAATCTTGGTTTTATTGCTTTACATTCAGATAAATCTCCAATTGTTATTTCAATAAATTTCTTTTTACTATCGATTTTATATTTTTTTATTGCATTTTTTTGTTTCATTATTTTGAGGATTTCAATTAATAAATTTGAAATTCTATTTATCTTAATGTTTTCTTTTTTTGCTTTTTTGGCATTTTTTACCATATTCAAAGCATCTGCAATTATATCTTGTGACATTTTCTATGAGTATTTATTAAAACCGATTTCTTTAGCTATTTCTCTGAAACAGTGCCGGCATAAATTTAATCCATATGATTTAATGTGAGCTCCAAATCTTCCACATCTCTCACATTTTTTTACAGAGATTCCTATTTTCTTTTCTTTTGGTTTATTATGTTTTAGGAATTTCGCCATTACTTCAGGCTTATTTCTTAATTGTTTCAAAATTTTCCTCCAATCACTTGCTGTCATTTTAAATGAATTCCGTTTGGAATTTCTCCTCCATGAATTTAATTATTTCCTTTTTACTAATAATTTGTTTTTTTGGAATTTTTCCTCTTTTTACTTTTTTTAATTTAACTCTTCTTCCAGATCTAATAAATACAACTGTTATATCAAATCCAATGATTCCAATTTCTCTTTGATATTCTACATCAGGAATTTCAATATATTCTTTTATTCCAAATGAAAAATTATTTTCACTTATTTGATTTCTATTTAATTTATTATCTATTGCTGCTAACATTCTTTTTAAGAATTCATTAATATCCTTTCTGATAGTTACAACTGCTCCAACTTCTAATCCAGGTCTAACACTCAAAGTAGGAATTCTTTTATTTGATTTCATTTTTGCAGGTTTTTTTCCAGTTAGAATTTTTAATAATTTTACTCCTTTTTCTAATTCTTCTCCGGTTGCACCTACATTTAATACAACCTTTTCAATTTTTATAGTTCTCATAATATTTTTATCCATTTTCTATTGTATCCTTTATTTCTTGTATATTAACCATATTTATATAGAGTCCATTTAAAGAGATATGATTAGAATTACTATATTTAGTACAATATAAAGTTTGTAAAATTCTTAAGGAAGTTTGTTGAGAAGCTCTTTTAGGAGTATCATCAAATCTTTTCTCCCCCTCTTCTCCTAAAACCTCTGCTAGATTTATTAAAAAATTTCCATTTTCATATCTTTTAAGATCATCATGTGTAATTGCTGTTGCAATTCTTCTAAATATTTCTTTCTTTTTAGGAAGAGTCGATTTAGTAAATCCTTCTAATTGGTCATTTCCTATACCTTTCAATATTAATTTTTGTTCAATCATTTTATTCAGTTACCATCAATTGTTTAATTAAAACATTAACAGGTTTTTTTTCAATAGTTAATTCAGTAATTTTTCTTTCTATATTTATATTATTAATAATTCCTATTTCTCCAATATGTTTTCCTCCAATAACAATTACTTTTGCTTTTTCTTTCAAAGGTAAACATTTCTCTATTTTTTTACTTTTTAGATTAATTAAAACAGAATCATTAACATTACATTTAATATCTGATATAAAATTTTTCCCATCACTTAGATTTAATTGTGTTTTCTTTCCTTTTAATGTTTTCTTATTAATAATTTTAGATATCTTATTAATACTTTCAGTTTCTTTTATTTCTTTAGCCTGAAATTTCCCTTTTTCAGATAATTCTACTTTATAATGTTTTTTTAATGGAGGAATAGATATTATATCAAAAAGTAATGCCGAATTTTTTTCATCTCTAACTATTTTATTATTAATGAGGATATTTTTAGAATGGATTGCTTTTTTTACTTCTTTTTTATTTTGAGCTAATTTTAAAATATCTCTTATAATAATTAAAATTGGAATACCATTTTTGATATTAAAATTTGGTCGAACTACATATGCTGTACCTTTTCTAGGTATTGGCCAATTCTTTGGTATTTTTTGTCTTTTTAAGTGCATTTTACTTTTTTATCTCCTTAGGTTTTTCTTTTATTTGTTTTGATTCTTTTTTAACTTCTTCTATCTCTTTACCTAAAACTCTTCCACGTTTTCTGTCTTCCAAATTTAATTCAATAATTTGGAGATTTGAAGCTTGTAATCTTACATTTACTTTTGATCCATCTTGTTTTTTTACTTGAATCCCTTCAATAAATATTTTTGAAGTCTTTAATTTAACTTCGATTACTTTTCCTTGTTTTTTCTTAAATTTTCCTCTCATAATTTTTACAACATCTCCTTTCTTTACAGGAATATTTCTTTTTTCGTATTTTTTTCTTAATTCTTTTGATAAATTAACACTAATAAATTTTTTCCTAATATGTAAAGGAGCATTAGCTAAGTATTTTCTTTGTTTTCTTGGTTGTTTACTTGCTTTCCAGTGTTTACTAAATTCTTTTTTCATTTTAATATACAATTGAAGCGATTTTAGCCACACTTGGCCATCGCTCCATTACCTCCCTTGCAATTGGTCCTTTAATTTGAGTTCCTTTTGGATTCCCTTTTTCATCTTTTAATATAGCAACAGCATTATCTTCAAAAGCTATTCTTTCTCCATTAAGTCTTCTATAAGATTTTTTTTGTCTTATAACAACAGCATCAAAAACTTTTCCTTTCATATCAGGAATTCCTTTTCTTACACTTACTTTTACCCAATCAGCAATTTTTGCACAAACTTGTTTACCTTTTTTTGCTTTTGCTCTTTTTACTGAAACTAATTTTACTATTTTTGCTCCGCTATTATCAGAGGAGATCATATATGCTCCCAAATTCAATCCAGGTGTAACTTTAGCCGATATTGCTTTCATTTTTTATCTTTATCCTTTATTTTTTTAATAACAACAAAGTGAATTATTTTACTTAATGGTCTACATTCTTGAACTTTCACTAAATCTCCAATGTTAATTTCGTTTTCCATACAAATAGGAAGTCTTGCATGAATTTTTGTTTTTGATTTAGCATATCTTTCATATTTTCTTATATAAATTATTCTTTCAAATTCAATTGTAATTCTTTTATGAAACTTCTTTGTTACTTTACCTTCAAAAGCTTTACCCCTTACTTTTAGATTTCCATGAATATGGCAATTTTTATCATTACATTTAGTCTCGACTATTTTTTCCTTTTCCATTTTTATTTCTGTTTTTTTCTTCATTTTTATTTATTTAGTGTATGTTTTTAATCGATTGATTCTTCTTCAAATCCAAGTTTGACCAATATTTCTTTTATTTTCTTTTTATGGTCTCCTTGAAGTTCTATCATGTTATCTTTGTAAGTCCCACCACAAGCAAGCTCATTTTTTAGAGCTTTTGCGATTTTTTTCACGTCGATTCCATGCTCGAATCCTGTAACAATAGTTACGATCTTTCCATATCGCTTCTTATCTGTTGTTACCTTTATTTTCTGTGAACTCTTTACGATTTGTTCACATACACATGCTTGCTTAGGCAAGCCACATTTTGGACATATTTCCATGTTATTTGTTGAGCGTGAGTATCCTTGCAATAATTTTTTTAATTTCTTTTATCCTTGAGCTTCCTGATTTAGAAGCATTTACTTTTGATTTAATTAATTCTATTTTTAATTCTTTTAGTTTTTTATTAATTCCTTGTTTATTCATTTTTTTAATTTCTTTAAATTTTAAAGTAGCCATTTTATTTCTTTTTAGTCTTTTTATTTATTTTGTTTTCTATTTTAGGTTTTACTGAGTTAGTTTTTAGTTTTTCAATAAGTTCATCATCAATATTTACTTTATCTAAAAGTTTTACATGAGGTGAAAGAATACTTACTTTTACTCCAACTACTCCGGGTTTTGTTTGAGCTTTTGATTGCGCTCTATCAACTACTTTTGCACTATCACCTGTCTTTTTTAAATATCCTTGAGCAAATCTCCATGTTTTTGCTCTTGCTCCAGGAAGTTTTCCACTCAATTTTATTTCAACTCCTAATGCTCCAGCTTTTATTATTTTCTCTAAAGTTCTATATGCAATAACTTTAAATCTTAATGGTCCAAATCTTTCAAGTCCTAAGGCAATTTCATCGGCCATTATCTGAGCATCAAATTCAAATTCTATTATTTCGTCTATTTCAATATGAGGATTTTCAAGTTTAAATTTAGTTTTTAAAATTCTTGTTAATTCCCCTATTTTTTCTCCACCTCTTCCTATTACTAATCCAGGTTTATTTGTAGAAATTATTATTTTTTCTCCTATTGGAGTGTATTCTATTCTAACTTTACTTATCTTTCCTTTTCCAAGTGATTTTTTTATAGCTTCTCTAATTGCAAATTCTTCCTTTTTTAATTTAACTGCTTTTCTTTCTTCCATTTTTCTTCTCCTTCGATTTATTTTCTTTAGCAATAATTTTAATATGGCTTCTTTTTTTCCTTACTGCACCAAATTTACTATAAGGTCTTGAACCAATGTTTGCAATAGCATCAGTAATTATTGGATTATTTAATTCATTTGAATTAATATTTGCTAAAAGGCTTTTTAATAATTTTATAAAATGTTCTGCAGCTTTTTTTGGATATCTTCCAGACATCATTCCTTTTCCTTTTTTATGAGGAATTTCCCCTTTCATTGGAACTGCTTTTTTCTTAACAATTACTTGTTCTAAATCAGATATTGCTTTTTCAATTTTTTTTCTTTTAATAAAACTACAAATTGCAGTTGAATGTTTTGTTGAAATTGGCAAATTTGTTCCATTAACAATAGCCTGTGTTCTTTTGATTTTAGGCGTTTCTTTCTTTTTAGTTTCTATTTCTTCTTTTTTATCTGTTTTTTCTAAATTTTCTTTTGAAGATTTAGTTTTTTCTTCTTTTAAAGTTTCAACTATTTTTTTATCTTCTTCTTTAACTTTTGGGACATCTACTATTTTTTTTGGAGCATTTGCTATATTTTGCTTTTTCATAGCTTTTTCATTTCTTTTTTCTGGATTGTAATCTTTTTCTGTCATTTTTATTTTTTAGCTTTTGCTTTTGATCCTTTTGTTGCTCCAACTCCTGCACTTCCATGTTTTACTCTCCCTCTTGTTGGTGCAAATTCTCCAAATTTATGTCCTAACATCTCTTTTATTACTTCTACTTGAATAAAATTTCGTCCATTGTAGATATGAATTTTCATCCCAACCATTTCTGGGACAATAATTAAATCTCTTTGATGAGTTTTTACTAGTTTTTTATTTTCTATTTTTTTCTTTGATCTATTGATAAATTTTTCAATCTCCTGGAATTGTCGAAGTATAGTTCTTCTTTGTCTTGATCTTAATAACTTTGCAAATTCTCTTACATCTAAGACTTTTAATTCTTCAATTGTCTTTCCCTTGAATGTAAATTCTTTTTTTCTTATTTCCATTTTATTTTCTTTTACCAGTTCTTCTTGGCCTCAATAATCCTACTTTTCTTCCTGGAGGAGCATTTCTTTTTGCAATCTTGCTTTTTGGATTTTTTGCTCTTCCTGAACCAAAAGGATGATCTATTGCATTCATTTTTACAGCTGAAGTTCTTGGCCATAATTTACTTTTTGACTTTTTAATATGATGTTTCTTCCCCGCTTTAACAACAGGTTTACTTAATCTTCCTTCTCCCGCAATTACTCCAATTATTGCTCTACAATCTGAATTAAATTTCTTTTCTTTTTTTGAAGGCATTAAAACAAAAATATTATCATCAATTACTTTATTAATCTCAGCAGAATTTCCTGCACTTTTTATAAATATTCCTCCATCTCCAGGTCTTGATTCAATATTATAAATCTTAGTTTTTACAGGGATATTTTTTAGTTTTATTATATTTCCTGGTTTAATTTCTTTACCTTCAAAATTGATTTTTTGTCCTTCAAACATTTCTTTAAATGCAGGAATATAAAATATTTCATTATTATGTTTTATTTTTGCTAAAGGAGAACTATGTGCTGCTGAATTAAATAATTTGATAACAGTACCTTCTCCATTAAGTTTAGGAGGATATTGTAGTTTGTATCTAAATGCTTTTTTTCTAACTCTATAAGTGTGGCTTCCTTTTCCTCTAGCTTGTGTAATTATTCTTTTTCCCATTTTAGTTTATTGATTTATCTAGTACTTGTATAGCATGATTACTAATTATCTTATAGAGCTTATTTGAAGTAGTTTCTTTGTTAACTATTAAAGTGGTATTACAATTTCCTATTTTAACAAAATCTTTTTCATCAAATTTTAAATCTTTTGTAGGAAATGATAAAAATTGAATATCTTCTTTTTCTAAGGGATTTTCATAAGCATCTTTATTTACTATATATAAATTATTTTCTCCAAATATTTTCTTTAATTCTTTTGTTGGTTTTAAAGAGACCCATGCTCCTTTGTAAATAGAATTTTCTTGAAATCGAATAATTCTTCCATCTTCATTTAATTTCTGGTTTATCATTTTACATTAATCCTAATTTCGTTGCTAAATCAATTGCAGGAAATTCTTTTTTTAATTTAATATAAGCATATTTTTTATTTCCTCTAATTAAGGTTCTAATCTTTTCAATTTTTACTTCAAATAAATCTTCAATTTCATTTTTTATTTGTTCTTTTGTTTTGTTTTTATCTGTTTTAAATGTCAAAACATTTTGTGATTCAATCATCATTACTGCTTTTTCAGTTGCGAGCGGTTTCATTTTAGTTTTTCTCCTAATTCTTTAATTGCTTGTTCAGTATATAAGGTAATTCTTCCAGGATGTCCTTTAGCTAAATCATTAACACTTAATTTTTGAGTACTTGTAATATCAAAGGCATTTGCTTTTAATTTTTCTTTATTTCCTATAACGAGTAATAATCCTGCATTTTTCTTATATTTTCTTCCTCTCATCTTTCCTTTTCCACTTCTAACTGCTTTTTTTTGTAATGCTAGTTCGAATAATTGTTTTCCAAGAATTTTTTTCAAATTAGAGATTAATTCTTTTGTTTTTAAGGAAGTTATCTTTGATTCAACAATTAATGGAAGATTTTCTATTTTTTTGTTGTTAAGTTTATCATATCTTTTAGTTATTTCTTCTTCATTTGCTGTTGCACTTATTGCTGAAATTAATGCCATTTTTAATTCTTTTTTGTTTATTTTTTTAGTATTAATCATTGAAAGAATTTTTGGGGGATGCGCTCTCATTCCTCCTTTTGCAAAAGGAACTTCTGCAGGTTCCCAATTAAATTGAGATCCTTTTCTTGACATTATTTTTCTAGGAACTCTTGAGGCTCCCCTTCCATAACCACTTCTCCATACATGTCTTCTATGAACTACTTTTCCTTTAGCTGCGTGTTGTTTTCCTGCAACAAGAGATGGGGAATAAGGTTGTTGTGTTTTTTTAGCTTCTAAAACTTTATAGATTAAGTCTTTTCTTATTTTTTCTGAGAAACATTTAGGTAAATCTATTTTTCCTTTTTCTTTTCCGTTTATATCTATTATTTTTGCTTTCATTTCTAATTCATTGCTCCCATTTTTCTTGCTATTCTTAATGTTTCATAATAGTAATCATATTCTTTTGACCCTTTGTAAAAGTAATTTACTCCATGAGTTTTTTTCATTTCTTGTTCTACTTGAGTATATCCTATTACTTCTATAATATCTGAACTTTTTTGACTAATTGTCCAAATTGTATTAACTGGGTCTCCAGCTGTTTTTATAATTGGTTGGTTTTCAAAAATATTATTTACTTTTAAATCAGATAATAGTGTTGTCATCTTAACTCCAATAATTCAAAATCTTTTTTTAATTGTTTTTTTGATTTTCTTAAAGTAGTTGTAATTAATAATTGTCTTTTGACAGGTCCTTGAATTGAACCTCTTACAATAATATAATCTGTTTTAATATCACCAAAATTCTTTATGTTTTTGAATTTACCAGCAGAATTTCCAATATCTACAATTTTGTTATTATAATTTACTCTTGTAAACATTCCTAATTGACCTGCTTGTGGAACACGAAATGTAACTCTTGCAGGATGCCATGGACCTAAACTTCCAGGTCTTCTTCTACCTTTTTCTGATTTAGATTGTTTAAGAGTAATTCCAAACCTTTTTACAGGGCCTTGCAATCCTTTACCTTTTGTTAATCCTCTTAAGTCAATTAATTCTCCTTTTTGAAAAACATCTAAAGCAGAAATTTCTTTATTTAAATTTTCTTTAATAAATTTAATTTTTTCTTCAAGATTCCCAATAAGTCCTATCTCACTTAAATCAGGTGTTTTTTTTATTCCTGTTTTTTTAACTTGAGAATAAACAATTACTCTTACATCATCATATTCTTCTTTTATATCCTCTATTTTTTTATTCTGTTTTTTTGAGACTTTAATTTTCTTTTTTAGTTCCTTATCAAGATTTTCTGTTAATATTTCTTTTACAACTTTTCCATTTTTATAGAATCTTACAGAGAATATTTTTAAAGAAGGACATTCAAGAATTGTGATAGGTATAATTATTTTCTTACCTTTTGTCATAGAATCAGGAGTATTATCTTTTACATAAGCAGACTTCATCCCTGCTTTATAACAAATGAATCCTTTAAGATTTTTTCCAGAATTAATTACATCCCAGTTTACTCTAGGTAAAAACTTAGCAGCTCTTTTTCTTGGCCAGAACTGCAGACTTCCTTTTCTTGGTGATTTTCTTGTAGGCATTTATTAGTAATTTTGCGGATAACATTT
>CEQE01036292.1_pt1 | contig 13755 bp, 16 predicted proteins | sample 356201 | NCBI WGS metagenome assembly CEQE01 (sample SAMEA2619970, study PRJEB7988) | marine metagenome | biome: marine biome (ENVO:00000447); feature: mesopelagic zone (ENVO:00000213) & marine oxygen minimum zone (ENVO:01000065); material: "saline water (ENVO:00002010), including plankton...
CCCACTTCCGAACCGGTGCCGGCTGTCGTCGGAACCGCCACGACCGGTGCAATCGCCTGCGCATCAGCCCTTGTCCAGTTATCCCCGATATCCTCAAGGTCCCATATCGGGATCTCCTGGCCTGCCATCAGCGCAATGGCTTTGCCGCCATCCAGCGCACTTCCGCCACCAAAGGCAATCACGCCGTCATGAGCGCCGTCCTTGAAAGCGCTAACGCCCTGCTCCACATTGGTGCCGGTGGGGTTGGGCTGCACCTCGCTGAAAACTGAACACTCGAGGCCCTCTGCTGTGCATGCGGCGAGCGCCTGCGCGAGAATCGGCAGATCAGCAAGGCCGGGGTCGGTCACCAGCAGCGGTTGTCGGATATTCAGATCAACGCAACAGGCCCCGAGTTCTGAAAGGCGCTCAGCGCCCACGCGGATCGATGTCGGGTAGTTCCAGTTCGCTTTCAATGGATACTCCTAATTTTCTTCACTTTGACCTGCTGTCTGGCCTTTGCAGGGGCAATCCGGGCTCTATCGCCCCTTCGCCGCCGGTCCGCATATTGCCCTGGGTGTGGACCCTATACCGCAGTATCCGCAGAGGTAAAATGGAGCGGGTGATGGGAATCGAACCCACGTCATCAGCTTGGGAAGCTGAGGTTCTACCATTGAACTACACCCGCATTGTAAATACGGCTAAGGTTATCACTGACCTGCGCCGGCGAACAGGTCCTCTGATTTTACCGGCAGATTTCCTCGAGGTGATGAGTTGGAGCATTCGAGAGACATGAATGACCTCACTGAAAGACCGGTGCGAAGTTTCGTCCGGCGCGAGGGCCGGATGACAGCCGCGCAAAAACGGGCACTGGAAAAATTGTGGCCAGTCTACGGAATTGATGTTGATCGCGGTCTTGCCGGAAAACTTCCTGCCCCCAGGAATGGCCGGGTCACTCTGGAGATTGGCTTTGGTGACGGAGAAGCACTGCTCGCACTTGCCAAACAAAGTCCGCAAGGGCGCTTTATTGGGATTGATCCCCATCGGCCCGGTGCGGGACGACTGCTTTTGCAGCTTGAGCGCGAGGAAGTCGAGAATGTACGTCTTATCATAGGTGATGCAGCCGAACTTGTACCCTCGATCGAGCCCAAATCGTTAACACAGATTCTTGTACTTTTTCCCGATCCCTGGCCGAAAAAACGCCATCACAAACGTCGACTGCTCACTCCGGAATTTTTGCGCATATTGGGGGAAAAACTGCAGCCTCAGGGAGGCCTGCACATTGCTACCGACTGGCACGAGTATGCCGCGGAGATTCTCAACGCGCTTGATGAGACGCCAAACCTTTGTAATGAAGCCGGCCGGCTCGCATTTTGTGCACGCCCCGACTGGCGGCCTGTGACCAAGTACGAGCAACGCGGGTTGCGGCTCGGTCACCAGGTATTCGATATCGCTGGCAAAAGAATATGAAGCCCGAACACCCATCCTGGTGGGATCCACACTCGGATCAGCCGTTCAAGCTCGACCGTTCGGAAAAGCCCCGGCTGAAGGCTGGCCATCTCAACGAGTATCTGCGAACGGCGCTTACCGCCATAGGGTCAATGCCGGCAATTGCGTGGCACTACTCGCGTTCACAGAAGATGATGCCGCCACCGCCCGCTGAGTTTATCGGCCTTGGTATCTCTCCCGATCACGGGGATCACGATGCAGTCGCTGACCTGATTGAAGAGTTAGGCGTTCGGAAACTGCTGCTGCGGGTACCCTCCTGGCACACCGGTGCACTTGATTACTACCTCGACTTTGCGGCCCGGTTCAAAGACCGCGAACTGCTGATCAATATCCTGCAGTCCCGGAAAAGCGTATTGGACCCATCAAGCTGGCTCGATGCCGTTGACGAGATTATCAGTGCCTTCTACCCGCTGACCAAGACGTTTCAGATCGGTAACGCGGTGAACCGCAGCAAGTGGGGCTGCCACCATACCGGTGACTATCTTGAACTCCTGAACGGGATAGACAATCTTCGGAAGAGCCGACCGGACCTTATCCTGGGTGGATCGTCTGTTATCGACTTTGAACCGCTGGCGACACTTCGTACCTTGACCAACAGCAACTGCTACCAGCTTGACGCCTGCACCTGCGCGCTATATGTGAACCGCCGGGGTTCACCTCATGCCCGCCAGTACGGATTTTTCGACCTTGAACGGAAAATCCGATTGATTCACGCGATGGCACAGGGATCAAACCGCTGTGCACCTCGTCTCTGGATCACGGAGACCAACTGGCCGCTTCTGAACACGCGGCCCTATACCCCCAACTCGGGCCTGCCGCGCTCCACGGTCGATGAAACCACGCAGGCGAAGTACCTCACTGAATACTACCGGATCGCGTACCGAACCGGTTGTGCCGAACGGGTCTACTGGTGGCAGCTGGTCAACCCAGGGTACGGCCTGGTGGATCACCGCGAAGGCATCATGCGCAGGATGCCTTCGTTTAACGCATTTGCCGATCTATTTAAGGGCGTGCTTCTTTCGGAGTAAAGGCAGCGAAACCCTAGATCGTCATCTGCCGTACGCCGGCGTCGCTTCCCACCAACAGTACGTCTGCCCGTCGGGCCGCAAAGAGCCCGTTATCAACCACACCCGGGAGCAGGTTGATCTTCGACTCCATCGCCAGAGGGTCTGTGAGATCAAGGCCGCGGACATCCAGGATCACATTGCCGTTATCCGTGGTGAAGTCGGCGCGCAGTTGCGGCTGGCCGCCCATTGCGATCAGTTTACGGGCCACAAGGCTCTGCGCCATCGGGATCACTTCGACCGGCAAAGGAAAGGATCCAAGATGATCTGACAACTTGGATTCATCAATGATGCAGATAAACCGCCTGCTGGCGCTGGCCACAATCTTCTCGCAGGTGAGCGCCCCGCCGCCACCCTTGATCAACTGCAGATGCGCTGTCGCTTCATCGGCGCCGTCAACGTAGAGCGACAGATCTCCGGTGCGGTTGAGATCCAGCACCGGCAGACCGATCGCCTTGAGCCGATCAGCGGATGCCTCTGAACTGGAAACGACACCATCGATTCTGCCTTTGACACCGGCCAGGGCGTCGATGAAAAAGTTGGTGGTCGACCCGGTTCCGACGCCCACGATCTCCCCGGATTCGATGAAATCAAGCGCGGCCTGCGCAGCGAGGCGCTTTTGCTGATCCTGGCTCATGGTTAAAATCCTGGGTAGACGGTGTCTGGATTTTACCTCCTGCCGTAGGAAACAGTTGATTCAGATAAACTCTAAGCGTAGTCAGACGATACGCATCGCGCCGCGTGGCGCGGCAATACCTTGGCGAGTACCGATTGGATGGAAGAATTTACCGGTCTTTTCAATCTTCCGGGGGAAGGCTTCGTCGCCCAGTTGCGCAACGGCGGCCGGTCATCTCTTTACGACCGACAGGGTCTTCAGTACCTGATTCTGCAAAGAAAGCAGGAGGGTGGTGATACCGAAGCGGCCGAGCAGGCGCTTGCCCGAATGAACTCGGTGCAGAACACCATCGGGCTGCACCTTTCCGGAGGAGGTTAGGAATCCGCCGACTCTGGCTCTGGGTTTTACTGACGGGTTACCCAGGGCAGGTCTCTTAGGCCCTCGTCCCGCATTTTCTCCACACTCTTCACGCCTTGTAGTAAGAACGGTACCAGTCAACAAAGCGCTGGATACCTTCTTCCAGCTTCATCTTTGGTCGGTAGCCAAAGTCCGATTCCAGTGCCGTCAGGTCCGCCTCGGTCGCGCGAACGTCGCCATCCTGCATCGGCAGAAGATCAAGTTCCGCCTGCTTTCCCAATGCCTTTTCAAGCGCCTGAATGTAGTCCATCAGGGGCACCCGGTGACTGTTGCCGATGTTGTAGATGCGCCAGGGTGCGCTGGTGCTGCGATCCGGATCGTTTGCGCCATCTGATCTTTCAGCCGGCTGATCAATCACCCGGACGACACCCTCGACAATATCGTCTACATAGGTGAAATCACGAACCATCTCGCCCCGGTTAAAGACCGGAATAGGCTCATCCTGCAGAATTCCCCGGGTGAACTTGAAGAGCGCCATGTCAGGTCTGCCCCACGGACCGTAAACAGTAAAGAACCGAAGTCCGGTCGTGGGCATTCCGTAAAGGTGTGCGTACGCATGTGCCATCAATTCGTTGGCCTTTTTGCTCGCGGCATAAAGCGAGATGGGATGGTCCACATTGTCCTTTTCTGAAAACGGCAGTTTGGTATTCGAACCGTAAACCGAACTTGACGAGGCATAGACCAGATGACGCACCCCGCTGTCCCGGCATCCCTCAAGGATATGACCAAATCCGACGAGATTGGCATCGATGTAAGCGGCCGGATTTTCGATCGAGTAGCGTACACCCGCCTGCGCTGCGAGATTAACCACCGCATCAAAACGGTTTTTGGAGAAAAGACTTTGCATCCCGCCCTGGTCCGAAATATCGGTTTTGATGAAATCAAACTGATCCGACGATGTTAAGCGGGCGAGTCTTGCTTCCTTAAGAGACACATCGTAATAGTCATTCAGGTTATCGATTCCGGTGACCCTATCCCCACGCTCAAGCAGCCGAAGCGCAAGACCTGCGCCAATAAATCCAGCTGCACCCGTAATCATCACATGCACGGCTACAAACTCCAGTAACGCAAGGTTTCATCGTCAGCAGCGGCTGACGCCCGGAATACCGCCTGGATATCGACCAAAACGCCGGGCGTTTTGGTCATTGACTGCAACCAGGCATACCCTTTCTCACAGAGTTCCCGGTGCGGTACGGCGAGGAGTGTCACCGCCGCAGGCTCGAGGTCATTGATATTCTTAAGATGAACACCTGTTTCATCATAAACCAACGAGACATCTGCGCGGGGGTCAACTGCAGAAACCTTGAGTCCGAACCCCTCCAATGCTTCGATCAGCGGGAACACCTGGGAATTGCGGGTATCGGGACAATTTTCTTTAAACGTCACGCCGAGCACATTCGCGGTCGCTCCCGATGCGGAGATTCCCTCCTCAGTCATGAGTTTCAAGGTCTTGCCTGCCACAAAATGCGCCATGCTGTCGTTGATGCGCCGACCGGCAAGAATGACCTCGGGCTGATAGCTGACCATCTGGGCTTTGTGGGTCAGGTAGTAAGGGTCAACGCCGATGCAGTGCCCGCCGACAAGGCCCGGCTTGAACGGCAGGAAATTCCACTTGCTGCCCGCCGCATCGAGCACATCACGGGTATTGATGTTGAGCCGGTCGAAGAGCACGACCAGTTCATTTACCAGGGCGATATTGAGATCCCGTTGTGTGTTTTCAATAACCTTCGCGGCCTCAGCAACCCGGATGCTCGGCGCCCGATGGATACCTGCCGGTACCACTTCACCGTAAAGCTGCGCAAGCATGTCGAGGGTCTCATCATTATCAGCCGACACCACCTTGGTGATTGTTGCCAATGTATGCTCAGGATCACCCGGATTAATGCGTTCTGGCGAGTAGCCTACGGAGAAGTCTTTTTTCCAGGTAAGGCCCGAGGCAGATTCAAGTTGCGGCACGCAGACCTCCTCTGTTGCCCCGGGATAGACCGTTGATTCGTAGACCACCGTCGACCCGGAACCCATGACGCTCCCTACCGTCCGGCTTGCGCTCAGCAGCGGGCCAAAATCCGGATTACACGCCGAATCGACCGGCGTCGGCACCGCGACAATAAAGATCTCACAGCCTTTAAGGTCCGAGGGCCGGGTTGTGAATTCAAGGCTGTCAGCGGCGCGTAACTCGGCCTCGGAAACCTCTCCGGTGGAATCGTAGCCCGACTGGTAGTCAGCGATTTTCTTGGCATCCAGGTCCAGACCGATCACGCTGTGCTTGCGGCCAAGGCCGGCCGCAAGCTGGATGCCGACATAGCCAAGGCCGATAATGGCAATCTTCATCGGTTACGCCTCCACCGCAGCGCTCTGAGACGGTGCGCTCGCGCATGACGCAATGGCGTCATGCAGGGCCTGCGACACTCTGACCTGGGTCGCTTCATCAAGATACGGATGCATCGGCAGGCTTAGCACCTCCCTCGCGGCACGGCCGCTCTCAGGGCAGTCCTCACCGGAGTGTGCGAGCGCAGGCTGATCATACAGCGGTGCAGGATAGTGAACTGCACTGGGTACCCCCTGCTCGGATAAGGACTTCTGTATTTCATCGCGGTCAGCCACCCGGATCGTGTACTGCGCCCAGGCGGACGTGTTATGGGGTCGAACCACCGGTAAGGTTATACGCCCGGCGTCCTGAAGATCGGCCAATAACTCAGCATAGCCTTCGGCCACCCTCTGACGGGCGGCAAGTTCATCCGGGAATATCTTCAGTTTGGCGGTTAAGACTGCTGCCTGGATCGTATCCAGGCGACCGTTAATGCCGAGGGCTGTGTGGTGGTAACGGCCCTGCTGGCCGTGGTCCCGAATCTGCCGCAACCGGTCCGCCAGAGAAGCATCCTGCGTGAAGCACGCGCCGCCGTCTCCATAGGCTCCCAGAGGCTTGGCGGGGAAAAAACTGGTACAGGCAAGATCGCTCAACGCGCATGAACGACGGCCATGAAAACTTGCTCCAAAGCTCTGCGCAGCATCCTCTATCACGGTGAGGGAATAGCGTCGGGCGATAGCGTTGATCTCCTCCATCTCGGCGCATTGCCCATAAAGGCTGACCGGCATGATCGCGCGTGTACGCGAACCGATAGCCGCCTCGATTCCCCCTGGGTCAAGATTAAAGGTTTCGGGATCAATATCCACATAAACCGGCAACCCACCCAGAAGCACGATGGTCTCCGCGGTGGCAAAAAACGTAAACGGCGAGGTGATCACTTCATCCCCGGGCTTGATATCGATCGCCATCAAGGCTGCAAGCAGCGCATCGGTGCCGCTCGATACACAGATGCAATGTGCTGCACCAGACGTCTCTGCAAGCTGTGCCTCTAACCGACCGATCTCCTCGCCCATCACATAGCGGCCATGGTGCAGTACACGGTGGATGCCTTCCTCAAGTTCTGCTCTGATGCGATCCTGCTGGGCGCCAAGATCGATAAAGGCGACCTGACTGTCGGGTTGCGCGATCTTAAGACCGTGGATGGAGACAAAAGGTGCGCCCCGCGCCAGTCGACTGTGGTCGGCGGTCACCACCCATGCCTCACTTCCGAGACGGGTGGCGGCCCGGGTGAGTGCGAGTGCGATCGGGTCCGGATCATCGTTGCCCTGCAGATCGCCCGCGAGCGCTGACAACCACTGGACTCCGGCCAGGCTCTGCCCAAGATGCTGGCGCGGTGTGAGCGCGCTCAAGCCCTCAGAAGATGCAGCACTTTCCATCAAGGCCTTCGACCGGCTCAATAGATCGGAATACTCACCCGCATAACACCAGACCCTGACATCTTTTTCCTGGAGGGACTTCAAGAGCCCATCTAATTCAGAGCCCGTCCCCTGATTACAAAGGGCAGAGGCCGCGCTTGCATCGAGCAGCAGATGGTTTGGTGAGGAAGTCGTCATTTATTCTGTCCAACCGCGCAGTCGATATACCAGAAGTCCGAGTTTTTCACGCATCACCGCCTGTGCTTTGCCGAGGTTGCCCAGACTGGGCCACCAGTCAAGCAGTTTCGGCCGGCGGTAATCTGTGATTGAAAAACTAGAAGGCGAAGGCACCACCTCAAAGCCCGCCCGACCAAAGACAGCGGCCGCCCGGGGCATATGAAAGGCATTTGTAACCAACAGTATTCTATCAACGCCCTGCGCTGCCAGTATCTGATGGCTATAGAGGGCATTCTGACGGGTATTACGGCTTTTGCTTTCGGTGACGATGACATCATCCGGAACACCCCAGCCGGTTAATATGGTTTTGCTGTAGCTTGCTTCGGCGTAGAGACCCTCCTGGGGAAATACGTTACCGCCCGTCACCATGATCAGCGGAGCCTTGCCGGCCTTAAAGAGACGAAACGCATGCAGCAGCCGGTTGCCATGCAGTTGACTCTGCGTCCTGGGTGGGACCGGAATGCCCACATCACCCCCCAGCAGAACGATAGCGTCTGCGGTTGGCGAAGATAACACCGGTACGGGTGGATACTGAAGCTCGTGCTCGCGATACAACATCAGTGACAAGGGAGACGCGCAAACTACCAGGACAGCAAAAGCAACGAAAACCGCGAAGACGCCACTGCGGCGCCGACCAGCCATGATCAGCGCCAATGCAGCGAGTAACAGCAGCAGCGCCAGATTAAATGGATAGACCAGCTGCGGCAGAAATTTCGACAGCGTAATCCAGTCAGGCACAGGTATCAAAAATCCTCAATGCTAAAGACGGCACAAACAGTGGAGTCACACTCGACGCAGCGGGCTCACAGAAACCAACAACCGGTTTCTGCTCCTACGAGAACTGCGGCTTTGGGCATCAGTCCTTCGAATCGGCGATGCTGACTTTTTCAACGACGATGTCTTCACTCGGCACATCCTGGTGATATCCCGCGTTGCCCGTTTGCACCGCTGCAATCGCTTCCACCACCTCCATCCCTGAAATTACCCGGCCAAAGACAGCATAACCCCAGCCCGAGCCTGACTTTTCGGTGTGATCGAGAAAACTGTTGTCTTTGAGGTTAATAAAAAACTGTGACGTTGCCGAATGCGGATCGTTGGTGCGCGCCATGCAGATGGTGCCTGTCAGGTTCTTAAGCCCGTTGTCGGCTTCGTTTTCGATCGGCGCACGGGTGGCTTTTTCACGCATGCCACTTTCCATTCCGCCCCCCTGGATCACAAATCCTGGAATCACGCGGTGGAAGATGGTGCCGTCGTAGTGGCCGCTCTTGACGTACTCAAGAAAATTGGCAACCGTAAGTGGTGCGCTCTTGGCGTCGAGCTGCAGTGTTATCACACCTTTGGATGTGGCCATCTCGACCATAATGTTGTCCCCTTGATCTGACGCTGCAGCGCCTGCGCTGCAGACAAATGAAAAAATTGCGAAACTCCGTGCGACAGCTTTGAGGAGTGTGCGCTTGAGAATCGTCCGGCTGAGACTCCTCACGACTCGCCGGCCATTTTGAGGATATGCCGCCACTCTACTGGTGTTACCGGGAGAATCGACAGGCGGTTGCCGCGCTGCACCAGCCGCATATCTGCAAGCTTCTTTTGTGCCTTGATGTCCTTGAGCGTGACCGGTTGCCTGAACTTTTTCTTAAACTTGACGTCGACCATGAACCACCGCGGCTTGCCGGGGTCGCTGGTGGCATCGAAATACTTCTCACGCGAATCAAATGCGGTGTGGTCGGGATACGCCTGCGAGGCAATTTCCATCACACCAACGACAGCGGGTTCGGCACAGTTGGAGTGGTAAAAAAGGGCGAGATCCCCTTTTTGCATCTGGTCACGCATGAAGTTTCGCGCCTGATAGTTACGGATTCCATCCCAGTGGTCAGTCTTGCGTTTTTCCGAGCGCAAGTGGTCGATGGAATACACATCCGGCTCACTTTTCATCAGCCAGTACGCCATGTGATTCATTCCTTTTCGTTGGCGCGCACCCGCGCAATGCTCCGGCTTTTGCCGGTGGTTTCATCAATATCGATGACTACCCCGCAGACCGAGGCGGGACCGCTGGCCACCTCGAAACGCTCAGGCACACGTTCAACAAAGCGTTTGAGCACACCGGCTGTTTCCATGCCGATCACCGAATTGTAACAGCCTGCCATGCCGACATCGCTGATGTGGGCCGTTCCTTCAGGGAGGACCCGTTCATCTGCCGTCGGTACATGAGTGTGGGTGCCGACCACGGCCGACACCCGGCCGTCAAGGTACCAGCCCATGGCTACTTTTTCGCTGGTGGCCTCAGCATGAAAATCAACCAGGACCACTTGGACATCAGATGGCTTTTTCTCTATCACATGGTTAGCGCATAAAAACGGACAATCGAGCGTCGGATGCATGAACACCGTCCCCATGATATTGAGCACCCCTGCCCGTACACCGTTAGTCGCGGTGGCGACGGTCCAGCCGCTTCCGGGCGTGCCCTCGGGGTAGTTGTGCGGGCGCAGCAGGCGCGGCTCGTCCTCGATGAGGTCGAACGCCTCGCGCTTGTCCCAGATGTGGTTTCCAGAAGTCAGCACATCGATTTCACTTTGCTCGAGAAGCTCTTCAAGCACACCTGCAGTAACACCAAAGCCCCCGGCTGCGTTTTCAGCATTAACCACCGTGAGGTCAGCTTCTGTTTCGTCCTGAAGTTCAGGCAGAAAACGTCGCAAGGCCCGTCGGCCCGATTTGCCGACAACATCGCCAATAAAGAGTATCTTCATGATCTGGCTCGCCTAGACACCGCTTATCCCGCGACTCACCGGCCTGAAACTCCGGTCTGTCAGAATGCCATCCAACGGAACATCCCAGCTGTCGACATTGAAAGAATCCACCCTCTGGAATTCGTGGGCCAACCCGATCAGTAGCGGTCGATGCCATTGCGCCCGATGGGAGCGCGACGCCAGTGACGCATCATAAAAACCCCCGCCCATACCAAGCCGGTTACCGCTTTCATCAAACGCCACCAGCGGCATTAGCAGCCAGTCAAGTTCAACCGGGTCAATCAACTTTCGCCGGTCATGGAACGGCACCGGGATTCCGTACTTCCCCCGCTGCAGAGGCTCGTCACTGAAATACTCGGCAAACCGCAGCCGCGGTCGACGGGTCGCGAACAGTACCGGCAGATACCCCCTTCGGCCTCTTTCCATTAGTGCTTCAAGCGCAGGCAATGGATCGATCTCACCGTCATTCGCAAAATAGGCGCCCAATCTCCTCGCGCCCGAGATACCTGGAAGTTTTAGCAACTGCTGCGCCAGCCGCTCGCTCGCCTCGCGCTGGTCTGGCCCGGACAGGCTGCGCCGCTTTATACGCATCTTCGCGCGTAACTGGCGCTTTTGATCTGCAGTATCCATACGTCAGAGAGGCATCAGAAAGGCACCACCCGCTTGTGCCGTAAGTTCCCGGGGTACCTTGAACCTAAGGGTTCAAGTGGGGACCGCTGCGATACCTTAAGGCTTTCCCGTTCTAAACGGGACATGCGCAACGGTGCCTGCAAGGCGATCCCCGATCTGTAATACAGGTTCTAAGGGATTGGCGGGAACCCACGAACACCGCAGGCAGTGCCTGCAAAGTATTCTACCGGATTGTGTCAAACCCGCGTGGACCCGCGTCTATTAGTTTCCCGGATCACGGGATGCGGTCACCGAATTGACACGATCGCGTAACTCACGCACCCGGGACAGGGCATCGTCATCGACACGACCGTCTTGCCGGGTGGCGAGTAATTCATTGGTGATATTCAAGGCAGCCAGAACGAGGGTATGTTCAAGCCCGATCACCTTGCTCTGGGTCTGCATATTTTCCAACTGGCGGTTCAGATACTCTGCCGCGGCCTCGACAGATTCCTGCTCACCGGGAGGACAGGCAATCGTGAAATTCCGGTCCAGGATACGGACCTTAACCCCTTCTTTGGACATACCCCTTCCCGGTAAATAGATAAGGAAAGCCAGGTCAGGCAGTCTTTGCCGAGCGCAGCCTGTCGACGACAAGATCGATCCGGCGCTTGGCCTCCCGGTTTCGACTCACCAGTTCTTCTTTTTCTACGTTCAGCGTTTCTTCGGCCAGACGCAGGTTTTCATTTTCCGAACGCAACTGGCTGCAGGTAGCAATCAACTCTTCCAACTGTTGCGCAAGACCGTCGAGCTCATCACGCAACGACTCTGTGTGCTCATTATTCATGCTGACCTGATCCTCCTCAGGTAAGGCAGGCGAGTCTTTTGGCGCCAGCTCATCCTGCACACGAACAATGATAGGTTTCATTGATCATCGGGTCAACGCCGGGGTTTTTCCTGCGATTGATATAATTCATGGTTCCCTTCCATTATGACGGTGGTCATGGCCGCTTCCTCAGAAATCAGGCTCGCCGGGGCTTTCTATGAGCATTTTCAGGCGCTGCTCAGCGAATCCATCCCCGACTGCTCCCCAGCGGAGGTACAGGGTGTGCTGACGGGGCTTACCTGTGCCGGCGAAACCGATGACCGCTTCGACGCCTGGGGTGCGTTACTGGTGTCTGACAGCACAGATGGTCCTGGCTTTGACCGCACTCGAGATGCGCTGTGCGCACTGATGACGATGATCCAAAAATCTCTCAGCGGAAGAGACTTCAGTTTTCGGCCCCTACTGCCTCCCGACACTGATCCTATTGCTGATCGTGCCCAGGCCATGGCCCAGTGGTGTCATGGTTTTGGTATGGGACTTCACTGGAACGGCCTTGTGAATCCCGATAGCCTGGAAACTGACGCACGGGAGGCCATCACCGATATTTCCCAATGCGCGCATGTTGATGCGGCCGCCGCCCAATCAGATGATGAGAACGCCCTGACCGAACTCGAAGAGTATCTGAAGGTCGCGGCACAGCTCATCTTTGAGGCAACCGAAACTGCTATACCAGCGCATCGCGTTCAGTGAGATTCTAGCCATGACAACGGTTCGAGACTACGCGCGGCGACGACAGAACCTGATGCAGCACATTGGTGACGGCATCGCGATCCTGCCGAGCGCTCCTGTCGCTCGGCGAAACGGCGATGTGCTTTACCGCTATCGACCCGACAGCGACTTTTTCTACCTGACGGGGTTTAGCGAACCTGAAGCCGTTGCTGTTCTGATACCAGGACGGGCGAAGGGCGAATTCCTGATCTTCTGTCGGCAGCGCAATTCCGCCGAGGAGATGTGGGATGGCCATCGAGCAGGCCTTGAAGGCGCAGTGAAGGGCTTCAATGCTGATGACGCTTTTCCGATGGATGATATTGAAGATATTCTCCCTGGCCTTTTGGAAAACCGCTCAAAGGTGTATTGCAATCTTGGGCGCTATCCCGACTTCGACGAGCAACTGCTTCATTGGCTGAGTGATGTGAAAAAACGCAAGCAAAGCGGCATCAGCGCGCCCGGTGAACTGGTAGACCTGGGGTATATCCTGCACGAGTTACGTCTGGTCAAGGGCGCGTCCGAAATCAGGGCGATGAAAAAAGCTGCGGCAGTTTCTGTCGCTGCCCACCGCCGGGCGATGAGCCGATGCAGGCCTGGCATGTTTGAATACGAGATTGAAGCGGAACTTGAATATGCGTTTCGCCAGGGGGGTGCACAGTATCCCGCTTATCCTTCCATCGTTGCCGGCGGCAAGAATGCCTGTATCCTGCATTACATCAATAACAACCAGCGGCTTCGCAGGCACGACCTGCTGCTGATCGATGCAGGCGCAGAGATCGACTGTTACTGCGCCGACATCACCCGTACCTTTCCGGTCAGTGGCCGCTTCAGTGGGAGACAAAAAGCGCTTTACGAGATCGTGCTGGCGGCTCAGCTCGCGGCTATCGACTCGGTCAGTCCCGGGGCCTCGTTCATTGATCCCCATGAGACAGCCGTACGCACGATTACGATCGGGCTCAAGGATCTCAAACTGCTGAAAGGCAGTGTTGACAGCTTGGTCGAAAAAGCAGCCTACCGCAAGTTCTTTACCCACCGCACGAGCCACTGGCTTGGCCTCGATGTTCATGACGTCGGGGAATATCGGGTGGGGGAGGCCTGGAGAGTGCTGGAGCCCGGAATGGTGCTGACGATAGAACCCGGTATCTATGTCCCTCAACACAGAAGTATCCCCGAGAAGTGGCACGAGATCGGCATCCGCATCGAGGACGACGTGCTGGTGACGCGACAGGGACATGAGGTTCTGACCGGGGAGGCACCCAAAGATCC
>CEQE01142455.1_pt1 | contig 13752 bp, 12 predicted proteins | sample 356201 | NCBI WGS metagenome assembly CEQE01 (sample SAMEA2619970, study PRJEB7988) | marine metagenome | biome: marine biome (ENVO:00000447); feature: mesopelagic zone (ENVO:00000213) & marine oxygen minimum zone (ENVO:01000065); material: "saline water (ENVO:00002010), including plankton...
TGCTCAGGCACCTACCCGGCGAAAGCCGTGACCGTCGCGAAATCCACAGCAAGTCCCCTAGTCCTCCACAGGGGCGGGTCCGTAGGGTGCGACGGCGGTGGTGTCCGGGAGGATCCCGGAGGTCGTCACCCGCGGACCCTACAGTCGGACCCCGGCTCCATTTCGGGGACACCGGTGCCGGAGACCCAGATGGTAAGAGACGAAATCAGGAGCCATAGATGACGCTGGTACCCGATCGTGGAGTTCTCGGAATCGGCCGACACTTCACGAAGGAAGGATCCGACCCCTACGACGCCGTCACATGGGAGCGGCGCGACTCCCGTCTCATCGATCATCGCGACGGCAGCGTGGCGTTCGAACAACTCGACGTCGAGGTTCCCGCTGGCTGGTCGGTGAACGCGACCAACATCCTCGCCCAGAAGTACTTCCGCGGTGCCCCCGGAACCGCCGGGCGCGAGTCGTCACTGCGGCAGGTAGCCGGCCGGGTGGTCGACACCATTGCCGGGTGGGGTCTGAGCGACGGCTACTTCGTCGACGATGCCGAGGCGAAGACATTTGCCGATGAGCTCAAGCACCTGATCGTCACCCAGAGGGCCGCCTTCAACTCGCCGGTCTGGTTCAACATCGGGGTGGCCGGCGTACCCCAGCAGGCCTCGGCATGTTTCATCCTCTCGGTCGATGACCACATGTCGTCCATCCTGAACTGGTACGTCGAGGAGGGAACCATCTTCAAGGGCGGTTCGGGGGCGGGTGTCAACCTGAGCCGCATCCGGTCGTCACGTGAGCCCCTGGCCGGCGGTGGATCGGCCAGTGGCCCGGTCAGCTTCATGCGTGGTGCCGACGCATCTGCGGGAACCATCAAGAGCGGTGGCAAGACCCGGCGGGCGGCCAAGATGGTCATCCTCGACGCCGGTCATCCCGACGTCGAGGACTTCATCTGGTGCAAGGCACGCGAGGAGAACAAGATCCGCGTGCTCGAAGAGGCCGGCTTCGACGTGGGCTTCGACGGCACCGACAGCCATTCCATCCAGTACCAGAACGCCAACAACTCGGTCAGGGTCACCGACGAGTTCATGGCGGCGGTCGATGCCGACGCCGACTGGGACCTCCTGGCTGTCACCGACGGTTCGGTCATCGAGACACTCCGGGCCCGCGACCTGTTCCGCCAGATCTCACAGGCCGCATGGGAGTGCGCCGACCCGGGTGTGCAGTTCGACACCACCATCAACTCCTGGAACACGGCGTCCAACACCGGCCGGATAAGGGCAAGCAACCCTTGCGCAGAATACGTTCATCTCGACAACTCGGCCTGCAATCTGGCCAGCCTGAACCTGTTGAAGTTCCTCGACAGGGGCGACAGTTCGTCTGCTGTCGGTGGGTTTGACATCGAGGGCTTCAGCCACGCCGTCGAGGTGGTGTTCACGGCCCAGGAGATCCTGGTGGGCAACGCCGACTATCCGACGGAGACCATCGGTGAGAACGCCCGCGCCTTCCGCCAGTTGGGTATGGGGTACGCCAACCTCGGTGCCATGCTCATGGCGCTCGGCATGCCCTACGACAGCGACGAAGGCCGTGACGTGGCAGCCGCCGTGACCTCCCTGATGACCGGCCTGGCCTACCGGGCATCGGCACGCCTGGCCGACCGCATGGGCCCCTACGCCGGCTACGAGACCAACCGCGAGCCCACCCTCGGAGTGCTCGACCGACACCGTGAGGCAGCCGAACTGCTCGACGACACAACTGCTCCGGCACTCGTGGCTGCGGGTCGCCAGGCATGGTTCGAGGCCTGCGCCCTCGCTCAGCGCGTCGGTGTTCGCAACAGCCAGGCCACCGTGCTTGCCCCAACGGGCACGATCGGCCTGTTGATGGACTGCGACACCACCGGCATCGAACCCGACCTGGGCCTCGTCAAGACGAAGCGCCTGGTCGGTGGCGGCACCATGTCCATAGTCAACCGGACCGTGCCCCGTGCGCTGGAGCGGCTCGGCTACACCGACGAGGAGTCGGCAGCGATCGTCAGCTACATCGACGACAACCATTCGGTGATCGGCTGCCCCGACCTGAAGCCCGAGCACACCGACGTGTTCGCCACGTCCATGGGCGACAACCCGATTCACCACATGGGCCACATCCGCATGATGGGTGCCGTTCAGCCGTTCCTCTCCGGAGCAATCTCGAAGACCTGCAACATGCCCGCGGACGTCTCCGTCGACGATGTCGAGGAACTGTTCATGGAGTCATGGAAGCTGGGCCTCAAGGCGGTGGCCATCTACCGCGACAACTGCAAGGTGGGTCAGCCGCTCTCCTCGGGCAGGGACGAGTCCAAGCCGGCCACCCAGGCAGCCGATGCCGCGCCACCTGCCGAGCCTGTTCGCCGCAAGATGCCACGCAGCCGCAAGTCACTCACGTTCGACTTCCGTGTTGCCGACTGCAAGGGCTTCGTCACCGTCGGCGAGTACGAAGACGGCCGCCCCGGCGAGATCTTCGTGCGTGTCTCAAAGCAGGGCTCCACCCTGGCGGGCATCATGGACGCCTTCGCCATTTCGCTCAGCCACGGCCTCCAGTACGGGGTGCCGTTGCGGGCGTTCGTCGAGGCATACACGGGCATGCGGTTCGAGCCGGCCGGCATGACCGACGATCCAGAACTGCGCATCGCAACGAGCCTCATCGACTACCTGTTCAGGCGCCTGGCCGTCGAGTACCTGACGTCCGAGGAGCGTGCAGAGATGAACATCCTCACGAGCAGCGAGCGCGTCCAGCCCACCCTCCCGGGGGTAGAGGAGTCAGCGACCGAGACCCGTCAGGGTGGCGACATCCAACCCGATCCTCCCAGCATCCCGTCGGCAGCGCAGTTCGCCGCGCACCTGAGCGCCAGCTCCTCGAGTTCGGCTCCGATGTGCATGCAGTGTGGCGTGGCCATGCAGCGCGCTGGTTCGTGTTACGTGTGCACGGACTGCGGCGCTACGAGCGGGTGTTCGTGAGCGGTCGCGGCGTCGGTAGGGCCTGATGGCAAAGTTGCGGTTTTCGTTCGGAACGATGGGATCCGGCAAGAGCACGCTGGCCCTGCAGATACACCACAACCTTTCGTCACGTGGCCTCCATGGCCTGCTGTGCAGCCAACTCGACAGGGCCGGTGGCAAGGTGTCGAGTGCTCTCGGTGTGTCGGCCGATGCTGTCGAGGTGGGGCCCAGGCTGAACCTCTATGAGCTGGCCGTGGCGATGCAGGAGAGGCACGGGCGGCTCGACTACATGGTCTGTGACGAAGCCCAGTTCTACCTCACCGAGCAGGTCGACCAACTGGCCCGCATCGTCGACGAACTCGGAGCCGACGTCTACACCTTCGGCCTGCTCACCTCCTTCCAGGGGCTCCTGTTCGATGGAACCCGGCGCCTCCTTGAAATGGCCGACGAGAGCGTCGAGGTGCAGGTGGAGGCCAGGTGCTGGTGTGGGTCCCAGGCCACCCACAACGCCCGCATTGTCGACGGCGTGCAGGTCTACGACGGCGAACTCTTCGTCGTCGACGACCCCGAGAACCACCAGGTCACCTACGACCTGCGTTGCCGCAGGCACTGGCTGTCAGGCGACTCCGGGCTGGCCCATGGCCCCTCGGCCGTGCTGGGTTCAGTGGCTGACCTGACCGGCTGAACCTCTCTGCCTGACCGGAAGGCCGGGCCGGGCCGCGGGTACTCTACGCCCATGACCGACTTCAAGCCGCCCCTCGACGACATCCGCCTCGTTCTGGACGAGATCGCCGACATAGGGCGAGTCTGTGCCCTCCCTGACTTTGACCATGTCGACGTTGACACCATCGACGGCGTGCTCGACGAGTTGGGCCGCTTTGTGGCCGAGGTGATCGCCCCCACCAACCGCATCGGTGACGAGCAGGGATGCTCGGTGGCAGACGGTGTGGTCACGGTGCCAGACGAGTTCCACACGGCCTGGGACCAGTACGTGGCATCGGGGTGGGGGGCTATCTCCCAGGACCCCGAGTACGGCGGCGGCGGCTTCCCGGATTCGATCCAGACAGTTCTCACTGAGTTGCTCGCAACCGCCAACCGGGCCTGGTCGATGGGGCCGATGCTCACCCTCGGTGCCCTGGACGCACTCCACGCATTCGGCGACGAGGGGCAAAAGGAGACCTACATCCCCAAGATGGTCACGGCCGAGTGGTCCGGAACCATGAACCTCACAGAACCCCAGGCCGGCTCAGACGTGGGGGCCCTCACCACGAAGGCTGTGCTGCAAGATGACGGCACCTACCGCATCTTCGGAACCAAGATCTTCATCACCTTCGGCGAGCACGAGTTGGCCGAGAACATCATCCAGATGGTCCTGGCCCGCACTCCCGACAGCCCTCCCGGAACCCGTGGCATCTCGCTGTTCGTCGTCCCCAAGTACCTGGTGGCCGACGACGGCTCACCGGGTGAGCGCAACGACTACACGTGTGTCTCCATCGAGCACAAACTGGGCCTGCACGCCAGCCCCACCTGTGTCATGTCGTACGGGGAATCCGGTGATGGCGCCGTCGGTTACCTCATAGGTGAAGAGCACCAGGGGATGCGCTACATGTTCAAGATGATGAACAACGCCCGTCTCGGCGTCGGGGTCGAGGGCCTTGCCGTTACCGAGAGGGCCCTTCAGCTGGCGGCCGACTTCGCCCTTGAGCGTCGCCAGGGAACAGCAGTCGGAGCCCCGCGTGGCGAGCAGTCGGCCATCGTCGAGCATGCCGACGTGCGGCGCATGCTGCTCACCATGAGGGCCTACACGGACGCCATGCGGTGCCTTCTCTACCTCAACTCGTCAGAGCTCGACGTGGCAGAACACCATCTCGACCCTGAGGTACGACAGGCGGCGGCAGAGCGGGCCGAGCTGCTGACCCCCATCTCCAAGGCGTGGTGCACCGATGTCGGTGTCGAGATGGCATCGCTCGGCGTTCAGGTGCACGGCGGTTACGGCTACATAGAGGAGACCGGTGCAGCCCAACACCTCAGGGATGCGCGGATCTCACCGATCTACGAGGGAACAAACGGCATTCAGGCGATCGACCTGGTTGGCCGAAAGCTGTCCCTCCGTGCCGGTGGCGTAATGGGAGACCTGCTCGATGAGATCGCAGCACTCGACGGAGTGCTGGAGACAGCTGGCGACGACTTCACCTCGATCCGATCGAACCTGGCAGACGGGCTGGCAGCGTTCCGTGAGGCAACGGCCTGGATCATCGCCAACGGGGTCGACGATCCCAACGAGGCCCTGGCTGCCGCCACCCCGTACCTGAAGATGTTCGGTCAGGTGGTCGGCGGTTGGCTCCTCGCACGTCTGGCCCTGGGGGCAAGGCGTCGGCTCGACGAAGGTGTCGGCGACAGGGCACACCTCGAGGGCAAGATCGTGTCGGCCAGGTTCTATGCGGAGCAGCTGTTGCCGATAGCGCGGGCCCAACTGGGTGCCATCACGGCCGGCGCCGGTGACCTCTTCGCAATCCCAGCCGACGGCTTTTCGGCCTGACAGCTGCGGGGCAGGCGATGATGTTCACCTCACTGGCAGTGGCTGCGCCTCTGGCGACGCTGCTCGGCTACATACCCAGCCCGTCCTCCGGGTCTGTGCACGTGGGGCCGGTCCAGCTGCGTGCCTACGGGCTGATGATCGGGCTCGGCGTCTTGGCAGCGGTCTGGGTGGGTCAGAGGCGTTGGGTGGCGAGGGGCGGCGACCCCGACGACATCTCCTCGATTGCCATGTGGGCGGTTCCGGCGGGGCTGATCGGTTCCCGCGTCTACCACGTGGCCACCGACTGGAAGCGCTTCACGGGTCGCTGGGGCGACGTGTTCGCCATCTGGCAGGGAGGACTCGGCATACCCGGTGGTCTTGCGGCAGGTGTCCTGGTCGGCGTGCTGGTGGCCCGCCGGCGCGACATGAGCGTGCCGGCCATGCTTGATTCACTCGTTCCGACGTTGCCGATAGCCCAGGCGATCGGCAGATGGGGCAACTGGTTCAACCAGGAGGTCTTCGGCGGGCCGACAGACCTGCCATGGGGGCTGCGAATCGATGAGGCCAACCGACCGACTGAATACCTGACATCCACGGCCTTTCATCCGACGTTCCTCTACGAGGGAATCTGGAACCTGGCCCTGGCATGGTTCCTGATTCGGGTCGACCGACGCGGCGTACTGCGCCCTGGATACCTGATCGGCCTGTGGGTGTTCGGATACGGCGTGGGTCGACTCTGGATGGAGACGATAAGGGTGGATGCAGCATTCCTGGTTTGGGGACTTCGTGTGAATATCTGGATGAGCCTCGTTGCGATCGCAGTCGGTGGCGCTGTCGCAGTGTCCGGCCGGGTGGCTGCAGTGGCTGCCGATCCCACTTCAGACCTTCACTAACCTGCACACCATGGCAGACATGGGCCAGGTGGCCGGCAGCATCGGAAAGCGGGTGGACCGCACCTTCGCATTCATCGACCTGTCGGGTTTCACCGCGTTCATGGATGCCGAGGGTGACGGTCCGTCGGTGGATGTGATCATCGGCTTCCGGGCCGTTGTCCGCCGTGTTGCAGGTGACCATGGAGTAAGGGTGGCGAAGTACCTCGGTGACGGCGCGATGCTCGTCGGGGTTGAGCCGGAGTCTCTTGTGGAGACCGTTGTCGAGATCGAGGCGTGTATAGATGCGGCCGGGTCCGTGCTTCCGCTCCGGGCCGGCATCGCCCGTGGGTGGGTTCTGCTAATCGAGGGTGAGGACCACATCGGCGATGCAGTGAACCTTGCCTCCCGACTGTGCGACATGGCGCAGCCGAACGAGGTGCTGGCACCGGCATCGATGGTGTCTGGCCTGTTGGTGAACACCGGTCATGAGGCCCTCGGTCCTCGCCGGATCAACGGCTTTGCCGAGCCGATCGACCTGGTCAGGCTTGTGTCACCTGACGCGACACGCTGGCGCCGGTGACTCCGGACGGAACACCGTTCGAGTCCGCGGTGGCCGAGGTGCTCGGACGTCTGCTACCAGGTGAGGTTGTCACCTACGGTGAGGTTGCCGCCGAGGCAGGGCATCCCGGTGCCCACAGGGCTGTCGGGCGCCTTCTGCGTGACAGCGACGGTTGGCCGTGGTGGAGGGTTGTCACCTCGACCGGTCGTCTCGTTCCCGGGCTCGAGATCGAACAGGCCCAGAGGCTTGGTGCTGAGGGTGTCAGGGTGGCCAACGGGAGGGTTGTGGCAGGCTGAGGGCCGGGTTTCTGACGACACGCTGTCCGCGGGGGTAGGCTTGGGTCTGCCCGTTCGGGCCAAGTCGATCGCTTGTGTGTCGACCCCGGACCGGAATCGTCACCCGTGAAAGGTGGTGGCGATACCCGCAAGAGACCGCGGGTGACGAACCCGGCGGCCCGGCCGCCGAGAAACGAATGACAGATGACGACGACTCAGTTCGCCGATCTGGGCGTAGACCAGGATCTGGTTGATGCCCTGACAGAGCGGGGCATCTCGGCCCCGTTCGAGATCCAGTCCCTGACCATCCCAGATGGCCTTGCAGGCCTGGACGTGTGTGGCCGTGCCAAGACGGGGTCGGGCAAGACCCTCGCCTTCGGCCTGCCGTTGGTGCAGTTGCTCTCCAGTGCCAAGCCCGGTCGTCCAACCGGCCTGGCCCTCGTGCCCACCCGGGAGCTGGCAGTTCAGGTCTGCCGCGAGCTCGAGCCGCTGGCCGGGGTAAGGGACATCTCGGTCCTGGCGGTCTACGGGGGGGCACCGATCGAAAAGCAGATTGCGGCCCTCAAGAAGGGTGTTGAGCTTGTTGTGGCCACTCCGGGACGCATGATCGACCTGATCGAGCGGGGCGAGCTCTCGATCGTCGACGTCGAGCGGGTCGTGATCGATGAGGCCGACCGGATGGCCGACATGGGCTTCATGCCCCAGGTCGAGTGGATTCTGCGCCGTGCCGAGGCCGACCACCAGACCCTGTTGTTCTCGGCGACGCTCGACGGAATGGTCAGTGGCCTCATCAGCCGTTACCAAAGGGACCCGGTCATGCACGAGATAGCCGCTGGCGAGGCCACGGTTGAGGAAATGGAGCACCGCTTCCTGGCTGTCCATGAGATGGATCGTGTGAAGGTGGCGGCTGCGATAATCAACGCCTCCAACAAGACAATCGTGTTCTCCCGGACGAAGTGGGGGGCTGACAAGCTGACACGCAAGCTGGTCGACGAGGGGGTGAAGGCCGCTGCCATCCATGGCGACCTGCGTCAGAGTCAGCGCGAGAAGGCGCTCGGCGACTTCGACAGGGGGAAGGTGAAGGCGCTGGTGGCAACCGACGTGGCGGCCCGTGGAATCCACGTCGACGACGTGGACGTCGTCATCCACTACGACCCCCCATCCGATGCAAAGACCTACCTGCATCGGTCAGGACGTACCGCACGCGCAGGCGAGTCGGGCGTGGTGGTCAGCCTGGTTGTCTGGAACGAGGAACTCGAGGTCCGAAAGCTGCTGCGCCGTCTCGGCATGAAGTTCCCGATTGTCGAGGTCTTCTCCAACGATGACCGCCTCGCCGACCTGTACGCTTGGGACCCGACCGAAGAAGCCGCCTGACCGTAACGGTGAGCGGCTCGAACACATCGGGGGCTCGGGCCGCCCTCAGCGTCGGGGTTCCTGCCGAGGTTGTGCTGGCCTCTGTGGCTGCCGGATCAGGTGGACCAGCCTTCATTGTTGGCGGGGTCGTCGTCGAACCGGTGGAACTGGACCAGCCGGTCGATCTGGCTGGCGACGACGGGTTGGGCCGCATCTACGAGGGCCTGCTCGGATCTCACGACCGGCGAAGCCTCGGTGCGTTCTACACGCCCTGCGAGGTGGCTGCAGGGCTGGTCGCCCAGGTGGTTGCGGGCGGAACCGTTGTGGATCCTGCCTGTGGGGGTGGGGCGTTCCTGCTGGCTGCTGCCCGCCGGCTCTTCGACCTGGGGGTCGGTTCCCGGGAGGAGATCGTGGCCGAGAGGCTGTTTGGGGCCGACATCGACCCGGTTGCGGTGGCCGTGTGCCGTTGGAGCCTCGCCGCGTGGGCCGGGGTCACGTGCGATGAGGTGGCCGGAGTGGTGGTCGGCGACCCACTGACCGATGGTACGGCAGTGTGGGATTCCAGCCCGGTCGGTGGTTTTGGCGCGGTCGTCGGAAACCCACCGTTCCTGGGGCAACTGAGGGAGGGAACCGCCCGGGGTGCAGTGGAGCGTGAGGTTCTCAAGGAGCGGTTCCCCGGCCTGGTCGGCGCCTACACCGACACGGCGTGGCTGTTCATGGCGCTCGGGCTTGACCTGTTGGCGGAAGGGGCCAGGATGGTGCTGATCCAGCCACAGTCGGTTCTGGCAGCCAGGGATGCAGCACCGGTCCGCTCCCACCTGCTCGATCGGGGATTCCTTGATGCTCTCTGGTTCGACCGGTCCGGTGTGTTCTCCGGTAGGGCCGAGGTGTGTGCACCGATTGTTGAACGTGGTTCTGGCAACCGGCCGGTTCGCCTCCTCGTAGACCGCGATGTTGTCCCGGCCGGCAAGGTCGAGGCCCCTGGGGCAGGCGTCCGGTGGGGTGGCCTGGTTGCCGACCTGGTGGGGATTCCACACGTTGACCTCGCCGGGCCAGATGGAGGTGGCGGACGGGTCTGTGATGTCGCCGTTACGACAGCCGGGTTCAGGCAGCACTACTACGGTCTCGTTCCGGCCGTCAGGGAACGCCGTGGCGCATCCGACTCGACAGCCCGTCTCGTCACCACCGGCATCGTCGACCCGCTTCGCTGCCACTGGTCACAGCGGGAGGTCCGGTTCGCCCGAAGGGCATGGACCGCTCCGGTCGTCGACGCTGACCTGGTTTCGGCAGCGGACCCGGTGGTGGGTGCCTGGGTAGAGGCCCGGCTGCGACCCAAGCTGCTGGTGGCCACCCAGACGAGGGTGATAGAGGTGGTGGTCGACACGGCCGGAGACATGGTTCCCGTGACACCGCTCGTGATCGTCGAACCTGACGACGGTGACCTGTGGAGGCTCGCGGCAGCGTTGTCGGCACCACCTGTCTCGGCGCTGGCTGCCAGCCAGACCCTGGGGGCGGCGAGGGCCTCTGACCGGATCAAGTTGTCGGCCGGGCAGGTGGGCGAGATGCCGCTTCCCGTCGATGGCGGAGCCTGGTCCGAGGGTGCGTCCCTGGCCCGTCATCTCTGGGAATTGAGTGGACCAGCCGGTCCAGAGGAATGGCTGGCCTTCGGGTCGGCGATGTGTGCAGCCTACGGGGTGGCGAAAACCCCGGTTCTGGACTGGTGGTGGGGTCGCCATCCGGAAAGAGTTTGACCTGAGAGCACCTGAGGCCCCCTAGACTCCCTCGAAAGACATCATGAGTGGCCCGGCCTGCCGGGTCCGGCAACCTGGGACGGACACCCAAGGTGCTCACCTGCTCCCAGGGGCGGGGATGTGGTCCCGTGAGGGACAACTAAGTGTCCGGTGACGGCGCCCGCGTCGTACCGCCGGCGCAGAGCCCGCAGTGTTGTTCCCCGGAGGACACAATGACGCGCGACGAGGTGAGTGGGAGAGGGCCTGGCTCAGGCGACCTGCCGAGGCATCCGCGCGCCTACGCCGACGACCTGCCCGCTTCGGGAGCGTGGCAGCTTGGTGACCCGGTCGGCGGTCGATGTTTCGTGGATGTGTCCCACGGCAGACCCTTCGTGCTCGAGGGCGGAGGCGCGCTCGAAGAGGTCACCATGGCCTATGAGACCTGGGGCGAGTTGGCCCCCGCCGCTGACAACGCCGTTCTGGTGTGTCATGCCCTCACCGGCGACTCACACGCCTTTGGCCGAAGTGGGCACGGGCATGCGACACCCGGTTGGTGGAACGGGGTCATCGGTCCGGGTTGCGCACTCGACCCCGACAGGCACTTCATCGTGTGCGTCAACGTGCTGGGTGGATGTCAGGGGTCGACGGGTCCGGCGTCGACGAATCCGTCCACCGGTAGGCCCTACGGTTCCAGCTTCCCGACGGTCACGGCGAGGGACATGGTGCGCTGTCAGGCCGGGGTGGCGGACCACCTGGGGATCGACCGCTGGTTGAGCGTGGTTGGCGGCTCGATGGGTGGAATGCAGGTACTTGAGTGGGGCGTGATGTTCCCCCGACGTGTGCGATCGCTGGCTCCCCTGGCTACCACGCTGGCTGCCAGTGCCCAGCAGATCGCATGGAGTGCGGTTGGCAGGACCGCCCTCGCCCTTGATCCGCGGTTTCGTGGTGGCGACTACTACGACGCTGAACCTGGCGATGGGCCGGCTGCGGGCCTTGCCGTGGCGCGCTCACTGGCGCAGGTCACCTATCGGAGCGACGAGGTGTTCACCGATCGGTTCTCGCGTGAGCTGGTGGATCCGCGGTCCCTGTATGACCTGTGGGACCGCTTCCAGGTTGAGTCCTATCTCGACTACCACGGAGCCAAGCTGGCCCGTCGGTTCGATGCCAACAGCTACATGGTGTTGAACAGGTCAATGGACCTGCACGACATCGGAAGGGATCGGGGAAGCCTCGAGTCGGCTGTGAGCCGTTTCGTGTCTGTTCCGGTGATGACGGTGAGCATCGATTCGGACATGTTGTACCCGGTTCACCAGCAGGTGAGCCTGCGGGACGTGGTTGTGGCCGCCGGTGGGCGCTGCGATCATCATGTGATCGCCAGCCCAGACGGGCACGACGGATTCCTACTGGCAACCCACGAGGTGGGTGTGCATCTGGCCGACTTTCTCCGGGAGGTGGAGTGACATGGCTGAACAGGATACTTCAGACACGGATCGGGCTCCTGAGACGATGGCGATCATGGCCGGCCGTGAGTCCAATCAGGGGGCTCTCGCTCCGATCCTGTGGACTACGACGGCGTTTGCCTACGACTCTGTCGCCCAGGGGCAGAGCCTTGCCACCGGGGTGGCTCCAGAGCGCTTCTACTCGCGCTACGGGAACCCCACCATCAACGCCTTTGAGGCGGCCATCTCCGAGCTTGAGGGTGCCGAGGCCTCCCGTGCGTTTGCGTCGGGTATGGGTGCGATGAGCGCTGTGGTGCTGGGGCTGTGTTCGGCGGGTGACCACATTGTCGCCCAGCGCCAGATATACGCCGGTACCCAGCTGCTGCTCCAGACCGTGTGCCCACGGTTCGGCATCGACGTGACGTTCGTGGACGGAACGCAGCCGGGTGCCTTCGCCGAGGCCATTCGCCCCGGCAAGACGATGCTCGTAGTTGCCGAGACCCCGGCCAACCCGTATCTGGACATCGTCGACCTGGATGAGCTGGGAGCCCTTGTCGGGCCGATGACCGTCGTGGACTCCACGTTCGCCACACCGCTCGGGCAGCAGCCGATCTCACACGGGGTTGACCTGGTCGTCCACTCGGCCACCAAGGCCATCGCCGGCCACAACGACGCCAACATCGGTGTCGTATCGGGTTCCGAGGAACTGATTTCATGGCTCTGGACTTTTGCGGTGCTCCACGGTGCCAACGCCTCGCCATCCGACGCACTCAATGCCCACCGCGGCCTACGGACCCTCGGCGTCCGCCTGGCCAGGCAGACTGCAACGGCCAGGCGTCTCGCCGAGTTTCTTGAAGGTCACGGATCTGTCAGCCGGGTCGCCTACCCCGGCCTGGAGTCGCACCCCCAGCACGACCTGGCAAAGCGGCAGATGAGCTCCATGGGCGGCCTCTTGACCTTTGACCTGACCGGTGGCCGAGAGGCGGGTGAGGGGCTGGTGGAATCCACCTCGGTGGCGATTCTGGCCTCCACGCTGGGTGGCCCCGAGACCCTGGTCACCCACCCGGCCAGCACGACCCATGTGGGTCTGACCGAGGAGGAGCGGGCCGCAACCGGGATCGGGCCTGGAACCATCAGGGTCTCATGTGGTCTCGAGGACACCGACGACGTGGTGGCCGACTTTGAGGGCGCCCTTGCGGCGGCCGGCTGAACCGGGGTCAGGCGGCAGGGGTGGTCGTTGTTCCACTACGATTGCAGGTCGGAACTGGTCGTTGAAGATGGGGAACCTGGTGCACACACCGGTACGGAGGATCGTGGTGACGCTGCTTGCTGTCGGCTCGGCCACCGGCGTGACGTTGCTGTTGATGGATCCGGTGCTGGCACAGGTGACCACGATCGAGACCATCCCTCCCGCTGTTGACGAGAATGGCCTGACCGCCGGTGAACGCATCGACCAGATCGTGTTTTCGATACGGCTAATCGCCGTTGCCCTGCTGGCGGTCACCGCCGCCTTCTGGTGGCACACCCGCCCCGCCCGAAGGGCCGGCGCAACAGCTGTTGCAGCCGCTTCTTCTGCGCCGTCCGGCGAGGAACCATCGGTGGAAGAGGTCATGCCCGGCGACCCGGAACTCGAGGAACTGCTCTCGCTCCACCTCGGTGTCGATGTCACGGCCGACACCGGCGAGGCTGTCGAAACAGGGTGAGTCGGTGAGCGACCTCGAGCTTGACCTCGATGCAATGCTGGCGCGGTTCCAGGAAAGGGCCGAAGCGGTCCGATCGCGAAACATGCCACCAATCGGTGGCGAGGAGCGACAGAGGTTCCTCGATCAGGCCCAGGCCGACTTCATGGACTTCGCCATCATCGGTGACGCGGCTGCCAGCATCGAGGACGGCATCCTGACGCTGCGCATCGACCTGAGCAGCAGCGACGAGGCCTGAAACCAGCCTCATGCGACCTTCAACGGGTCGCATGGAGCGGTGGGCCCGCTACAGTTACGCCCCGACGCGGACGTAGCTCAGCTGGTAGAGCATCACCTTGCCAAGGTG
>CEQE01147875.1_pt1 | contig 13739 bp, 11 predicted proteins | sample 356201 | NCBI WGS metagenome assembly CEQE01 (sample SAMEA2619970, study PRJEB7988) | marine metagenome | biome: marine biome (ENVO:00000447); feature: mesopelagic zone (ENVO:00000213) & marine oxygen minimum zone (ENVO:01000065); material: "saline water (ENVO:00002010), including plankton...
GCGCGCGCCATTTGCCCGATTTCGTCAGCACGGTCGAGGTCGGCGACTTTGATCTCCAAATCACCGCCTGCCAATTCGGTCATGGTTGATGTCATGCGGCCAAGTGGACGGGTATACAGCCTAAAAGACCCGATGATGACGCCCGAAATGACTATTACGAGAATAAGCGCTGTAAATGTTCCGCCAATAATTAAACTCTTGATCGAATTTTCAAGTCTCTGCCGAGAATATATCAGAGTAAGAACGCCAAGATTTTCAGGCTGACCTTGATTGTCGAATACAATGGGACTTTCAAATTTTAAAAATGCTGAAATTTTTTGTGGTTTGACGCCATTTGATAACAGCAACTTTCCATCAGGAGAATGGATTTCGGCGTATTTAAAATCCTGGTCCAGTGATAAATCTTTTAGAAATACGCTGGCCCCTTCGATATCCAGTTGCCACAAGACGCTCGACAATACCTTTGATTGGAGCTGAGCAACAAATCCTACACGACTTTCGATCAGACTTTTTTCTTCATTCTCTAAATGCACAATGGCAATAAATATCGAAGCCACAATAACAACGAGAACCAGAAATATAGCCAGTAGTAAGGATTTTACTCGGAGAGAAGTATTATTCATGTCCTCCGACACCCTGAATTATGGTCAAAACTCTAACCTCAAATTTCCATTTCTAAATCAATCCATTGACAATAATTTACCGGCATCCAAGGAACCCTGGCAAATCCTGGCAAAATTTCGCCTAATATTCGGGGAAATAATCTGCGATTTAAACTATAGCGATAAAAAATTAGCTGGTGTGTATATTTGTATTTCGATAATTTTCTTAGGTGTAACAGTTTGTAAAAAAATTTGGTGGCTAGAATTACCTATTTTATCCAGGTAAACACTGCCTTTTGACGAGTCAAACCCAGTAGCGCATTCAAAGCTGATTTGTTATTCTCTGCTGAAACTGGACCTTCAAGGATTATAAAAATGCGCCGCCTGCAAATCATGCTTTTTTGTCATCTTATTTTTTTGATAATTGTGAGTGCAGCAAAGGCGCAAAATGACGCTGACCTAAGAAAAATAAAACTGCCTCCGGGATTTAACATCAGCATTTTTGCCAGAGTGCCGAATGCCCGCTCGATGGTGATCGTACCGGAACATAACGCGGTGTTTGTCGGCAATCGTCGCGGGGGCAGCGTCTATGTCGCCGTTGACAAAAATCGCGATGGCCGGGCCGAAGACGTCGCTCAAATTACTTCGGGTCTGGTGATGCCTAATGGAATAGCATGGAAAAATGGTTATCTGTATGTCGCCGAACAACACCGTATTTTTCGCGTTCAAGTTCCGGATTTAAAGTCCTTTGGCCGCCATCAGGCAGAAGTGATTTTTGACGACCTGCCCAATAAGAGCTGGCATGGCTGGCGCTACATCGCCTTTGACGAAGCTCAACGGCTCCATGTGACTGTCGGCTCACCTTGTAACATCTGCACGACTCGCGGCAATGAAGGCACCATCATTCGGTTGGACAAAAGCAATCGGGCGGAAATTATTGCTCGAGGTATCCGCAATTCGGTCGGCGTGGATTTTCATCCCCGCAACGGACAACTTTACTTTACCGATAACGGTGCGGATTTTATGGGCGACGATTCACCACCGGATGAGCTTAATCACCTGCGTCAAGAAGGCCAGCATTTTGGCTTTCCCTATTTTGGCGGCGGGTCAGATCGCACCAGGGAATTTAGCAGCCGGCAACCGCCTGAAAAAACCACCGCACCTATCGTTAATTTCGGAGCTCATGTCGCCGCGCTCGGTATTCATTTCTATCGTGGCACCCAATTTCCGAAAACTTACCGCAGTGATGCTTTCGTCGCTCAACATGGTTCCTGGAACCGCACTGTGCCGCAAGGCTATCGCATCATGCGAATTCAGATGGATGAAAAGGGCAAGGTATTAGGCAAAGAAGTTTTTGCCGATGGCTGGCTGCAGGGAGGGTCTTCCTGGGGACGGCCGGTTGATATCAAAGAAGCGCCGGATGGCGCGCTATTGGTTTCCGATGACAGTGCCGGTTTAATCTATCGCATCAGCTACCAGAAATAATCAGTCCGGACGCTCACTACCGGCGTAGAGCATACGATCACGCTCAGCCTGCCAGATGTCGGCATAGCCGCAATCTTTATAGTCTTCAAAATATGGCCCACCCGTGGTGTAGTGCAGATTGGAAATCTCATCCAGCGGCGCTTCAGGATCATAGTCGACCAAATGGTTCCAACGCTGCGGGATATCACCAATCAAAGTATCATCGCCAAGCCAATGAAAACGATGAAGCTCCAATCCGCTGGCGGTATTGACGTAGTCCGGCGTAAGCGCACTGCATTTCGCGCAATTGAATAGCATCACACTCGACCAGTTTTTCTTCTCGTACTTGGTTTGCGGCTGATCAAGAAATTTTCGCTCTTCCGGCGGCACATGGTCATGTTTGACGCATTGCACGGCAAAACTTTCGTCCCGCAGCTGCCACAGATTGGCCATGTCATCCAGGACCAGCATATCGCAATCCATAAAAAGGGCCCAACCCTCGAAGTCACACAGATAAGGCGTCAGAAATCGCGAAAACGAAAAATCGGTGGATTGCAGATTATGGCGTTCCCGCCACATCAGATCGCCAAGATGTTTGAGGCTCAAGGGCGTTATCGAGACCGTTTCGGTGGCGCGCGCCTGAATGGAATGACAAAGAACATTATAGGCAACTGCTTCACGCGGGTCGTAGCCAATAAATATTCTGATCATATGTTCTACCTAGACATCGATTGCAATATTGTCGATCAGCCGGGTCTTACCGAGCCAAGCTGCCGCTAATAGCCGTGCCTTCCCGGCAACAATTTCAAGTTGTTCGAGACTTGTCGGATCACAGACTGCAATATAATCCACTTTGGTAAAGCCCACGTTAAGAAGCTCAGCCGTTGCCGCGGCAATACTCGAAGTGACCTGAGCGCCGTTTGCAAGCGCGTACCCGGCACCTATTAACGCCTGATGCAAAGCCGGTGCCGCTTGTCGATCCTCGGCACTCAAATAAGCATTGCGCGATGATAAAGCGAGCCCGTCAGGCTCACGCACAATCGGACAACTGACAATGTCGACTGGTAAATCTAAATCTTTGGTCAGGCGCTTGATCACGCAGAGCTGCTGATAATCTTTCTCACCAAAGTAAGCGCGATCCGGTAAGGATTGGATGAGTAGTTTAGCCACTACAGTGGCGACACCGGTAAAAAAGCCGGGTCTAAAACCACCTTCCAGCAGATCACCGATCCCCGGTACAGCAACCGCCGTCACAGCGCCGTCCGAATACATTTCCTCAACCGCAGGCGCAAATAACAGATCGACGCCTCTGGCAGCTAAGGCGGCGGCATCTGCCACTTCATCCCGGGGATAAACATCTAGATCTTCGCTCGGGCCAAATTGCTTCGGATTGACAAATAAGCTGGTGACGGTGCGAGCATTGGTTTGAACGGACTGCTCGACCAATGAGAAATGACCGTCATGCAGTGCTCCCATGGTCGGCACCAGACCAATGCTCAGGCCTTCTTTGCGCCAACTCGCAAGAAGTTGCCGGAGATCGGCAACCGTGCGAACAATCTCTAACTCGTCAGACATTTATTTTCAGGTATTTTCAGGCATTTATTTCTTGCCGTAGCAATGCTCATCAGCCGGAAAGGTGCGGGCTTTGACTTCCTTGGCATAGTCAGCGGCGGCTTTGTCCATTTCCTCAGCGATTTCGGCAAAGCGTTTGACAAATCTCGGCGTGAAATCGGTGAACATGCCAAACGCATCTTCGGTGACCAGAATTTGGCCGTCGCAAGCTGCCGAAGCGCCGATGCCGATCGTCACAACGTGAATGTCACGCGTGATTTCTGCCGCCAAATGTTCGACAACACCTTCGATCACAATCGAAAAAGCTCCCGCATCGGCAATTGCATGGGCATCTTTTTTGACCTTAGCGGCTTCATCTTGATTACGTCCATGGGCGCGATAGCCACCTGCCACGTTGACCGATTGTGGTTTCAAACCAACATGACCCATCACCGGAATACCACGCTCCACCAGGAAGCGAACGGTCTCAGCCATTTCGGTGCCACCTTCGATTTTTATCGCTGCACAACCGGTTTCAATCATCACCTGCGCGCAATTTCGATAAGCCTGCTCGGGACTTTCCTGGTAGGTGCCAAAGGGCATATCAACAATCACGCAGGCACGTGAGGAGCCCCTAACAACAGCTGCACCGTGATTGATCGCCATGTCGAGCGTCACGCCCAAGGTCGAGTCTAGGCCGTACAGAACCATCCCTAAGGAATCACCGACGAGCAAAAAATCGCAATGCGGATCGAGAATTTTCGCCATCGGCGCCGTGTAAGCTGTGAGCGAGACAATTGGCTCACCGCCTTTGCGGGCAGCAAGGTCTGGAACACTTACTCGGCGGGTTGGACCGGATTTAGGAACAATTTTTAAGGTGCTGTTAGTACTCATGCTCTGCGCTCCTTAGGTATTTATGGCAGGCTCAATTTAAATCAGGCCGCTGGCATATCACATAGTGCGGTGATTCACCAGTACCAGCACTATTTTTAGCTCATGCCCTATAAAAGCCAAATTTTACCGCTAAATCCCGGCTTAATCCTTGAGATTGATCAACAAAGTCGGGCATTATCATCAAAACACCATAAAAAGTGCTCACGACTAAGAATATAAGGGAAATTTCACTCATGCTGGGACTGCGCAATCGCTTGGCTTTACGCCCAATGTTAACTCTCATTGGCGGCGTCCTGATACTGGCAGGCTGTCAGCATGAGGGCGAATTACAGCTCAGCGACCAGGCCAATACGCCAGCTGACAAAAATATAGTCGAGGCCGATCCCAAAAGCGAAGCCAATAAAGAAGCACGGGCAACGCCGGAGGCAGCATCGGATAGATTTACCGGACCCGCAAATCGCTCCTCGGCAGTGGCGCAAAAATACATGGTCGCGGCGGCAAATCCGCTGGCTGCCCAGGCGGGACTTGAGATATTGCGCGCCGGCGGCTCGGCGGTTGATGCGGTGATCGCAACCCAGCTTGCCTTGAACGTGGTCGAACCGCAATCCTCCGGCATTGGCGGCGGTGCTTTCCTGATGCATTACCAGGCCAAATCCCGGGCCATCGAAGCCTTTGATGGCCGGGAAACCGCGCCGGCCGCAGCAAGCGGTGATATGTTCCTCAAAAAAGATGGTTCGCGGCCGAATTTTCATGATGTTGTCCCCGGCGGTCTTTCGGTCGGTGTGCCGGGGGCACTTCGCATGATGGAAAGTGCCCATAAAAAACACGGGCATCTATCCTGGGCCCGGCTGTTCGAGCCCGCGATCAAGCTCGCCGATGAAGGCTTTAAAATTTCAAAAAGACTTCATACATTGGTTAAAATTGACCGGCATCTCAAAAAGTTCAGCCTGTCAAATGCCTTTTTCTATGACAATGCCGGTTTCGCTAAGCCGGTTGGCACATTGTTGGTCAACAAACCACTGGCCGAAACCTTTCGCCAAATTGCCAAAGACGGTGCGGATGCCTTTTATAACGGAGATATAGCGGCTGATATCATTAAGACGGTACGGGGTGCATCGCTTAATCCCGGCCGAATGACCGCCTCAGACCTCGCCGCCTATCAGGCCAAAAAGCGATCTCCGGTGTGTTCGTTCTATCGCATGTGGCTGATCTGCGGCATGCCGCCGCCGACTTCCGGCGGTATTACTACCCTGCAAATCTTGGGACTTTTGCAAAGCACTGATCTGTCACGCCTCATTCCTGGTTCCGCCGAGGCCGTTCACATGATCGCCGAAGCCGGCAGACTCGCCTTTGCTGATCGCAATAAATATCTTGCTGATGATGATTTTGTCGCCGTGCCGAAAGACCGGCTGATCGATCCCGGCTATCTCGCCAAACGGGCCAAGCTTATCTCGAAATCCCAATCGATGGGTAAAGCCAAACCGGGTAAAGTGAAGCTCAAGACTGCTCAACTACTCGGCACCTATGCGGCTCACGAAGGAGAATCAACGTCCCATATCAGTGTTGTGGATGGCGCAGGTAATGCAGCTTCCCAGACCTCGAGCATTGAAAACGCCTTTGGCTCACGGCTAATGGTGCGGGGCTTTTTGCTCAACAATCAACTTACCGATTTTTCCTTTGTGCCGGTTGCAAACGGCAAGGCGATCGCTAACCGGGTGCAGCCCAAAAAACGGCCGCGCTCATCGATGAGCCCAACGCTGGTTGTCGACGGCAGCGGAAAATTTGTCATGGCCGTGGGTTCCCCAGGCGGCTCACGCATCATCGGCTATGTCGCCAAAACTTTGATCGCAGCACTTGATTGGAAAATGGGCGTCCAGGCGGCAATTGACCTGCCGCATTTCGTCAACCGCAATGGCACCACCGATCTCGAAAAAGGCTCCAATCTGGAAGTGCTCAAACCGGCACTCGAAAAACTGGGCCACAAAGTCCGCATCCGCAAGCTGACCAGCGGTCTCCATGCTATTTTCAAAGCCAAAGACGGCAAACTGTATGGTGGTGCTGATCCCCGGCGCGAAGGCGTCGCGATCGGCGATTAGGTCTTCGTTAATACCACAGCGCCGCGCCTTCTTTGATATTCTCCGGTAATTCGATGCCAAAGATCGTGCCCTCTTTGCTGGTTCTTAAAACGTTCAAATCACCGCCATGGGCGCGCATAACATCGCGGGCTATAACCAGGCCAAGCCCCGTGCCATCCGTCTTAGTCGAGCTGGCAAAGGGCGTGAACAGATTTTCTTTCGCTTTATCCGGCAAGCCCGGGCCATCATCCTGTACTTTTATACAGACGGCGTTTTGTGGCTTGGGCGACACGGCAACATTGATATTATGAGCGCCCGCTTGAATGGCATTGCGGGTGAGATTGTTGAGCACGCGAAAAAGCTGTTCGCGGTCCGCCTCAACCAGCAGTTCCCGTTCGACCTCATTTTTCCAGCGGGTACCGTTTTCACCAAGGTCTGATATTTTAACGGCGGCTTCCACTTCATCGACCAAATCGCGCAGTGAAAAACAGCTCGGCGTCAGCAGGGGCGAGTTTTGGCGGGCGAAATTCAAAGTCTGCGAGCAAAGATTAACCGCCTTGTCGATGGCACTAAACAATTTGGGCAGCAGCCGTTTAACTTCGGGGTCTTCACTGCCGGTCAAGCGATCTGAAACCAGCATCGCTGTCGTCAGGGAGTTGCGCAAATCATGATTGATTTTAGCGATCGCGGCACCGAGAGCTGCCAGCCGGCGGCGCTGACGCATCGCCAGGCGAACCTCGCGCTGCATGATGCGCAATTCCCGCTCAGCAATGCCGATTTCATCACCCCGGTTGGAGCGATAGATATCGGCCCGTTCATCTTCAGGATTGGCGCGAAAGTTTTCCATACTTTCCGTAATCCGCCGCATTGGCCTGACCATCAGCCATTGCAAAGAAAGATAAACCAAACCGCCGGCAATGAGCGAAATGACAATTGAAAGACCGAGAATGCGCCAAGAGAAATCGAGCATGGCAGCCCGCATTGGCTGCTCATCAATCATCACTTCAACTATGACAGCAGCGTCTTTTGGTGACGGTCCGATAACCCGCAAAACCCGGTTCTCAGATTGCAGAACGGTTTTGAAAGCATCGACAATCCAGCCGAAAAAAACCGGTTCACGCAGATCAAGCGTGAGGTCAACCGATGGCAATTTGCCGAAATCAGCTTCGCCGGGACCGAGCACAAAAAGGCTGCGAGTCGGTTGGCGCAGAACAATGTTATAGGTTTCGGTGTGTTGCAGCAGGCGTTGGCGCATGCCGGCACTGACATTCCGGGCGCCAATATCTTCAAGCGCCAGGGTGGCCAAATGGGCCGCGGCAATGCGCTCCTCAAGATAAACTTTACGAAATCTGCCAACAGATGGCGCATAGATCATAACCTCGCCAACCATCACGAAGATAAGCGTCAGCAAAAGCAATCGAGCCGACAGGCTACGCAACATCGGTTGCCGCGTTATTTCTCCAGGATGATCCGGTATTTCAGCCATATCGCCAGCCTACACCAGCCGATTTGCCGAGACTACACTTTGTTAGAATTGAGGTTATAAACCCAAATAAATTAGCCAAATCGCGACAAAAACCTCACTAATTTGCGGGTGCGGGTACTGAATAGAGATTCTTTAAAAAACTCTCCTGCCGCCCGTTTATTGGCTTCACCCAAAGTCGGGTAGGGTGAAATCATGCCGGCAATTTTGCCGATTTTGAGCTTTGAACTGATGGCCAATCCCCATATTTGAATAAGTTCTCCGGCCTGGGGGCCAACGATGGTCGCCCCTAATATGTGACCCTTCGGTGTCGCGACAACTTTAATAAAACCAGCTGTATTGCCTTCCGTGACCGCTCGATCATTTTCAGCAAATGGCCAGTTGATGACCCTAAATTCCAGCGCTTGATCGCGGGCAGCTTGTGCGGTCAATCCAACTTGCGCCAATTCAGGCGAGGTATACGTCACCCAGGGATAGGCAGCCTGGTTGACTTTGGACGGCAAGCGAAACAAGGCGTTACGAATGACTATACCAGCATGATAACCAGCGATATGTGTGAACTGATGACCACCCGCCACATCACCAATGGCAAAAACCTTTTTGTTGGAAGTGCGCAGCCGTTCATCGACTACGATGCCCTGCGGTGTGTAATCAATGCCGGCTTTTTCCAATTGGAGATTGTCCAAATGTGGCCGCCGGCCGGCCGCAACAAGAAGATGACTACCCGAAATTTTTTCTGAACCGGCGTCACTTTCAACCGTGAGCTCGACGCCGGCATCCGCCTTTGCTGTCGCCACGACTTTGACACCTTCCCTGAGCGTAATGCCTTCCTGTACGAGTTGAGCGCGCACAATCTCCACTGCGTCCGCATCGTCACTGGGCAACATGCTGGCCATTTCAAGCACAGTTACCGCACTGCCCAATTGCCGATGGGCCTGTGCCAGCTCAATCCCGATCGGGCCACCACCGAGGATGATCAAATGTTCTGGTATGTCGGATTGGTTAAAAATATTTTCATTGGTGTAATGAGGCGTTGCCTCAAGGCCGGGTATCGGTGGCACAACCGGACCCGATCCAGTCGCGACAACAAATCGCCGGGCTTGAATGCGCTGATCACCGACCGTGACTTCGCCGGGGCCGGAGAATTTACCTTCGCCTAAGAGGACATTAACGCCGTAGTCTTCAAATCGCTCCACCGAATCATGCGGGGCGATTTCGTCGATAGCGCTCTGGACATGATCAAAAACATTTTTGCCGTTGATGTTTATATTGTCGGCCTGGATGCCGAATCGGCTTGACGTTCTGGCAGTTTGAGCGGCATGAGCTGCCGCCAGCAGCGCTTTTGACGGCACACAGCCAGTGTTCAGACAATCACCACCCATTTTGTCCCGCTCGATCAATATTGTATCAATGCCCAGTTGGGCAGCGACCGCGGCAACGACCAAACCACCTGAGCCGGCACCGATGATGCAGATATCTGTTTTGACGGGATTGGTGGTCATAGTTGTTTTTAGCCTATTGCGATTTTTTTAATTTCCGATAAGCCACCGGGATGAGAGCCAGCAAGGCCAGCCCCAGCAGCGGGACCAGAATTTCAGGTGACCAGATCATTGATATATCAGGTACGCCCCCCTTATCAATGATATGACCCAACCCATTACCTAAGCTCGAATAGACAAAGGTGCCCGGCATGATACCAAAAAAGGTGGTGATAACGAAGGTCCGAACCGAAACACCTAAAAAGGCCGGTACAATGTTAACCAGCCAAAATGGAAATAACGGAACAAAGCGTAATACCAACAGGTAGCTGAAGGCGTTCTCCTGGAATCCGGTTTCCATTTTTAGGATCGTCGTCCCGCATTTTGCATGAAAAAAATCAGCAAAGGCATAGCGGGCCGCCAGAAAAATTATCACCGCACCCAATGTCGCGCCGAACAAGACCAGCAGACCGCCCTTAATCGCGCCAAACATAAACCCGCCGGCGATGGTCAGCCAGATGGCACCCGGTAAGCTGATCGCCGTTGCCACCCCGTAAGCCAAAACATAAGCAAAAGTGGAAATCGTGTAGTTGTCCTGCTTCCACTGCATAATGGCAGAACGGTTTTCTTGCAGAGACTCAAAACTCAAATAATAGTGAAAATCCATGGCAAACGCGCCGATTAACCCGCCAACCAGCAAAACCAGCGGCAGAATACGCCACGGAGACAAGGCGCTTTTTTGGGCGTTCGCGGCAGATTGAGTATCGTCGGCAATCTTGTTACCGGTAGTCTCAGTGGTGGAGCTTTCAGTCATGTAGTCCTGGAAATCCGTTCAATTTATTAAATACGAAAGAAAACCCAATTACTTTATAATACAAGTAGGGATTTTCGGAGCATTAGTTACTGAATGAAGTCTCTTTCCTCCAGTCACCATTGCGTGAAGCCTATTTGAATGCTTCTATTCTTTGTGCGATGTATCGTTGACTTATGGGGTCCGAGAACGTATACACCGGGCCTTGCTTTTAACGGTTCAGATGATCCTAAGGTTTTGACGATTTTCGGAGAACCGCAAAGAAATTTTTTTCGGAGAAGTTTAGTGAAACGCACTTTTCAACCGAGCAACCTTGTGCGCAAACGTCGTCATGGCTTCCGCTCCCGTATGGCTACCGTCACCGGGCGTCGGATTATTGCCAAACGCCGTGCCAAAGGTCGCAAAAGCCTTTCCGCCTAACGCCGCGAGATTGAGGCGGTCCAGTGGTGGCCTATCCAATAGAACGATTGAAAGAACGCCCGGAATTTTTGCGGGTTGCTTCGACGCGTCAGCGCCATGCTGCGCCCGGTCTTGTTTTGCAAATGCGCGAGCATAGCGAAAATGAGCGCCTTGCTGTTGAGTATGGACCAATTCGGCTGGGTTTCACTGTCAGTAAGAAAGTTGGCAATGCGGTCGTCCGAAATCGCGTCAAACGGCGCCTGCGGGCGGCGGCGGCGGCTGTACTGCCCAACCACGCCCGGCCCTATCGGGATTTTGTTATCATTGGCCGGCAAAATGCGATTAAACGATCTTTTCCTGATCTTAAGGCTGACCTTGAAAAGGCGCTTAAAAAGCTTGATGCCTATGAGGAAACGCCATGACCGTCATAGCTCATTTTTTCCGTGGATTTTTTTTAACCTTCATTCGCGCCTATCAATGGTTGGTCTCGCCGGTTCTGCCAGGTTCGTGCCGCCATCTGCCGACCTGCTCTCAATATGCTGTCGAAGCAATTGATATTCATGGGCCTTTTCACGGATTTTGGCTGGCCTTGAAACGGGTTTTGCGCTGTAACCCATGGGGCAGCAGCGGCTATGATCCGGTGCCCCCGAAATCGCCAGCTGATAAGGGATCAAAAATAACCGAAAAGTCGGTTGCAGAAGAGCCAATGCACGGATATACCGAGCGCGCAAATTCTTCAAACGAAACAAATTCACAAAAGTTTTCCGCCACACATTCGTCGGGACCGCCGTAGAGAGATAAAGTCAGGAAACTAAAAAACCATGGAACAAAAAAACCTGTTTCTCGCCATCGCGCTGTCGGCCCTCATTATGGTCGGCTTTCAGTGGTGGAGCGCGAGCCAGCAGCCTCCCGAAGAGACGCTAACCGCCGAACAGCAAAAAGCTGCCCAAACCAAGCCCGGCACCCCATCGACGCCGAGCATGCCGGCAACATCTCCGGCGACCCCTGGTTCTGCACCCGCCGCGCCCGGTATGGCCGTTCCGGTACCGGGTGGTGTCGATAGCGCTGCTGCCCAGGCTGAGGCCGTTAAAAAAGCCCTCGCCGCCTCGCCTCGTTTGAAAATTGCCTCACCCCGCGTCCGCGGGTCGATCTCATTGGTCGGTGCGCGGTTTGATGATCTTATCCTGAACGACTACAACGAAACCATCGAAGAGGGCAGCAAAAATATATCTTTGCTGTTACCGTTCGGTAGCGCTAACCCGTATTACGCCGATTTCGGCTGGGTTTCGGCCGATACCAAAACCCCCGATGCGGCAACCGTCTGGACCGCCAACAATCCGACACTGGCACCCAAATCGCCGGTATCGCTGAGCTGGCAAAATGCCGATGGGGTAAAATTTATCCAAGATATTTCACTTGATGACAATTATATGTTCACGGTTAATCAGCGGGTCGAAAATAGGGGCAGTAAGCCGGTCACCGTTTTCCCCTTTGGCCGCATCTCGCGGACCGGCACGCCAGAAATTACCGATTTTTATATTCTTCATGAAGGCCTCTTGGGCGTCTTTGACGGTGTGCTGAAAGAAATTGATTATGATGAAATTCAGGAAAGCAAGCTGGTCCAAAATAAATCCAAAGGCGGCTGGATCGGCATCACCGACAAATACTGGCTGACGGCCTTAATCCCAGATCAAAAAACCGCAGCGGACAATCGCTTCTCCGACCAGCTGCAAAAGAACCTCGACAATTACCAGGTTGATTTCAGAGGCGCTGCCCAGGCAATTGTACCGGGTGCGACCGGCGAAACCGGCAGCCGTTTTTTTGCCGGTGCCAAAGAAGCTCAGTTAATTATCGACTACCGGGATCAGCTCAACATTACCCGGTTTGATCTGGCCATTGACTGGGGCTGGTTCGAGTTCCTCACCAAACCGATATTTTTTGCCCTGGTTTATTTCACCGGCTTTCTCGGCAATATGGGGCTTTCGATCCTGCTGTTGACGGTTCTCATCAAGCTGGCGTTTTTCCCGCTCGCCAATAAATCCTACCGCGCCATGAGTAAAATGAAGCTGTTGCAGCCGGAAATGCTCAAACTGCGTGAGCGCTTTAAGGACGATAAAGCACGGTTAAACCAAGAAATGATGGCGATGTACAAACGTGAAAAGGCCAACCCGGCTTCTGGTTGTTTGCCGATTTTGCCGCAGATTCCGGTGTTCTTTGCGCTCTATAAAGTGGTGTTTGTCACCATTGAAATGCGTCACGCGCCGTTCTTTGGCTGGATCAAAGATTTATCCGCCGCCGACCCGCTGACACCGTTTAATCTCTTTGGGTTGATCAACTGGTCACCGCCGGAAATTTTGGCGATTGGTGTCTGGCCGATCATCATGGGTGTGACGATGTTTATTCAACAAAAACTGAACCCGCCGCCGCCCGACCCAATGCAGGCTAAAATATTCATGTTCCTGCCGATCATGTTCACCTTTATGCTGGCCCGCTTCCCGGCCGGTCTGGTGATCTATTGGGCCTGGAACAATGCGCTTTCGGTGCTGCAGCAATATGTCATCATGCGCAAAGCTGGCGTGCAAATCGGTGGTGGTCCGGCTAAAAACCCGGCAAAGAAAACGAGCTAAGAATAGCTAACCATTTGCCAGAAACGGCGTTAGGATATGCCCGATGGAGACGGAGACGGAAGCAGCTGATCTTGAGGCTGGCCGGGTATTGTTTGCGCAAACCTGCGATTTCCTGATCAGTGCCGCGAGCTTTAACCAATTACCAGAAACCGAGCTGCCGGAGATCGCCTTTGCCGGCCGGTCCAATGTCGGCAAATCAAGTCTGCTGAACGCCTTGACGGGCCGGAAAAACCTCGCCCGCACGTCCAACACGCCGGGGCGCACGCAACAGGTAAATTTTTTCGATCTTGGTGGCCGGATGATGCTGACCGATCTGCCCGGCTATGGCTACGCCAGAGCCGCTAAATCGGTTGTC
>CEQE01029774.1_pt1 | contig 13728 bp, 16 predicted proteins | sample 356201 | NCBI WGS metagenome assembly CEQE01 (sample SAMEA2619970, study PRJEB7988) | marine metagenome | biome: marine biome (ENVO:00000447); feature: mesopelagic zone (ENVO:00000213) & marine oxygen minimum zone (ENVO:01000065); material: "saline water (ENVO:00002010), including plankton...
CATGGTGTGAAAGTCTATATCCACCAGATTTTTTATCTTCTATAACATTTTTTGTTCTAAATTGAATATGAGTTCTTCGTTTATTTCTTCTCGATTTAGATGTTTTTCTTTTAGGTACAGCCATAAATTAATAATTTTTGTTGGTTATTATACCTTTTATTAAGAAATTTAAAGATATATCTTTTAAATTGTGCCTAAAATTATCTAGATAATTTAGTAGTTTTTCTTTATCAAAATTTCTTTCATTATTTTTGTCAAATAAGGTCTTTAAAAACTGTATTTTTTCTTTTGGTTTTTTTAAATTCCAGTGTTCACAATATATTAAAATTTCATAAAATAATTTTATTAAATCTTTCATTTTTTTATTCACAGAAATGTCACCAATACCTATTTCCCTTAAATTAAATTCTATATTTTTAAAAAACAAATCATATATATTTTGTGCTAATTTCTTATTTTTAGTATCTTTTTTAAGTAATTCTAAAATAAATCCTAAATGAAAAAGTACTAAATATAAGCGTGTTATTAAATCATCTTTTAATGAAATTTCTGTATAAAAAAACTTTTTTCTAGTTAATGAAATTATTTTATTATACAAATCATTGTATTTAAATATATTTTTATTAAAAATATGCATAAATTACTAATTATTATTTTATTTATATTATTATCTGGTTGTAATATCAAACCAGTTCATAAAACACATGGTGTTCTTTACCTTGATAAAAAAGAAAAAAAATTAGTTTTAAATAAAACAAATAAAAATGACGCGTTGTTAATCCTGGGACCACCATCAACAAAAGGTACTTTTGATAACACTATTTGGATTTATATTGAAAGAGTTAGAACAAAAGGTGGATTATTTAAATTTGGTCGTAACATTACTACTACCAATAATGTTCTTGTGCTTAATTTTAATATTATGGGCCTACTAGAAAGCAAAGATTTTTATGACTTGGAAAATGTTAATAAAATAAAATTTGTTAAAAACACAACTCCTTCCTTAAATAGAGAACAAGATTTTATTTATAGTTTTCTATCTAGTGTCAGACAAAAAGTTGATAGTCCTAGAGGTAAAAAAAATAGACGAAGATCTAATTAGCTATCACAGCTAATAATAATAGAGCAACAATATTTGTTATTTTAATCATAGGGTTAATTGCTGGTCCTGCGGTATCTTTATAAGGATCTCCAACTGTATCTCCAGTAACTGCAGCTTTATGAGCTTCAGAACCTTTTCCACCAAACTTTCCATCTTCTATATATTTTTTTGCATTATCCCAAGCTCCTCCACCAGCTGTCATTGAAATAGCAATAAATAAACCTGTTATTATAACTCCAAGTAACATTGCACCAATGGCTGCTAAAGCTTCACTTAATCCACCAACCGGTAATATTATAAAATATAAAAGTATAGGAGATAAAATTGGTAACAAAGAAGGAATTATCATCTCTTTAATTGCAGCTTTGGTTAATAGATCAACTAATCTACCATAGTCTGGTTTTGTTTTTCTTTTCATAATACCAGGTATTTTTTTAAATTGTCTTCTTACCTCAACTACAACAGCTCCGCCTGCCCTACCCACAGCTTGCATACCCATTGAACCAAATAAATATGGTAACATGCCACCAAATAGAAGTCCTACTACTACAAAAGGATTAGAAAGATCAAAAGTTACAACGATATTTTCAAGTGGAGATCCACTTACTTTAGAAAAAAATTTAATATCTTCAGTATAGGCAGCAAATAATACTAAAGCGCCTAAGCCAGCTGAACCAATTGCATAGCCTTTAGTAACAGCTTTAGTAGTATTACCCACAGCATCTAAAGCATCTGTAGTTTTTCTAACTTTTTTTGGCAAATTTGACATTTCGGCAATTCCACCAGCATTATCTGTAACAGGACCATAAGCGTCTAAAGCTACAACCATTCCGGCCAAGGCTAGCATTGTTGTAACTGCTATTGCTATACCATAAAGACCAGCTAAAGAATTTGTGGTAATTATACCTGTTATAATTATTAATGCTGGTATAGCTGTAGCTTCCATCGACACAGCAAGTCCTTGAATGACATTTGTGCCATGTCCTGTAGTAGATGAAAAGGCAACACTTTTAACAGGTCTATATTTGGTTCCTGTATAATATTCTGTAACCCAGATTAGTAAACCTGTTATAATCAAACCAATTATTCCACAATAATACAAACTTAATCCTGTAAAATTTTTTCCTGAAATTTCAAAATCTGAATCAAAACCAATAACATAATCAGTAATTGGTATAAGAATAACTATTGAAGATATAGCTGTTACAACAAAACCTTTATAAAGAGCGCCCATAATATTTTTACTTTTACCTAATTTAACAAAATAAGTTCCCAATATTGAAGTAAGAATACATCCTGCACCTATGCTCAAAGGGTAAACCATCATATTTTCATTTCCATGAAAAAAAATTGAAGAAAGAACCATTGTTGCAACTATTGTTACTGCGTATGTTTCAAATAAATCTGCTGCCATCCCTGCACAATCACCAACATTATCTCCAACATTATCTGCAATTACAGCTGGATTTCGTGGATCATCTTCTGGAATTCCTGCTTCAATTTTACCTACTAGGTCAGCACCAACATCTGCGCCTTTTGTAAAAATTCCTCCTCCTAATCTTGCAAAAATAGAGATCAATGATGCTCCAAAACCTAATGCTATTAGAGCATTGATAAGTTCTCTTTCTTCAATATTAAATTTTATTAATAAATAATAATAAATAGCGATAGATAATAGTGCCAAACCAGCAACTAGCAATCCTGTTACAGCTCCAGATTTAAAAGCTACTGATAATCCATGTGATAAACCTTTACGAGATGCTTCAGCTGTTCTCACATTGGCTTGAACTGACACGAGCATGCCAACATAACCTGCTATACCTGAAAGAGTTGCTCCAATTAAATATCCTAATCCAACTAAAATACTAAATAAAAAACTAATTATAATCAAAACTACAACACCAACAATTGCTATTGTTTTATATTGGCGATTTAAATATGCTTTTGCTCCAATTTGAATAGCACCTGCTATTTCTTGCATTTTTTTATTTCCAGGACTTGCATTTAAGATTTGTTTACCAGTAACATAGCCATATATAATTGATAATAAACCAGCTAATATTGAAAAAATTAAAATAGATTCTGCATTTATATAGTTCATTTATTTCTTTTGATAATAAATAGTTTTAAAAAGCTGGATTAATACAAGAAAAGTCTAAAAAGGCAATATATAAGTTTTCAAAATTTATGTAAATAACCTTTGTTTTTAAATGTTTTTTTAATATTTGGTCTTTTAACCACACCTATCTTAGTAACTAAGGTGTTTGTTTTTTTTGCGATTCTTTTAATTAAATTACGTTTATTTTCTTTAGCTGTAAATAGTATTTGATAATCATCACCATTAGAAATTAATGATTTTTTTTTTTTATTATTTTTTTTAATATAATTTTTCAAATAATTAGAAATAGGTACTTTATTTAAATCTAAATCATAAGATAAATTAGAACTTTTAATTAAATGATTAATATCTTGATACAATCCATCAGAAATATCTATAGAAGAACTGGCAAATAAATGAATTTCTTTAGAAAATTTATATGGAATATTTGGTAAATAGAAAGATTTAACAAAGTAATTGTAGTTACTTATTCTCTTTTTTTTTTTAATTAAATATAAACCCAAAAAAGCATCACCCAATGTATTAGTAACGTAAATATCATCATTTAATTTAGCACCATTTCTTAATATAGGAAAATTATTTGGATAACCTACAACAATAAATGTAAATGATAGCTTACTAGAATATGTTGTATCACCTCCAGATAATTTTATAGAAAATTTTTTTTGCTCAGATTTCAGAGCATTTAAAATTTTTGAAAGATTAGATTTATCAAATTTTTTTTTATTACCAGAAGCTGCTATAAAATAATATTTTGGAGTAATCCCTTTACAAATTAAATCTGACAATGATGATCTAAGACATTTTTTTATTACCAAATGAGGATATTTAAAGTTTACAAAATGAATTTTATCAATATATGTATCTACTGAAATTGCTACTTTTTTATTATAGTCATAATAAATATCATCTTTTAGATTAAATGAACCTTTGTTATTTTTTGTTAATTTAGCAAAATATTTGTTTATAATTTCAAATTCATTCATTCTAATTTCTTATTTTTTTTGATATTTTATCTAACAAAGCATTTAAAAAATTTTTCTGCTTATTATCAATAAATACTTTTGCTACATTTAAGTATTCATTTATTATTATATTAATCGATGTTTGTGGTTTATATAAAAGTTCAAATATTGAAGCATGTAATAAAATAATTACTAATTTATCAGTTCTTTTTAAATTAATGTCTCCTTTTAGATGTAATGAAATTATTTCTTCTATTAGTTCTTTTCTTTCAAGTGTGCCCAAAACTACATCTTTGATAAATTTTTTAAATCTATGTTTTGAAAATTCAATTTTAGTATCAGAGTATAAATATTTACTATATAATTTTTGAATTATTATTAATCTAGGATTTTTTTTTAAGTCTTTAGAAGACATTTAAAAACTTTTTAATACAGACAAAGCTGCTTTTGCAGCTTCACGACCTTTGTTATTCTTATTTCTAGATCTTTCAATGGCTTGTTTTTTATTAAAACAAGTAATTATACCATTGCCTATTGGTTTTTTATAATTAACAGATAGATTTGTTATTGCGTTTATTACACTTTTAGAAATAAAAGCAAAATGTGGTGTTTTTCCCTTGATAACACACCCCAGAGCAATAAACGCATCATATTTTCTAATATTTTTTGCAATAACAACTGGTATTTCAAAAATTCCTGGAACTATTATTTTTTTAAATTTAGCTTTTTTTTTTAACTCTATGATAGCTCCATTAGTCAAAGATAAACAGATATCTTTATAAAAGTTTGCAGTTATAATTAATACTTTAGGTTTCATTTGATTATTTCTTGTTTCGTTATTTTAATACCATAACCCTCTAGACCTATAACTTTTTTTTTAGATCTAGTAACTAATATCATATTTTTAATGTTTAATGCTTTGATAATTTGTGCTCCAATACCATAATTTTTAATTAATTTATCTTGACCTTTTTTATAAAAATTATTGTTTTTATAATCTCTTAAGGTCTGTGATACAGATCTAAGATTAGAGTCTCTTATAAATATTAATACACAGTCATTGTAATTTTTAAAATGTTCAATTGTTTCATTAAAAGAATTTGGCAGCTTTTCTCCCATTAAATAATTTTGAACTATATTTGAAGATATAACCCTAACTCTTGGGTTGATATTTTTTTTTAAATTTCCCTTAATCAAAGCAAAATTTTCTGAATTATTTAATAAATTTTCAAAAATTTTTATACAATAATTTTCTCCTTTAATTTTTATATTTTCTGTTTTTTTAATTTTAATCAAATTTTCACGTTTTAACCTATATGCTATCAAATCATCTATTTTACCAATTTTAAGTTTATGTTTTCTAGAAAAATTAAATAACTCTCTGCCCTTTGTCATTGTTCCTTTATCATTCATAATTTCACAAATAACAGCAGCCATTCCTTTTTTTGATAAGTTTGATATATCAACTGAAGCTTCTGTGTGTCCTGCCCTAACTAATACGCCTCCATCTTTTGATATTATTGGAAACACATGTCCTGGTGAAACAATATCATTTTTTTTTACATTTTTTTTAATAGCAGTTTTAATTGTTTGTGATCTATCTTTTGCTGAAATACCAGTAGTGACACCTCTTTTAGCTTCAATAGAAATTGTAAAAGCCGTTTGCATTCTAGATTTATTAACTGGTGACATTAATGGTAAATTTAATTTTTTAGCTTGTTTGGAATCTAAAGCTAAACATATTAGGCCCCTTCCATATTTAGCCATGAAGTTAATTGACTTATCAGATATTTTTGATGCTGGAATAACTAAATCTCCTTCGTTCTCTCTGTTTTCGTCATCTACTAAAATAAACATTTTACCTTTTTTTGCTTCATTAATGATTTCTTTGATAGATGCAAATTTATTTTTTTTCATATTAAAAACTTTTTTACATATTTTGATAAAATATCTATTTCAATATTTACCAAATCTCCTTTTGATAAACTTATTAGATTGGTTGATTTCAAAGTATGAGGTATTATGGAAATTTCAAAAAAAATATTGGTTAATTTTGATATAGTTAATGAAACACCATTTATAGTGATAGAGGCTTTGTTAACTAGTTCTTTAATAAATTTTTTATTAATATAAAATTTTATGATTTTAGATTTGCCAATTTTCTTTATATCTATAACTTTACCCACTGTATCAACATGTCCTTGAACAAAGTGGCCAGAAATATAATTTTCAAATTTTATTGGCAGTTCTAAATTAATTTTATCTAAGATTTTTACAGTTTTAAATTTTGATCTAATCATTGTTTCATTAGATATATAAAATCTAGAAATTTTTTTTTTATATGATACAAGTGTTAAACAAACACCATCACAAGAAATAGATAATCCTATTTCATTTTTTTTAAACTTTAATTGTGAAAAAATATATAAATCAATACCCTTGGTATCTGATATTAATTTTGACACTTTGCCAGTATGATTTATTATTCCACTGAACATATTAATTAAAACTGTAGTTAAGTAATTTATTTTTATCTAAATTCACTATAATTGATCTTTTAACCTTTGATAAAGTATTAATTTTTTTTAAAACTTTATTTACATTTAATTTTCCTTTTTTTTTCAATTTTAGGTCAGACTTAAACAAATAAAACTCATCAATTAATGATTTATCAACCATGCTTTTAGTAAGTTTTTTTCCACCTTCAACTAATAATCTTGAATACTTTAGCTGATATATTTTTTTAAAAATTTTCTTTAAATTAAAATTTTTTTTATCATCTAAATTAAAAAAAAATAATTTTAGCCCCTTTTTTTTTAAAATTTTTATCTTATCTGATTTATTTTTGTTATAAAAAATTAAAGTTTTAAATATATTTGATGTTTGTGCTATTTTTGAATTAACTGGTATGTCTAAATTTTTATCTAATATTATTCTTGTTGGAGAATATTTTTGAAGACCATTAATTTTGCAAGTTAATAGTGGATTATCATTTATCAATGTTTTTGATGATATTAAAATAGCATCATTTTGAAATCTTAACATATGAGATATTTTTCTTGATCTTTTGTTTGTAATATTTTTATTTTTTATATTTTTAATAAAGCCATCTTTGGATATTGCTAATTTACAGGTTACATAAGGCAATTTTTTTATTTTATTTTTATAATAAAATTTATAAAAATTTTTAATTGAATTTCTGTTTAAACCAACATTTACTATTATGTTTGCTTTATTTAATCTTTTTTTTCCTTTGTACATCGTTCTATAATCAACATCATTAATCGAATAGAAAACTTTTTTAATTTTTTTTTTAATTATTAAGTTTGTACAGGGTGGTGTCTGACCATAATGAGTGCAAGGCTCAAGTGTAACATACATACTGCAATTGATTAATTTTCTTTGAGAATTTTTGATAGCATTATATTCTGCGTGTGGCTTTCCTTTTAAACCTGTTCTACCAAATGAAATTAAATTACCTTTATTATCAATGATTACACAGCCTACTGGAGGATTTGTTCCTGTATTACCTAAAGATCTTGCGGCCTGCTTCAAAGCAAGATTCATAAAATATTTATTATTGTTTATAAAACTATTTTTTTTTGTAGACATTTATTTTGTCCACAAATTGTACAAAATCTTTCTCTTCTCTAAAGTTTCTGTATACAGAAGCAAATCTAATATAAGCCACCGGATCTAATTCTTTTAAACCTTGCATTACCATTGTTCCAATCATTGATGACGATATTTCACTTTGTCCTAGCTCTTCTAAGTTTCTTGAAATATTTGAAATAAACTTTTCTGTTGTATCAGTATCTATAGGTCTTTTTTTAAGAGCTATGTATATAGATTTAGATAACTTCTCTCTATCAAATGTTGATTTTCGACCATTTTTTTTAACAACAGTTAATTCTCTAATTTGAACTCTTTCAAATGTAGTAAATCTTTCACCACAATTGCATAATCTACGTCTTCTAATAGTAGAACCATCTTCTGTAGGTCTTGAATCTACAACTGATGTATCGTTTTTTTTACAAAATGGACAAATCATAATTTAATTTCTATTTAGGTGGCGATATATTGGAAAATTAGAACAAAGTTCAATAACTTCTTTTTTAACTTCAGACTCAATTTCGCTATTATCTACTAAATTTTTTGACAACCCTTTAATTAATTTAGTTATTAAATTTCCAACTTTCTCAAATTCTTTTAAACCAAAACCTCTAGTTGTTGCCGCTTGCGAACCGAGTCTTATGCCTGATGTAATAGTCATTTTTTCTGTATCAAATGGTATGCCATTTTTATTACATGTAATATTTGCTCTACATAAACTTAACTCCGCATCTTTTCCTGTAACATTAAGGGGCCTCAAATCTACCAGCATTAAATGTGTGTCTGTACCTCCAGAGAAAATTTTGAAACCATTATTTTTTAAAGTTTCAGATAAAATTTTGGCGTTTGCAAGAACAGATTTAATATAATCTTTAAAACTTGGGTGTAAAGCTTCTTGAAATGCAACAGCTTTAGCAGCTATAACGTGCATTAAAGGTCCACCTTGGTAGCCTGGAAAAACTGCAGAATTTATTTTTTTAATTAAATCTTCTCTATTAGTTAAAATTATTCCACCCCTTCCACCTCTAAGTACTTTGTGAGTTGTTGATGTAACTACATCGGCATGTTCAATTGGATTTGGATATCCTTTACCTGCAACCAATCCAGAAAAGTGTGCCATATCAACCATTAGGTACGCATTTACTTTATTTGCTACTTCTTTGAATTTCTTAAAATCTATTACTCTTGAATATGCGCTGCCACCAGCAATAATAAGTTTTGGTTTATGTTCTAGTGCTAATTTTTCAACATGATTATAATCAATTAACCCAGTTTCTCTTTCTACCTCATAATGAAATGAATTTAACCATTTGCCAGAAAGGGAAACTTTTGCACCATGAGTTAAATGACCACCTGAATTTAAGCTCATACCAAGTATTGGGTCACCAGGACTTAAAAGCGCAAGATATACTGCTCCATTGGCTTGGGCTCCGGAATGTGGTTGAACATTTGCATATTTGGCATTAAATAATTTTTTTACTCTTTCAAGCGCTAGTTCTTCGGCTTTATCAACAAATTCACATCCTCCATAATATCTTTTTGAGGGATAACCTTCGGCATATTTATTTGTCATAATTGATCCTTGAGCATCTAATACTGCTTTTGAAACAATATTTTCTGAAGCTATCAATTCAATATGTTGTTGTTGTCGTTCAAGCTCAAGTTTTATTGAGTTATAAAGATCAGGATCTGTGGATGATAAATCATTATCAAAAAAATTTTGATAACTATCAGATAAATATTTATTTAATCTAACCATAAAAAATTATATTTTTTTTACCCTTTTAAGGTGACGACCTCCATTAAAGTCTGTATTTAAAAATGTGCTAACACACATTAGAGCAGTACTTCTTTTAATCATTCTTGCTCCTATAGCCATAACATTTGCATTATTATGTTGCCTGCTTAATTTAGTTGATCTTTTATTGTAACATAGTGCTGCTCTTATATTTTTATGTTTGTTAGCAGCCATGTCCATTCCTATGCCAGAGCCACACACTAAAATACCAAATTGATTTTTATTTTTTCTCATTTTTTTTGATAAAAGATGAGCATAATCAGGATAGTCAACAGAATTTGTATTTTTTGTTCCTAGATCTAACACAGTAATACCTTTTTTAATTAAAAAATGTTTAATTTCATCCTTAAGCTTAAAACCAGCATGATCAGATGCTAAAATTATCTTTTTATCTTTTTTTTTTCTATCTCTTACCACTGTTAAAGTTAAAATTTAAGTAAATATATATAGTATAACAATTTATACCACAATATTTTGATTTAGTTTTTTTGAATTAATGGAACTTATAATCAGTCAAACAAGCCACTAAATGGACTCTATTTTCTTCACCACCATTAAAAGCATTGTGATATTTTGTATTATTGGTAATCCAGGCAGAGCCATCGGCTGGAAGGTGTTTAGCAACATTTTCAATAACCTGTAAGCAGCCTTGATTAGTAATAATAGGAACGTGCAATCTTGGTTCTGGGTCTCTATGCCAACTAAGTGTGGTTCTTGGCTCTTTTAATAAAATTCTTACTCTACCAAGTATAAACATAGAAGATAATTTTTCATAAACTTCTTTAAAATAAGTATGTTCAAAATCTTTGACAAACTCTGTGTACAAATTTTCATTAATAGGTTTGTCCCTTGAAACTTCTTTGCCTGATGAATCAGGTTTGGTCCAAAAAACACCTCTAGTATTACTTCCTTTTATTGAATTAGAATCGCCAGGAATTTGATTTAAACAAATAGCTGCAAAGTTGGAAATCCCATTTGCATTATCATATTTTCCGATTTTTAAAACTTCTATTAAACTTTTTCTAAGTTTCGATACATCAAAATGTAAATTTTTAACTTTGCAAAAATCTTTAAATGTATCCATATATTAGAACATATTAAATTTAGTAATTAATTAATAGGATGGATTTGTCGCAATAGCTATATTATTTATTATATTATAAAGTTTGAAAATATTAAAAATTATTATCAAATGGAAATTATAGGCGCATATCCAAGTACAAGATTACGAAGGAATCGAAAAAAAGATTGGACAAGAAGACTTGTTGAAGAAAATGCATTATCTCCAAATGACTTAATTTGGCCCATTTTTGTTTGTGAAGGAAAAAATATCAAAGAACCAATTAAAACAATGCCAGGTGTTCACAAATACTCTATTGACAAAATTGAAAAGTTGGTAGAAAGCGCAATTGATAAAAAAATTCCTATGATTGCTTTGTTTCCAAATGTTCTTGTTTCAAAAAAAAATTTTAAAGGTAAAGAAGCTTTAAATAAAAATAATATTATTTGCAAAGCTTTAAGATTAATTAAAAAAAATTATAAAGATATTGGTTTAATGTGTGATGTTGCTCTAGATCCATTTACCAATCATGGACATGATGGAATATTAAAAAATAAATATGTGGATAATGATGAAACATTAAAAATTTTAGTAAAGCAATCAATTTTACAAGCTGACATGGGTTGTGATGTTATTGCTCCTTCAGATATGATGGATGGTAGAATTGGTGAAATTAGAAAAGCTTTAGACAAAAATGGACATCACTTAGTACAAATATTATCTTATGCTGTTAAATATGCTTCCAATTTTTATGGTCCATTTAGAGATGCTATAGGTTCAAATACATCTTTAAGAGGTGACAAAAAAAATTATCAAATGGACTATAAGAATTCAAAAGAAGCCATCAGAGAAGTAGCTTTAGATATAAAAGAAGGGGCTGATTTTGTAATGGTAAAACCAGGAATGCCCTATTTAGATATTATAAAAACTATTAAAGATAATTTTAAAATTCCAGTTTTTGCATATCAAGTTTCAGGGGAATATAGTTTAATTAAAAATGGTATCAATAAAAAAATTATAAATGATGATGCAATTATTGAAAGTTTGATTTCATTTAAAAGAGCTGGAGCAAGTGCTGTGGTAACATACTTTGCTGAGGAAGTTGCTAAAAAATTGAAATAAGCAAGAAAATTTATTTCATTTGTATAAATTTTGTAAATTATATCGAAATTTTGGGTACAATAAATTATTAGGTTTTAAAATTTTTGTTTGAATATAATTACCAATAAAATTCAGTGCTTGAAAAATATGTTTTTCTTTCACATTAGAATAACTTCTATTTAAAATAAAAGTAGGTAAGTTATAATTTTCATCATCGATAAAAATGTTGATAAATTCTTTACCATTAATATTTTTAAAATTTAATTTATTTAAATCTAAATCAAAACCAATTTCTTTTAAAAAATCTAATTCCCAATAAACATAATCTAAAATAATATTTCTTTTTTCATCTTTTAAATAAGTTAATAGATTTAAAAATAAATTATAAATATTTATATTTTTTTGTAATTCTGGTGTAAGTATTTTTAAAACATTAACTGAAGATACTAATATTAAAGTTTTTAGTTTATTATCAAAAAAATAAGGGCTGAAAACTTCTATAATTTCTATATTAAAATAACCTATTTTGTTTTCATTTTTTGATTTATAATTAACAAATATTTTGTTACCAAGCTGAAGATAATTTTTCATTTTTCTTGATGTTCCGCCATAAATAACGCCAGAACATTTGCCGTGATTTAATGTATAAATTTCCGCAATAACAGAATTTTCACTATATTTATTTTTTGATATTAAAAAACCTGTGTCATCCCATTGCATAAAAAATTAAATTCCTATATCTTCAATCAATTTTTTGGCAGCATTTTGCTGCGCTACTTTAATTGATTTTCCATTTCCAACAAATTGCTTTGAATTCTCAATTTTAACAGTAACTTTATATGTTAAATTATGTCCCGGGCCATATGAATTTAAAGTTTTATATATTGGTAATTTTTTAAAAATTTTAAGAGAATATTCTTGAAGTTTAGTTTTAGGGTCGAGTTCAGTTTTAAAAGTCTTTTTTATTTCATCTTTCCACAATTTTAATATCAGCTTCTCAACAAAAATAAGTCCTCCATCAAGATAAATTGCTCCTATTAAAGATTCACATGCATCTGCAATAATCTTATCTTCAATTTTTTTTTTTTTTTGATAAGTATTTCCCAAAATTAAATATTTATTTAAATTCAATTTTTTACCAATCTTCAAGCAAGTTTTTTTATTAACAAGGAAAGCAAACCTTTTATCTAGATCACCCTCCTTTTCATTTGGATATAACAAATATATTTTTTTTGAAATAATTAAAGCTAGTACTCTGTCACCAAGAAATTCTAATTTTTCATTATTTTCAAAATTTCTTAAACTTTTGTGTGTAAGTGATTTTTTTAGTAAATTCTTATTTTTAAAAGTATAATTAATTTTAGATTCTAATAGACTTAGCATTTTATTGATATTTTATTCTAGAGAAGAATCTATCAAATCTAATTATTTTATTCCAATTCCAAAGTTCAAAAATACGTCCTTTTCTAATATCAGATGAGAAAAAAATAACCTGAGCTCTACCAACTAAATTTTGTTTATTTACATACCCAACGCTTGACAAAAATCTACTATCTTTAGAACAATCCCTATTATCTCCTAGAAAAAAATAATGATTTGGTGGAACTATATATTTATCTGAATTTTGATAAGAACCTTCTTTTCTATAAACGGCAAGATATTTAACACCATTAGGCAGTTTTTCTTCATAAAATATTGTTTCTACTGTATTATTGCCGCAATAAATCAATTTTTTTGGTTTTATTATTTTTGTTTTTATCACCTGATTATTATTTATGAATAAATCACCATTGATAAATTGTATAACATCTCCTGGTAAACCTATTAATCTTTTTATAAAATCAGTTCTATTATCCGTTGGTGTTTTAAAAACTACTACATCACCCCTTTTTGGTTCTTTGAAAAAAAACCTATTTTTAGAAAAATTTGGACTGAATGGAAATGAATGTTTGCTATATCCATAGCTATATT
>CEQE01118754.1_pt1 | contig 13711 bp, 6 predicted proteins | sample 356201 | NCBI WGS metagenome assembly CEQE01 (sample SAMEA2619970, study PRJEB7988) | marine metagenome | biome: marine biome (ENVO:00000447); feature: mesopelagic zone (ENVO:00000213) & marine oxygen minimum zone (ENVO:01000065); material: "saline water (ENVO:00002010), including plankton...
TCTTGTGCCGCCCTGGTGGTACATTATCTCTCCGCCCTTCACACCTGCTCCAATTGCCCTGGATCGGCGTTCACCATGCAGGGCTCGAAGTATGGCTCGATCACCATTTCGATGTCTTCTTTGACTAGCCGACCGAGCATGTTGTCGAGGTCTTCAACCAATCTGTTGACGTCAAGAACCTGTGGCTCGATGACTTGACTGCGGGAGAAAGTCAGGAGTTGCCTGGTCAGTCGCGCGCCACGCTGCGCCGCTTCCTGTATCTCGTCGAGCTGTTCTCCCAAGCGGCCGCCGTCCTCCGGAAGATTCATATGAGCAAGCTCGGAAAAGCCAAGGATGACCGATAGTAAGTTGTTGAAGTCGTGGGCGACGCCGCCGGCGAGTTGACCGACCGCGTCCATCTTCTGGACTTGGAAGAGCTGCTCTTGGAGGCGTTTGCGTTCGGTCGCGTCGCGCATGACGACCATAACCGAGTTGCGATCTTCGAACTTGACGACTCGAGGTTTGGCTTCCAGTATCATTTCGGATCCGGTGCGGGTCAAGACTCGCATCTCGTATTCGTCCGGGGCTCCGATGCCTCTCAGGAGGTCGCGATGGTATTCGTGCACTCGGTCGCGGTCCTCTCGGACCACGTCGTCAAAAAAGCTGCTGACCGTGGGCGCCTCTAAGTCGTGACCCAGCATGCGTTGCCAAGCTTCGTTGGAGTAGACGATGACGTCGTCTCGTATCACGACAATGGCGTCGTTGGCGTTCTCGACCAGCATTCGATAGCGATCTTCACTATCTCGCAGGGCCCCCTCCATCGCCAGGTGCTCCGCGTACAGTTTGGAGTTGGCGATCGGGCCGGAAATCTGCCCCGCGATCCGCTCGGCCAACGTCAGGTCGTTCTCCGTGTACACCTCGAGCGACATCGAGCTGATCTGGAATATGCCGACGACTTCGTTCAGCGAAATCAACGGCGCCGTGAGAAACGAACGCAACCCCGCGACGGAAGCAATCGGGAAGCTGGAGGGCCGATCCGCCGTTGGTTCGTCGACATCGTGAGTCATCACGCCTGCCCGTTGGTCGATCACGCGGTCGGTGACGGGGGTGGGCAGGTTCACAGCACCCGGCCTCATTTCAGGGATGTCGGTCCCCGACGCGTATGCACACACCCCAAACCCCAGTTGAGCGCCGATTAGCGAGATGGTCAGTCTGTCGTATGGGATCAGAGCGGCGACTTTCTCGGCGAACTGATCGTAGACATCCTCGATCCTCGGCGATGAGCTGACGATGCGGCCTAATTCGGCTAGGCCGCGGCGTTGTTCAGCTTCATGTCGGGCAATATCGTAAAGCTGTGAGTTTGCAATAGCCCCGGCTAGTTGCATCCCGGCCCGACGGGCCATCCCGAGGTCTTGATTCGTGTAAGCGTCCTTCCGTTTCGAGCGCAACACCAATATTGCCACGACCGAGTTGTTGGCAATAAGCGGAACGGCGATCATCGAATGAAGCCCGGCCGCATGTGCTGCGTCTTCCGAGCCGAATTCGGATTCCGAAGCGTCGCCGTGCATCGACGCCGATCGAGAACGGATGAGGGAATGGGCTTCTTCAGACAGGGAGTTGGTCACGCCAACCACAGAGTCTGGCACCTCAACGCCGGACACGTACAGCACGGTCCCGGAAGTCTGGTCGTCATTGACACCCAAAATCGCGAGTCGATCGTAGTCGATCAACCTGCCCAGCTCTGAGGCGATTTGATCGTAAACCTCACTGACGTTCAGCGACGAGTTCGCGATCCACCCTAGTTTGACAATGGCGGCGCTCTCGTTGGCGCCTTTGATCTGGGTTTCGGCGCTGATCACCAATAGGTCACGAGTTTGCATCTCGTCGGTGATGTCTCGATGAACTATGGCGTGTCCCACGGGGTGGCCTTCGTCGTCGTGGACGGGTCCTCGCGTGAGATGGACGTAGAACCTCCGCCCATCTTGCCGGACGCCAACAACCTCGCCTTCCCAATTAGGTGTCGGCGGATTCGGCAAAGCGCCAACACCGTCCGCCTCGTCCTCGTCCTCGGTTGAGATGAGCTCATCTACAGCCAATCCGCGAAATTCGTCGATCGTGTAGCCGTAGAGGGTCGCGCATGCGGGGTTCGCATACGTGATGCGACCGTCAGGCGTGACGATCGTTACTGCACTGTCGATGGATTCCCAAACTCTGGACAGTTGCAGCGTCATTTCTTCGGATTCGACCGGAAGTCGTTGGCGAAAACTCACATCTGTCTCTTCAGCGTCGATCGGACCATTCCGGTCTCGACGGCATACTCACACATGCGTTAGATTCCCCCGCACACCTTTTCTCCGTGGTCACAACGCGCCTGATCGCTTAACTGACGCCGACTCGCATTCGATCCAACCGGTGAGTCGAAGGGAACGGGTTCAATTTGGATTCATGGCGACACAGTGGTGACAGCTTGCGCCGCCAAAGGCGCTGAGACGGCGTGCCTCGATTCGTTTGTCATCCTGGTCCGTGGGTCCGATCAAGGAGGATTGCTCCCACAAACGCTCAACCGGATTGGGCCGAAGGACCTCGGTATATATATGACCGTTCAAACCCGGTCTGAAACCGCGAATTCAGAACTGCCTCATCCGACTCGCGGAGCGAGTCACTCGGTTGACTGGCATTTATCAATCGATTCTCTCGACACGACAGGGAGTCGGTTGGCGTTGCGACGAATTCGTGAAACATGGCGAAGGCTCATGCAATGATCGCCACAGATGACGACATAAACGCGTTTAGTCATTCAGTAAACGTTTCTGCCGAAAAGCCGCCATGCCCGACGCATCGACGCTGGACACCGAGAGGCGCCACTCCGGCCGTTTTATCGGTGCATGTGCTCGAGTGCCGCTGCTTCAGTTTCGCTGAGCAATTCGTCGATCCCCGACAAAGACTCGGGGCGCCTAGGTTCGAGGAACAAGAACACGATCTCCCGCACTTTCATGCCAGTCGCGCGCTGCAATGCCAGAGCGTAAGCTCCGCCCTGCAATCTGTATCTTTTCGCCGCCCCAGCGGCTTGATCTTGATACAACGAGTCGGTTTTGTAGTCGACGACCACCAGCTCGCCATCCTCTTCAAACAGAAGATCTATGAACCCTTCGACGACGCCGTCACCCACGGGGGACGCCACTGGCGCCTCGCGCCAATACCGGCCGGACGCCACTGCCCGACGAACGATGTCGCTTTCCAGGGCGTACCTGGACAACCGAACGACATCGGCGAGCTGATGCGGGATGCCTTCAGCGGTGGCTTGCGCCTTGGCAGTCTCGTCCAGCCCGGTTCCGGTGGCCAGGTCGATGGTCTGCAGCACCGCGTGGACCGCGCGACCAAGCGACGTGCCGCCCCGGCCACGGCGCCACGGCTCCTCGACTCCGGCGTCTTCCTTCTCTACACGACCGAGCGCCGTGCCCGCAACTGACCGAGGTCGGGAGCGTTCGTCCAGCAGCCGTTTACGCTTGACCTTCCACATCTCGCGCGCGTCCAATGTGGTCGGCTCGCCCGCCAGCTCTGATCGCGGAGGATCGGCGCTCGATGTCACATCCGCTCCGGCAAACGCTCGCACGGGCATCCAGAGGTCGTCGTGACCGTCGAGCAGTTCGTCGATCTGCGCGGCGGGCGAGTCTTTGTTCCTCGCCGTACGGAACATGCTGAGCACAAGGTGGTCACGCGCCCTGGTGGCCGCAACGTAAAGCAACCTCACGTCCTCATGCGCCTGCATCTGAGTTTCGCGTTCGGCCAGCGATTCATGACCTGCGGTCGCGAATCGCTGACGCTGGGTTCCGACCCCGACCTCCACGGCGCCAGTCTCCCGATCAATGAGCACCGCTTGAGATTGACGCCTGCGGTTGGAGTTCAGGCCAGTCAAGACGACTATCGGAAACTCCAACCCTTTCGCGCCATGGACCGTCATGACCCGGACCGCGTCCTCGTCGGCTTCGGGCACAGGAGATTCCGTCACGCGGGCGCCTTCGTCCAGTTGCCTGTCGGCCCACTTCAGGAAACCGCGAAGCGAGGCGCCGCCGGCCTGAGTATAGGCCCTCGCCCGATCGACCAAGAACCGATACCTGCGCAACCGCTCCCTGGGACGGCGGTCGCCCAACGCCAACTCGATAAGCCGCCTGTCCCGCACAAAACGGTCGATCAGTGAGGCGATGGACCCCCAACGCCATTCGCTGTTGTAATCATTCAAGACTTGCAAAGCTTCGACCACGGGACCGTCTGAAGTCCCGCCAGGATCCAGATAATCGAAGGCGCCTTGTTGCTGATGAAATCGGAGCAAGTCTTCGTCGGAGCACGCGAACGCAGGCGACCGGAGGGCCGCGACCAGCGCAACCTTGTCCGCGGGGTCGTCGATCGCGCGCAGGCAGTTCAACAGGTCGCGAACCTCTTGCGTGTCGAAGACCAGCGACACCCCCTCCAGGCGATAGGGCACGTCAGCCCGGTCGAGCGCCAGTTCGAGGGCTCGCAGTGCGGTCCGGCGAGGCATCAGGATGCAAATGTCGGAGAAGCGCGCCGGCCGGTACCGCTCGACGCCGTCCCGTTCGGTGGCCTCACGGTCCAGCACTTGCCAGCTTTCGGAGACGACGCCCCGCAGCAATTCGGACATTGCGCCCGCTTCTCGACGCCGCAACGGGCCGACCGTACGGTCGTCAGTGATGTCTCCGAGACGCCAGACTCGAGGCGCATTGGCGTCGGTCGTCTCGGCTTGCCATCTGTGGACGACTGACACGTACTCCGCCTGCCCTTCCTGCGGCGCCATCCATTCGGCAAACAGCTCGTTCACCCACTCCATCACAGGTTGCTGCGACCTGAAATTCTGGACAAGCCGCACGGGATCGACGCCCATCAGCCCCTGCAGATCCTTCATCTGACCGATGTCCGCCCGCCGGAACCGGTAGATCGACTGCTTTGGGTCGCCGACCACAAACAGCTTGCCGGGCGTAAGCGCCACGTCGGTCCAGACGTTTGGACGAGGTCCAGTCTCGTCGTTGTTGCTCGCATCCTCGGCCAAGAACACGGCGATCTCAGCCTGGAGAAGGTCCGTGTCCTGAGCCTCGTCCACGAGCAGATGCGTGAACCTGTCGCGGAAGTGGTCTCGCACTTCGAGGTTGTCGCGAAGCAGATCGCGCGCCCACACCAGCAGGTCGTGAAACTCAGCGACGCCGTCCGTCTTGCGTCTATTCGCATAACCAGAAGCGAACGCGCACAGCGCCGTCAGCAAGGGCGAAAGTGCAGCCTGACGCGCAACGCCAAGCTCCACCTGAACCTGCTCATGTAGTTCTTTCAACTTGTCTTTCAAGACTTTGCACGCATTCACACCCGACGCAGGGTCGACCGACCAGTCCCGTTGGGCCCCGCTGTTGGTGCGTATCGGTCCGCCTCGATGAAGCAAGCGATACGCCTGAGGCGACGCGAAGTCGATCTCACCGAGCCGCCTGGTCGTGCCCAAAACCGCACGCACGTGGATCGCCAGCTTGTCCTCTTCGCCATTGTTCGCGAAGTCGCAAAGCCGCTCCAAAACCGAGCTGGCGCTAACCAGAGATGCCGCAGCAGCGCCGGTGAGCGGCGCCGGATCGCCAAACACAACTCCCTCAAGCCGGTCGTACTCCTTGTGAAATGCCTCGGCCACGCCACGCAGGTGGCCCAGCGACATGCCCAGAGACAGCGCCAAGCTGAGCGGATCGTTCAGATCGGGGTCGTCGAGGGCCGAGTCCAGCCATCGCCCCCATTCGGCTTCGAACGCTATCTCCGCCTCGACCGAATCCATGACCTGGAATCCGGGTGGGAGCCCCGCCTCGAACGGCCGCGCATGCAGCAGGTCCGCCGCAAAACTGTGGAGGGTTTGAATCGACGCCTGATCCAAGTCATCGACGCCCTGCCGGCAGCGTTGCCGTTCACTCGGACTCAAGGCGGGGTCATTCGCGGCTTTTTCCAAAACCTCGCGAACCCGGTCGCTCAGCTCTGACGCTGCCGCCTCCGTAAAGGTGATCGCCGCGATCCGATCGAGAGTCGTGACGCCCTTCGACACCAGTCCGGCGACTCGTTCGACAAGGCTGGTTGTCTTGCCCGTGCCCGCGCCTGCTTCGACGAACAGCGTCTCATCGAGAGCATCGCGAATCCGATCGCGCTGGGCTTGGTCGGCGGGAACGAAACGGGAGCTCGTCACGATCCCGCTCCTTCCTCTTTGAGCAGATCCACATACGCGGCAAGGCGTTCGTCGCCCCTTTTCCGGCTCCAAGCCACGTCACGGTACGACGGGCAAAGAGACTGGAAATCGCAGTAGCCGCAGTTCTCGAACGATCTTCGCGAGTCCTTCCCTGGGTTGGCGGGAAAGAGCCCTCGATGCACACCCGAGGCGATAGTCGCGACTGCCGATCTAAACTCACCCAGGAGCTCGTCCAGACTCACCGGACTTTCCGGCACCAGCTTGAAACCGCCACGAGTCGACACGAACCAATACGCCGCGCGCACGGTGGTCGCGCCGTCACTGGCGCCTCCGGCCGCGAGCGCGTAAACCGGAAGTTGGAGTCTTCGCCCTCGGTCCACCGGATCGTTCTTCAGAGCGCCGTACTGACCGGACGACCCCGTCTTGTAGTCCAGCACCAACAGCTCGTCACCGGCGGGCGCAGCATCGACCCGGTCGATCATCCCTCGGAATTGGAGTTCACCGACGCCTTCGATTTCGATGGTCGCCGGTCTCCAACCGCCGCGTTCTCCGGCGTCCCCCATGCCAAATCTCGCCTCGACGGCCATCGGACTTGCCCCGAAACGAGCTCTGATGCTATTGTCCTCCTCTAAGAACGTCTCAAGATCGGCCTCGATATCCGCACGGTCGAGGCGCCAGAGCAACGCCCTGCCGGTCACTCCATTCGATTCCGCGTCCCGGAATGCTCGGCCTGCGATATCGAAGAGAACGGCGCGCTGCTCGTCACCCCACGGCTGGCCCGGTCGAGGCACGGCGCCTGCCGCGATTACAGCGCGTACGAACTGCTCTAGGATGTCGTGAACCAACGACCCTCTGTCCAACGCAGTGATGGACGCGACCTCCTCGGGCCGATCCAGCTTGCCGATGCGGAGGACGTTGCCCAGGAAGTAGCTGAACGGGCACCGGGCCCAGCGCTCCAGACTCGTCGCGGAGTGCGACTCTCGACGCGTAAGATCGACGCCGCTCCCAGCCGCAAAGGCCGTGGAAACGTCTCCGTCCCACGACGTCAGCGTCCTCGATCTCCGCCCTCTTTCGAGGTCCAGCGCCCGCGCCAGCACCGTCGTCTGCGCCAGGGGATGGCGCCTCATGCTGCGATTGGCGCCCGTCCATCGCGAAATGCTCTCGACGTCGTAGTCGTGCACGTCCGCCGGAGTTGCTTGACTCGCGGCTTCGAACGACGCCTGCACCGACGCGATTCGGACGAGCCACGGCGTCTCGGGCAGATCGAACAACGTGGATGTGAACACCGAGGAGCCGTTGAGGCGCGACGCCTCCTCCAGCAGCCATCGCGATGGAGACTGAGCCCGGCCTCCGACCAGATCGGCCCTCGGGAAGGACAACACTTGGCGTTTCGCGGTCGCCAGCGCCGCCAGATAGTCGTACCGTTCTCTGGCGCGCCGACCGCTCTGAAGCGGCACGCCCGCTGCCTCGCCTCCGGCGTCGCGGCGCTCGCGGTCCGGGACCAACGGATCGTCGCGAGTCTTCGGCGGCATCGCGCCCTCGACCATCCCAACGACGTGCACGCGGTCGAATTCGAGTCCGACAGCGGAGCCCAATTGAGCGACGAACACACCCTGCCCGGTCGGCCCAAGCTGGCCCAACGACTCTTGGAGCGCCTCTTCCACCGCGTGAATGAAGACCGACAAAGCGGGCCCGCGCTCAACATCGTCAGCTCCGGCCAATTCAGCCAAGATATCGTTTACGCGCTGCTCGGCCGCGCTCTCCGAGTCGCTGGTCACGGCGTCGTGGTCCAGGTAGCCGTCGATGAGACCGTGAGCCCAGTCCGAAAACTCGCCCCAGGTGCTGCCGTCGTCCGGCGCTTTGAGCCGGACGTCCAGACTTTCGATGAACGCCTCGAGGGCGTGAACCTCGTTCGCGTCCTCACGCATGACGTCGGCCTGCGCTTCTTCGGTCTCTCCCTGCTCCTCAGATCTTCGCGACAGGTCCAGCAACCTCGCACGGTACCGATCGAGCCGCTCGCGCCACTGGTCAATGCCTCGAACGATGCCGGCGTTGCGGGATATCGCATCCCATCGCGCCGTCCTGAGTCCGCCGTCCGATCCGCTAGGCGAACTCACCGGGCAGCTCGCTAACAGATCCACCACATCTTCGCGAGCAAGATCGCTGTCGCTCAGCTTCAACAAACCCAGCAGCGTGCGCCCAGCCATTCTCTGAGCGAGAGACGTCGTGTCAGGTCCGGAGATAGGAATCTTCGCTAATCCGAGCTCCTCTGCGATGAGCGATCCGTACGGCTCGGACGTGCGGTAGAGGACAGCCATGCGCCCGAAGTGAACACCCTCCTCGGCAGCCTTGACGAGGCTTCGGATGGTCGCCCGCACCTCCTGATGCGCATCCGGCGCGACGAGCAGACTCGACTCAACGGCCGTGTCCGCCGTTTGCCACGTTTCGGGGACGCCAAGAACCGTGGCCAACCTACCGCGGAGCTCGTTCACGGGGCCGTCCGCGCCGTCGTCGCCTGTTGATCCCAGCATGACCATGCACTTCGACAACCGAGCCAGCGCCTCGACGAGCTTGTGCTCTCCGGGCGAAAGCTCGCCAGGAAGGTAGACGATCACCGGACCCATCTCAGCAAGCAGCGCCGTCGCGCCGCGCCCAAGACTATCCGCCGCCGACACCGCGAGGTCTTCGCGGTCATAACGTTCCTTGGTGTTCTCGCGAAAACTCCGGAAGAGCCTCACCGTCTCCGCGGGCACTCCATCGCCTACGCCCAACCGATCGAGCGCCGCGTCTGAAGCCGAACGCAATTCGCGAAACGTCGCCTTCAAACTCCGATGCGTCTGAGGGTGATCCGTCGACGCCGCCAGCGCTCCGGTCGCTTCCACAGCCACGGCCCGCACCGCAGCGCTTTCCATCAGCGGTGTCAGAGGCCGCAGTCCTTTCGCCGACAGGGCCGGCGCCCCAAGCAGCTCCGACACGCGCGATATAGTCGTGAACCGAACGTTGGCGATCCCGTCACGCCCCATCGACCGCCGCATAGTCAGGGCCACGTACGTCGTCGGCACGATCACCGTCACCGGATTCAGCGGCCCGTCGCCCTGCAATTCGCGCACAAGCCGCCGCAGCCGGTGTCCCGCTCCGGACATCGGGCCGATGAGCAGCATCGACTGTGTGGGTGGATTCATGTTGTTCCCGCAGCTTGTCAGACGTGCCCAAAACACAACAACTGCGCTTGTGACATCGTATGACCCGTTCTACCGTTCCGCAACATTACTTCAGGCGCACCGCCAAAACAGTATTGCGGACTTCCCGCTCCCATCCGCTCGTCCTGAGCCCCGTCGAAGGACCTCACCGAATCAAACCCGCCCTCTCTCCGCTGGACACACCCATCCCCTGCATGTGAAAATCCGCACACTGAACCAACAATAGGGGTCCAACGATGGCAGGTAAGACGGTACTGATACTGGGCGGCGGCTGGGGCGGCATGGCGCTGGCCTACAGCTTACGAGGCATGCTGGCGGACGAGCATCGCGTGGTCGTAATCGAGAAGAACGACACGTTCGCGCTTTGCATGTCGAATCTCAAGATCATGACGGGAGAATGGAACAGCCCGGCCGACGCTCGACGCCAGATGTCGAATATCTCCCGCGAGGGCATCGAGTGGGTCCACGAAGAAGCGGTCTCAATCGACCCCGTCGCTCGCGAGGTGCGCACCGACAGCCAGACCTTGAAAGCCGACTACCTCGTCATCGCCCTCGGCGCGGGACTCGACCCCAGCGGCGTGCCTGGCTTCGCCGAATCCGCCTACAACCTGTACGAGGCAGAGGGAGCGCACGGACTCCAGCAAGCCCTCGCCGATTTCGACGGCGGTAAGATAGTCACGCTGATCTCTCGAATGCCCTATCGTTGCCCGGCAGCCCCCTTCGAAGCCATATTCCTTATGGACTCGCTCTTCCGCGAAAAAGGAATACGCGACCGAGTGGACCTATCGATCCATGCGCCGGGACCGAGGCCCATGGCGGTGGCCGGTCCAGCCGTAGGAGACGCTCTATTGGGCATGCTGGCAGATCGAGACATCGCGTACGGCAACCACGTCGTCTCCAGCATCGACTCCGCATCCCGAAAAGTCCTCTTCGACGGCGACGAAGACCCGTTCGACCTTCTCGTCGGAGTGCCTCCACACAAGGCGCCGCAGGCAGTGACCGATTCAGGCCTGACCGATGCCAGCGGCTACATCCACGTACATCCGCAGACTCTCGAGGCGCTCACCGACGTCGAGAACCTCCAGACCGACTACTCGCACGTATACGCCATCGGCGACGTCACGACCGTAACGCTGCTCAACATGATGCCTCTGCCCAAGACCGGAGTCTTCGCCGAGTCCGAAGGCCGAGTAGTCGCCGAGAACATCGTCGCCGACATCGCCGGCGCCCCGGCCTCAGCCCGATACGACGGCCGAGGCGAGTGCCCCGTCGACATCGGAGGCGGCCTCGCAGCCCTGGCCGGCGGCGCCTTCTACGCCTCCCCCGGCCCTCGCATAACCCTCGAACCCCCCTCAGCCCAATTCCGCCGCGACAAAGAAGCCTTCGAGGAGGTGCTCGACACGTGGTTCACGGGGTGATGGTGCATGTGGCTGTGACGCAAGAGCGCCGACGGGGGTCAGCGATCTGTTGCCAGGTCGAGAATTTGCAACGTCAGGCTTGCCGCTGTGGTTACCTGGTAACCTCCGCAAACACATCCAAGGGACTGATCCCGGCTTGATCCACGAATGGGTAGCCGTCAGCCGGATTGTGGTTGAGAACTAGGGTCGTCTGCGCCACCGTTGAGTTCGGATTCACCGGTAACAGCGATTGAGCGTACGGCGGTTCGGTCCGTTATCTCAAATTTCGCGACTGTTTCTGCCAAAAATGCCACAGCCTCAGCTGGCGATGGGGGTTCCCCGATCATCACTGTGAGCCTGTGGTCGGTGACTGGGTCAAGCTTCACGCGCCAGATTGTCTTCCTGGAATCGAACACAATAAATCTGTCCAGTGGCGCAAGAGCGCTAGACCAGTGAATCTCAAGGGTTGGCCCTCCAGGAGCGATCAACAGCTCATTGGGGGTACTGTACCAGTCAATTGTCCGATTGTTTTGCTCTGTGAACGGTACGAAGAGACCTATCGGGGCGCAAAGGATGTTTGGCCTATGGCCCAATGCGGTCAATTCCCGCGTGGCGCTCAACACAGCATCAAACCGCGGGTGGCGTGAATCAATCGGGACTCCGGGCGCAGGTATGTGCTGGAGTTCTTCAAAGACGTACCCGATCTCTCCGAAAACGATACTCCGCCCGAGTTGTTGGCAGTAGCTATCCCAGTGGTAGGAATCGTCGTTGAAATGTTGCAGATGGCGCGCCTCGTCGTTGCTAAGGACTCGATAGTCAGAAGGCGTACGATCACGTTCCTCGACCACTTGTGCAAGATGATCGATGACAATCTCCCGCTCATAAGCGCGTCTGATCGTCAAGTAGCATTCATCAAGACGATCTTTGCGAAGGTTTCGATTTCGTCCGCGGATTGCCGCGATTTGTTCGTCCCGCGATGTCAAATGGATCTGCCTCCTCAGGACGGCCTTGCGACGGGCTTTTCGATACTCATCGTCGTGCGGAGTTGGTCGGCGATCTCTCTACATTTGGCGGCAACCGTCTCAGCTGACACCACGTCATAATTGTATTTCCCAAGCAACGGTGGCACGAACGCCGAATCTAGTGTCAGCGTCCATATCACTTTGTTTTCGCCCCACGCCATATTTCTTTCCCAAGGCTGTCCGTTCCGTCTGAGTTCGACCTCTTCGCAGGTGGCTAGATAGAGGGAGAAGTCGCAATGTTGGATCTTCTCTGCGATTTCATCTCCGATCAATGCGCCAGGCGTGCGGTCGCTGTCCCACATCCACGCTGAATGGCCAGCTTCAGAAAACACTCGTTGACATTCGCGAGCGTAATCGATCCCGGTCTCAGTGTGATAGCTAATGAAAACGCTTACCGATGTCATGCCCATTCAATGGCCCGCCGGAACGAGGCAACGGAGCTACTCAAACAGTGAACCTCCCGTGAATGTCGTGATACAAACCAGCCCTGGCAGCATTTCTTGATGTCGCATGCTCTCGTTCGAAATCAATAATCCACCCATGGTTTGCCACATTCAAGGGTTTCGGCTCCCTTCCGTCAAAGTGTAGCTAAAATGACATACGATTGAAATTCAGCGATTCGGCTTCTCATCGAGGTCCGATTTTCGATTCCTCCCGTCACACCCGAAACATCGCGTCCTCGCCCGCGGGCCTCGCGGGGCCGCCGCTGAGGCCGATGGGGGTGCCGTCGGCGCGCCAGCAGGCGGCGCCTAGGAGCGAGCCGGAGGCGGGGTCGAGCATCACGCCGTTCATTCCGCCGGCCACCTTGGCGACCATCTGGACGTCGTGGCCCATCGCTCTGAGCTCGTCGCGGACCGTTGGGGCGATGCCGTGCTCAAGCTCCAGCTCCTGACCCTGGGTCCAGACTCGTGGGGCCTCGACGGCCTCTTGCAGCGTCATGCCGTGGTCGATCACGTTGACGATCGCCTGGAGCACCGACGGGAAGATTCGGGTGCCGCCTGGGGTGCCCAGCGCCATGAACGGCTTGCCGTCCTTCAGCACGATCGTCGGCGACATGCTGCTGAGCATCCGTTTGCCGGGCGCGATCGAGTTCGCGTTGCCCGGATGCGGGTCGAAGATGTACATCGTGTTGTTCAGGAACATGCCCGTGCCCGGGACCGTCACCTTGGAGCCGAACGCGGCGTGGATCGTCTGAGTCATCGAGACCACGTTGCCCTCGTCGTCGGCGACCGTGAAGTGCGTCGTGTTGGCCGACTCCCCGAGGATCGAGGCTGGATTGCCAGGCGTGAAGCTGCGCGGCGTCTTGATGTCGATCTCCGCTCGGCGCCGAGCCGCGTACTGCTTCGAGGTCAGCGCGTCGACTGGAGTCTCGACGAACGCCGGATCGCCCATGTACTCGTTGCGGTCGGCGAACCCGATCTTCAGCGCCTCGGCCATCAGGTGCACGCCCGCCGCGGCGCCAAACCCGATTCCCCCGACGTCGAAGCCCTCCAAGATGTTGAGCAGCTGCACGATGTGCGTGCCGCCCGAGCTCGTCGGCGGAACCGAGACGATCTCGTAGCCTCGGTAGTCGCCTCTGACCGCCTCTCGATGGCGGAGCTCGTACCCGTCGAGGTCGGCGCCGGTGATGATTCCGCCGTTCGCGGCCATGTCGTCGACGACCATCTGACCGATCTCGCCGCGATACAGAACGTCGGGACCGTCACTCGCGATGGCTCGCAGGGTGCGTGCATAGTCGCTCCTCACGATGGTGTCGCCGGCCTTCGCCGGTGAGCCGCATGGCAAGAAGATTTCGGCGCTGGCCGGAAATCGCGCCAGCTCGTCTTTGCTGGAGGCTATGATGTCTGCGAGATACTGGCTCGCCGGGAAACCGCGCTCGGCGTGGCGGATCGCCGG